>Ga0208795_1001149_pt1 | contig 12286 bp, 15 predicted proteins | sample CB_VirMetaG_6_FD_184541 | JGI IMG/M metagenome (GOLD analysis project Ga0208795, IMG submission 184541) | Freshwater to marine saline gradient viral communities from Chesapeake Bay - CB_1508_2 Viral MetaG (SPAdes) (version 4) | ecosystem: Environmental > Aquatic > Marine > Coastal | place: USA... | reverse complement strand
CAGTAGGTTTATGCGATAGATGTGCGTTTGAATATCCTTTGCTAGATTTAAAAAAAGAATGGACTGGTTTTAAAGTTTGTTCTGAATGCTACGAACCAAAACATCCTCAACTAGAACCTCATACAGCCAAAGCTGATCCTGAGGCAATTTACCAACCAAGACCTGATACCGACAAAGAAGTAGGTGAAGGCTACGTTGTAGTGGTTTATACAGATATTTATAAACCTCATTATATGAACTCAGATATTATAGGAACAAACTTTACAGTTGATGAAATGACAGGTGGTGTTGGAGAGGTTACAATTATAACATCATGACTTTAGCAGAACTAAAAACACTTATACAAAATTTTGTTGAAAACGAAGAAACAACTTTTGTAAATACTTTAGATGATTTTATTTTAAATGCTGAAGAAAGATTGTTTCATTTAATACAGCTAGATTATTTTAGAAAAAATGTAACTGGTAATTTAACAACTGGAAACACATATCTTACAGCTCCTAGCGACTTTCAAGTTTCTTTTTCTTTAGCTGTAATAGATGGTAATGGCGACTATCATTATTTAGATAAAAAACATACAAGTTTTATGCGTGAATATGCAACAGATCCTACTGCTATATCAGAAAGAGGTAGACCTTTGTATTATGCAGATTTTGATAAGGAACTTTCTACAGGCTCTGACAATGGATCTACCCTTATAGTTTCTCCTGTTCCAGACCAAGATTATAATGTTGAATTGCATTATTTATATGAGCCAGCAAGTTTAACAACTCAAACATCTGGTACTTGGATTTCTCAAAACGCAAGAAATGCTTTACTATATGGATGCTTGGTTGAGGCTTACACTTTTATGAAAGGCGACCCCGACATGATGGCTCTATATGAGGACAGGTTCAACAAAGAAGTTGCAAGATTAAAGAATTTAGCCGAAGCAAGAGGAAGAAGAGACGAATACAGATACGATTCGTTAAGAACGCAAATAACTTAGTTTTATAAAAAAGGAGAAGATATGAAACCAATCAAGAAGCTTGAAGGTAAAACTGTAGCTATTGTCGGAATGGGCAAAAGCTGGTTTGACTATAACTTAGCAAAATCACATGGATCACACTTTGATGAAGTTTGGGCTATCAACGCGGTGGCCTCTGTTATTTATCATGACAGAGTTTTTATGATGGATCCAGCATCTAGGTTCTTAGATGGAGATGATGCAGGTGGTCAAACTGATAGTATGGCTAAGCTTCTTACTGAGCATCAAGGTCCAATTTACACATGCGAATTAGATGATCGTTGTCCTGGCTTAGTGGAATATCCAATTGATGAAGTATTAGCTGGATGCGGATCTCATTATCTAAACAATACTGTTGCTTATGCAGTAGCATTTGCTTTATGGAACAAGGTTGGAAAAATTAAAATGTTTGGAATTGATTTTAGTTATAAAGGTAATTTGCATTTTGCTGAAGCAGGTAGAGCTTCTGTAGAGTTTTGGTTAAGCAAAGCTATGTTTAATGGCATTCAAGTTGAGGTTGCTGCTACTAGTTATCTTCTTGATACAGCTGTTCCAGCTGACGAAAAACTTTATGGCTACCATCGTTTAGATGATCCTTTGGTTGTTATTACAGATGAAAAGGGAGTCTTGATTGCTAAAAAAAGAAGCCAACTGCAACAATTTAAACGAGAACAAGAACCCGTTTTGATTGATAGAAATGATACTCATCTTAAAAAAAATAAAGTAGGAGAACCAAATAAATGGTAATGAGTTATAAAGCTGGACCTGAGCTAGGCATTATTGAAGTTCATACAACAGAAGAAGGAGGGCATCCAGTTGATTTTTGGGCAAAGCTTTGCGTAGAAAAAATTATACAAGTAAGCGAAGAAGCTCCAGAAAAAGTTCAAGAACAAGTTCAAGAGTATAAAGATAACATTACAAAAGTTATTGAACAATATATGCAAAATGCTATAAAATCTGATAGGATTACAATTAATAATAAATTAGATAAAGAAGGTTTAACTCAAGCTTCTGATTTAATTAGGAAACTATAATTATGGCAATTACATCAACACTTACAACAAGCTTCAAAACTGAGCTTTTAAAAGGCAATCACAACTTTACAGCAGGTACTGCTGGCGATACTTATAAGCTTGCTTTATATACTTCATCAGCTACTTTAGGAGCTACAACAACTTCTTTTACTACTACAGGTCAAGCATCTGGTACTAACTATACATCTGGTGGAGCTGATTTAACAAACGTAACTCCAACAAGTTCTGGTACTACTGCGTTTTGTGACTTTAATGATTTAACCTTTGGTACAGCTACTATTACTGCTAGAGGTTGTATGATTTATAACTCAAGCGATTCAAACAAATCAGTTGCTACAATTGATTTTGGTGGTGATAAAACTTCAACTGCTGGAGACTTTACCATAGTCTTTCCTGCTGCTGCTTCTTCTACTGCTATTATAAGAATTGCTTAACAACAACCAAACGTCATGTTTGGTGATGAAGCAGCTAAAAAGTTAGTTAAAGATTATTCGTTTAATACTTTATTAGATATTGGATCTGGTCCAAAATCTGCTGCGTATTCTTTTTTTTCAGAAAATAATAAAACGATAACTCGTCAAGATATCAATCCTGATTATCAACCTGATCTATTAGGCGACTTTAATAATCTAGCAATAGTAGATCAATACGATTGCGTATGGTGTTCGCATGTTCTTGAACATCAACTCAACGTCAATCATTTTCTTACCAAAATATTTCATACTCTTAAAGAAGGTGGCGTATTAGCAATAACGGTTCCTCCGCTAAAAGAGGAAATAGTAGGTGGTCACGTTACTTTATGGAACGCAGGACTTCTTTTATATAATTTAATCTTAGCTGGCTTTGATTGTAAAAATGCTGCAGTCAAAAATTATGGCTACAATATAAGTGTTATAGTAGAAAAGAAAACAGCAATATTGCCAAATCTTAATTATGATACTGGCGATATAAATGCTTTAAATGAATTTTTTCCGTTAGGCGTATATGAAGGTTTTGATGGAAATATACAAGAATTAAATTGGTAGCAAATGGCAATAATTAACGGTTGGGGTAGAGGCGAATGGGGCGAAGGAGCTTGGGGTACCGCTTTACCTGTTACCCTTACAGGCTTTGAAGCGACAGGTGCTGTAGGTTCTTTAACTGTAATTGGTCTTGCTAATGTAACTGTTAACGGTCAAGAAGCTACAGGTGCAGTAAGTGGCGTAGGCGTTAACGGTAACGCTGTTGCAGTATTACCATCTATCGTATCTTCTGTTGGTACTCCAAGCGTTCTTACAAATGCAGACGCTAACGTTACTCCTACAGGTCAAGAAGCAACAAGTGCAGTTGGTACAGTAACCGTTACAGGTATTGCTAATGTTGATGTAACAGGTCAAGAAGCTACTGCAAGTGTTGGCTCTGTAACCGTAATTGCTAAAGCAGATGTAGATGTTATAGGACAAGAAGCAACAGGAGCAGTAGGAACCGTTGCGATTATTGGACTTGCAAATGTAACTCCGACAGGTCAAGAAGGCACATCTGCACTTGGTACTGCAACAGTTGACGCTGCAGCAAATGTAAGCGTTACAGGATTTGAATTAATCTCTTCTGTAGGTACTGTTGCAACAATAGGAAAAGCCAACGTCACACCTACAGGGCAAGAGGCAACAGGTAACGTAAGCGGGGTTGGCGTAAATGCTCAAGCGGTAGCGGTTCTTCCGTCTATCGTTTCAAGCGTTGGAACGCCTACTGTATTAACCAACGCAGATGCAAATGTATTCCCTACAGGTCAAGAAGTAACAGGCTCTGTAGGATCTCCTACCGTTACAGGTATAGGAAATATTACAGTTACAGGAGTAGAAGCAACTTCTGTGTTAGGATCTATTACTGTTCTATTATCAATTAAAGTAAATGTTACTGGACAATCTGCAACAGGCTTTGTTGGCTCTCTAGCGGTATCTGGTAAAGCAAACATTACGCTTACTGGAGTTAGCGCAACAGGCCAGGTGGGCAAACTTTTAATATGGTCACGTATTGATGAAAGTCAAACTCCAAACTATACTACTATAACTGATACGCAATCATCTTCTTTTTCAGAAATAGATGACACTCAAATACCAACTTGGGAAGAAGTAGCGTAGAATAACAAACAGAGGCAATATATGGCAACTTATGTAAATGATTTAAGACTCAAGGAAATCGCCACAGGTGATGAGTCAGGAACTTGGGGAACAAGTACCAACACCAACTTAGAACTGATTGCGGATGCCTTTAGTTACGCAACCAAAGATTGTTTTGCATCAGACGCTGATGCAACTGAAACTATGGCAGACGGTGTTGCTGATGAAATTAGAAGTCTTTATTTAAAAGTAACCTCATCAGCTACTTTAACCGCAACTAGAACTTTAACTCTAGCACCTAACACTGTATCTAAAACTTGGATTATTGAAAACGCTACAACTGGCGGTCAATCCATAAGCATTTCTCAAGGTTCAGGTGCAAATGTCACCATTCCAAATGGCGATACAAAAATTATTTATACAGACGGAGCAGGAGCAGGAGCTGCTGTTACTGACGCTTTTGCTAACTTAAATGTTGGTGATTTAACTGCTACAAACATAGCAGGAACTTTATCTACAGCAGCACAACCTAACATTACAAGCGTTGGTACGCTGACAGGTTTCACATCAACTGGTATTGACGATAATGCAGATGCTACTGCTATAACTATTGATAGTAGTGAGAATGTTACTTTTACAGGTACTGGACAAGCAACAAGACTTGGTTTGGGTGTTGCACCACACGCAACAGCAGCACTTAGCATTACAACCACAGACCAACATATACGATTAAATAATGGTGCAGAGCTTGGTATTATAGAATTAGATTCTGATGGTAAGATAAACATTTGGGCACATGGTGATGGCGAAACTATTAATCTAAAGACTGGTACTGGCTCGGGTACTGATGTTCTTAGTGTAGTTGGAAATAATGTTGGAATTGGTACAACTTCAATAGATGAAAAACTACACGTTCAAGTTGCTTCAGGTGATGCTGCATTAAAACTAGAAGATGCTACAAGTTATATGCGAATAGACCAAAACTCTATAGGTGCAGACACTGTTTTAAGATTTAAAACGGGCAGTAGTCTTGATGAGAGAATGAGGATTGATAGTTCTGGAAATGTTGGAATTGGTACGACTACTTCAGGTCATCCTTTAGCAGTTCAGGCTACTAGTGCAACCAACCCCCAATTACACTTTGAAACATCAGCTTATGGAAATGCATATGGAACAAAGATTCTTGTGGCTAGTACGAATGAGGCAGGAACAACATCTTCTTTTTATAACCTCTATAAAACAACAGCTTCTGTAAATGGAAGGTCAGATGTTCAACAGCATCTTTCTTTTGTTGGTAGCAGTGCAGCATCTGATTATCAATACTGGTCTACTGGTGGCTCAGAACGCATGAGGATTGATGGTTCTGGAAATGTTGGAATTGGTACGACTAGTCCTTCTGGAAAATTACATGTTAACACTGGAGCTAATACTACTGAAGGTGCTCCACATCTAAGACTTGAAGGTGCAGGTTATTCAGGATTCCACTTCTTAGATGGTACTGCATATTATATAGGTCAAAATTCTGCTGGAAGAGCTTTAAGAATATACTCAAGTGCAGAAACGGCAGGTGTTAATTTAGCAGCAGGTGGAACTTCTTGGGGTACTTTTTCAGATGAAAGGCTAAAAGAAAACATACAAGACATAGGCTCTGTAATTGAAAAAATAAAAGATATCAGATGCGTTACTTATAACAGAAAAGATGTTGATGATGAAAATAAAATTGAGACTATAGGTTTTATAGCACAAGATTTTATTGGTAAGTTTGACCAAGTATTAGATGAGTCAAAAGTTTTAGATTCAGATGAAGAAACTCGTTACTCTATAAAATATACAGAAACAATACCAGTATTACTTAAAGCCATCCAAGAACAACAAACAATAATAGAGTCATTAGAGGCTCGTATAACAGCTTTAGAAAGCTAATAAACCAAGAGGAAAATAAAAATGGCAATATCATATACATGGGATGTAAACACAGTAGATGTATACCCTACTGACGAAGGACACAGCGATGTGATTTATAACGTGCATTGGAGATTAAACGCTACCGATACTGAAGTCGATGCAGAAGGTAATCCTTATGTTGCTTCAGTCTATGGTACTCAAGTATTAAACACATCTGATCTTTCAAACTTTACAGACTTTGACAGCGTGACAAGCTCACAAGTACAAGGTTGGGTCGAAGGTGCAATGGGAGCAGAAGAGGTGCAATCTTTAAAAGATAACCTTGATGCAAACATAGCAGGGCAAATCAATCCAACATCTGTAACTATGGAACTAGTTTCTTAATTTAATCTTAGAGAGAGGAGAAGATAATGACTGAAGAAGCAACAGTAACGCTAGACGGACAAGAGCTAGAGGTAAAAGACTTTAGCGATCAACAAAAATATCTGTACAATCAGATGGTTGATTTAAAAACTAAACAAGGTCGAATCAATTTTGAGCTTGATCAAATAAACGCATCTTTAAGTGTGTTTGAAAATGCTTTTAAGGAGTCTTTTAAAGAAGAACCTGAAGAAGCTGAAACCGAGGAAAAGTAGTATGGAAGTATTAATACCATTAGCAGTCGTATCAGCAGTAATAGCTTGGTCTGTAAAAAGATTCAAACCTGAGCTTTGGAATAAAATAGTTTCTAAATTCAAAAAATAAAAATGAATGGAAGCTGTTGTCCAATTAATAAATGAGGTAGGCTTCCCAGTAGCAGCGGCCCTAGGATTAGGGATGTTTATATGGAAGCTTATCAATAGAATTATTGATGGGATGGAAACAAAGTTAGATACCTTAGATGATAAATTAAACTCTTCACTTGTAAACCTAGAAGAAAGACTGGGAGGAAAGCTTGACTCTCAGCATGGGATATTGGTTGCTCTCATTGACAGAGTAAGAAGCTTAGATAACGAAATTATCAGGCAAGATACTATGATTAAAACAATCTTAGGTGTACCTCAGTTAATAAATAGCGATAAGATTGCCAAGGCTGACAGAGATGATCAAAGAAAAGACTGATTGGATGTTTATATTTGGAATTATTGGACTGATAATAACCATTATTATTTCTATGTTTGCTCACGGCGATGAGATGGTGCATAAATTTAAAAGCCCAAGCTTTTCGGGTACAGGTACATCTGCTCATTATTTAACAATAGAGAATCAAGAAACAAGCAGAAAAGAAGCCATTAAAGCTGAAATAAAAGCTTATCAAGAAGAACTAGAAAGAGAAGCCAACAACACAACGCTAGCAAGATTTATTAGAAATTTAGAAAGCAGAATTTATGCGCAGCTTAGTAGGCAGCTTGTTGATAATTTATTTGGTGAAACTGCCAATACTTCAGGCACACTAGAACTAGAAGGTAATACAATAGAATATTCAACCGATGGTGAATACATAACTTTAAATATAACAGATGCAGATGGAAACACGACTGAAATCACTTTGCCTATTGGGGATTTTTCTTTCTAGCTGTAGCACCCTAGACAATTACGCTATACCGTTTACTAGCGTCAAACAATCAGAGGTTGGACAACTAATCAATCAAGACCTGGCTAACACAGGCGTGCCTTTTGTAAAACTTATTGTTGCTGTTTATCCCACAAGCTTTATTGATCATACAGGACAACGTAGAAGCAACAGTTCCTTTGCAACCTTTAGCACAGCAGTAACTCAAGCACCTTATGCATATTTAATTAGAGCCTTAAAACACGCAGGTAAAGGTAATTTTTTTGATGTGGTAGAAAGAGTTGGTTTAGATAATTTAACCAAAGAAAGGCAGCTTATTAGATCAACAAGAAAAGACTTTGATGAAAAAAAAGATTTGTTACCTTTGGCCTTTGCAGGATTGCTTATGGAAGGTGGTGTGATAGGATATGAAAGTAATCTTAAGTCAGGTGGTCTTGGTGCAAGATACTTAGGTATTGGAGCCACAAAAGAGTACCGACAAGATACAGTTACGGTTTCACTAAGAACTGTTTCTGTTAGTACGGGCAAAGTTTTAACAGAGGTATTGGTTACCAAAACCATACTTAGCGTTTCGCTAAATCAAGATGCCTTTCGATTTATCTCTGATAACACAGAGTTAATTGAAATAGAAAACGGTATCACCGAAAACGAATCTATAAACATTGCCCTACAAAATGCAATAGAAACCGCAGTTTTAGAAACCATCAAGCAAGGAGTTGTACTAAATTATTGGAAAATAAAATGAAAAAATTATTAGCATTGTTTTTAATAGGTTCTGTGTATGCAGACAACGAGGTGTATGTTGATCAAGTCGGAGCAACCTTTAACTTAGACATAGAGCAACTTGGCTCATCAAATTTAATTGGTGGTGCAGATGCTATATCAGGAACTATGACCCCACTTGATTTAGATGGTACTACAATGACTTTAGATATAAATCAAATTGGTGATACAAATAAATTTTTAGGTGACATAACAGCAGACACATTCACAGGTTTTTTTGAATTTGATGGCGATGGAAATACTTTTAATATACAAGTTGACCCTACAAATACTTATGGTGCAGATAATGGAAACTTTAATGTAGATGTTACAGGCAGCAGTAATACTTTTACTTTAGATGTTGCAACCAATGATCTTGCTAGCACCTTAGATTTGGACTGGATTATTCAAGGTGATAGCAATGTTTTTGATTTTGATATTGACTATGACTTAGCAACAAACTATGTTGATGTAGATGGAGATTCAAACACAATTAATTTTGATGCAGATGGATATTCAGGTGGATATTTCTATCTTGATCACACAGGTAATTCTCGGACTTTTAACATAGATCAACAAAGTACATTAGCAAGTGATTGGTTACAAATTAATTCAAGTGGCAACAGTGGTACTGTTTGCGTCATTCAAAGTGATGGCGGAACAAGCACAAGTTGTTAATATTGGTGATGTATCAGAGCTAACAGGCAATGCACAAGTATTAAGAGATAAGCCTTATGTGGCTGAATTAGATTTTAATATTCAGCAAAATGATAATGTAGAAACTAGTAATGGCAGGATAGCTATAAAGTTTCTTGACGATTCCACAGTAAAACTTACCGAACATTCACAACTTACCATAGATGAATATATCTATGACCCCAATCCATCAAACTCTAAACTTGCTTTAAATTTTGCTAGCGGTACTGCTAGATTTATCACAGGACAACTAGGCAAAATTAATAAAGAAAATATAAATATACAAACGCCTACTGCAAATATAGCTATCAGAGGTACAGATTTTACAGCAACAGTAGATGAGTTAGGTCGCAGTCTAATAATTTTATTACCTGATGCAGACGGAATATCTAGTGGCGAGATTATGGTTACCACTGCTATGGGTACTGTGTTGTTGAATAAGCCTTACGAAGCAACTACAACAACCGTATTTGAAAGTACGCCAAGCAAACCAGTAATATTAGACCTAACATTAGACATTATTGACAATATGTTAATAGTGCAACCACCAAAAGAAGAAGTTTTTAAACAAGAAGAAAGTTTAACATCTTCTGACAATGTATTAGATGTAGATTTTTTAGAATTTGACGGTTTAGATGCTGATTACTTTGCAAAAGACGAATTACAATTTACCGAGTTAGATATCAACTTTCTTGATGTAAATTTTTTTGAAGATTTATTAAAAATTATTGATGAACTAGATAAATTAAATGAAGATGATTTGGAACAAGAGCAAAGTATTACGAGAATCACTGGAACATCAGTAGGTCAAGATGCAACAACTCAAATTATAACTTTGGTACAAGGTGAGTTAATTAGTTTGCGTAGAAATGTTGAGCAATCAGTACAAGTTGATTTAAACTCTAGTCAAGGTTACACAGTTATTTTTATACAAAACGGTGTTTCAAATACTGTGAAAATTAATGGTGGAGGTGATTCAGTGATAAAAATTGTGCAAGGTTCATGAAAAAAACACTCATACTCATAGCACTTATGTTTGGATTATCATTGCTCATGGTATATCAGACAGCACTTTATCAAACTTTAAAGCTTAAAACATTTGATGCTTTAATCCCAAAACAAGAGCCAACTGGGTTCTTTACAATACTTAACATAACTGAAGAAGATGTTATCAAAGAAGGCGGTTATCCGTTTCCACGATCAAGACTTGCAGAGATACAAAAAAAACTTTATGGCAATGGTGCTATAGGTGTTGGTTGGGTCATAGCTTTTACTGAAAAAGATAGGTTTGGTGGAGATGCAGATTTTGCTATGTCTATGCGTATGACTTTTCCTACTGTCTTGGGTATGTTTAACAACGAAAGCAATAATTATCCACCAACCACAGGCACTGTCATTTTAGGAGAGAATATACAAGGCATAAAAGCTAATGGAGTAAGACAAAATATACCTATGTTTCAAACATCAGCATCACAAGGCGTAGCTTCTGCACCTACAGATGTTGATAATTTAGTAAGACAAATACCCTTGTTAATGCAAACTCCCAATGGTTGGGTTGCATCTTTTGGTACTGAAGTTTTAAAAACATTAGCACAACAAAAAACTTACATTATTAAAGGTTCAGAAAACGGAATTGAAGAAATATCTGTTAAGGGAATACCTCCTACAAAATTAGATAAGTTCGGTAGACAATGGATTAGTTGGGTAGATACGCCACAAACAACATTGCAAGAAATGGATGTTAAAGGCAAGTTTGTTTTTGTTGGCGTTACAGCTAAAGGTGTTATGCCACAGATAGCAACACCAGTTGGTCTTTTAGAACCACATAAAATACAAGCTGCATTATCTGAATCTATATTGCTTGAAAACAGTTCTTATGTACCAAACTGGAATTTAACAGCAGAATTGGCTGTTTTTGTGATATTAGGTTTACTAACATGGCTTTTATTAAACTCTTTAGGTATAACATGGGGTTTAGTATTAACCATAATATTACATTTCACAGTGGCTTATGTTGGTTTTTATTTAATATCAAAAGGTATATTAATTGATGTTACATGGTCTTTGATTTCAGGGTTTATTATTGCATCAACGGCTTTTTATCTAAGGTTTAGAGAGCAATACAAACTTAGACAACAAATCAAGAAACAATTTGAGCATTACCTAGACCCAAGACAGGTCAAACAATTGCAAAAGAATCCTGATCTTTTAAAACTCGGTGGAGAGAAAAGAACTTGCACATTTTTGTTTACTGATCTAAGGGGTTTTACCGCATTGTCTGAATCTGTTACGCCTGAAAAAGTTACTTATATTATGAATAAGGTATTAACTGCACAACAAATAGCCGTACAAAAACATGGTGGAATGGTAGACAAATATATAGGTGATGCAATGATGGCAATATTTAACGCACCTTTAGACTTGCAAAATCATAGCAGAGTTGCTTTAGATTGTGCTGTAGATATTTTGCAAAACATTAAAGACCTGAATAAAGAATTAAAAACAGAGGGTCTGCCAAGCATTGCAATAGGTATAGGAGTTAATACAGGAGAAGCAATCATAGGAAATATGGGTAGTAAAAATAGATTTGACTATACAGCTATTGGTGATGCAGTAAATATTGCAGCTAGGTTAGAAAGTGCTACAAAAGAAAGAGAAGTTGATATGCTTATTGGCGAACAAACAGAATCTTACTGTGGGTACCATTTACAACCTTTAAAGCCTATAATAGTCAAAGGCAAAGCAAAAGCACTAAAAATATTTACATGGAAATAAATGAAATTTAATTTAATAAAAAATGTAGTAGGAGCCATAGCACCAACGCTAGGCTCTGCTTTGGGTGGACCATTGGGCGGACAAGCAGCTTCTGTTGTTGCACAGGTTCTAGGCTGTTCTCCTGAACCAAAAGCCATCAATCAAGCCATTCAATCAGCTACACCCGAACAAATGCTTGAACTAAAAAAAGCCGAACAAAACTTTGAATTACAAATGAAAGAGCTAGATGTAGATATATTTAAACTAGAAACAGCAGAAAAACAAGACGCTAGAAAAAACTTTAGTAAAGATTGGACAGCTAGAGTTATGGGTATTGCTGTTGTTGGTGGATTTATGGGTTATATATTTTTAGTAACTTTACAACCACCCGAACAAAATTCTGAAGCTTTAATTAATTTAGTGTTAGGATATTTAGGTGGGTTGGCGTCAGCAGTTATATCGTTTTACTTTGGAGCAT
>Ga0208795_1001144_pt1 | contig 12303 bp, 22 predicted proteins | sample CB_VirMetaG_6_FD_184541 | JGI IMG/M metagenome (GOLD analysis project Ga0208795, IMG submission 184541) | Freshwater to marine saline gradient viral communities from Chesapeake Bay - CB_1508_2 Viral MetaG (SPAdes) (version 4) | ecosystem: Environmental > Aquatic > Marine > Coastal | place: USA... | reverse complement strand
TTTGAGACCGTACTCGTCATAGTAGTCAATCGGTTCTGGGCTGCACACATCGCAGTAGCGGTTCCAGATCTTGTCTTCGTAATGATCAGAGATCGCACGCTTAGCTCTGTTAAATTCTCCAGCATACTTCAGAAAGAAGTCGTCGTGGGACAGAAGCCCGATAAATGCTCTGGCCATGTCTGCCTCAAACTCTCGCAGATCTTGGAATGACAAATCATCAGACAGCCACTCTGTCAGATCACCAAACTCAGCAATGTGCGCTAATGCAAGTTCGCTCTCCTGCGAGTCGCTAAGCTCTACACATCGATCCGGTTCGTTAATTAGATCGATTAAGTTCTCTTCAATGAATCTATCTACTGACATAGTTTTCTCCGCTTAATCTTGATTGAAACACAAGTCGAATGAATAGTAAGGCTCGGTGTACCAGCCATGCTCGTAATTGTTGACCTCAAAAGACGCTGGTATCGCCCACTGATATGGTCCCGATTCCCAGCACACTCTCCAGTAACTGCCATACCCATGCTCTACACTTTGTTTCGGGCTATGGATAAAGATCTCGATAGATGGGTTTTGACCGTACACTTCCTTTGATAATTTGCACAGGACTTTGTGCAGAGCCTTTGCAGCGCCTGCCGCAGTCTTATACTTGGCAGGATCGAATTCAATGCTGATTGGTCCGTATTCTGTGTGAAGTTTCATTTGTTTATCTCCGCGTCGGATTTTTATTTGTTTCTACTGCCAAACCCGCAGTTAAGCGGGTTGGCGACTCCTATGAAAGTTGCGCTAGTCGGCGGCGGCACTCTGCCTCTTTATTAGCATGGTGCTGGACCAGGGCGTGGTATCGGTTGCGCTGTGTGCCCTGGGAATAAAACTGACGCTCCAGGTACAGCTCGACCTGGTGAAAGTGGTACTCGATCTGCTCGATCAACTCGTCTGCCTCTACCTGGTCGATGAAGTCTGCTGCTATGCTCATTGTTCTATCCTCGTGTTGGTGTGCTTCTACTGCCAAACCCGCAGTGTTGGTTACTCGCCAGCGCCACCGACGCCGTCGTCATCAATGAATTGCTTGGCGTGGGCCACGATTTCGGCAAAAGTATATTCGTCGTAAGCATACTCCCACAGGTCATAAGCGCCATTGTGAAGCTCTACCTCAACCACTTGGCCGTCGTCGTTAATATCGGCGATCTTGGCCACACGCTTTTTGCCGAGAGCTGTTTTGAATTTTGCGATGTTAAAAGCCATGGGCTTTCTCCTGTATTAAGCAGCCCCGCGCCGCTCTATGGTTCCCATTTTAATGATATCCACTCTGTTGTCAAACACTTTTCACACTTTTTTAGGTAAAAATGTCATTTAGATGGTTTGGGACACCTAGTCCCGATCTGAGCATGATCCGCAGTAGATCTATTGCCGGAACGCCTTCACCCATCCTTGGTGACCGCGTCAAGTCTCCTGTAGTGTCCGCTAAGCCGGTTTGCCGCCCGCATTCTGCTAGTTGGGCGCGATCCCATCACTCTCGGAGCTACTGCGCTATCTGGGCGTTTCAGGCGGCCCATGTGCCATTATCCATGAGTTTTCGTCGGTCAGGATCTACCACGCCGGACGGGCAGTGTACACCCAAAAAGATTCATAGTACAATCCACTACATATGCTGGCGTAATGTAGCTCCTACCACTACATCTTGTATCTCCCATCACGAGCCGTTCTCTCCGGTGCGCCAGCATCCCCCAAACCAAACCAATTCCCAAAAGGCGCTTGCACCGGATCTACACCGGTGATATAGTCGCATCTCCTTCAACGAGAGATGGGAGTCTCACCATGGAAAATTGCCACTTCTGGAATGCCTTCTGGGCAGCCCAAACCAACTTTGTTACCCCGAAAAAAACGGGGGTAAACAAGTTTGCCAACGGACATCAATATCACAAGCTGGAAGACCTGCTGGAGCCAATTCACGACGTTCTGGCCGAGCAAGGCATCCGGTTTTACTTCGAGGATATAAACGACCAGCTGGAAGCCGGTGTACGGATTCACATGCACCATATGCCTTCTGGGCAGAGTCACACCCAGGCCTGCATGGTTGATAAGAAAGAGCGCCATGCTCAGGCAACGGGCGGATGCTACACCTACGCCAAGCGCTACCTGCTGAGCAGTCTGTTTTTGATCAGCGATCCAAAGCTCGACGATGACGCCGACTTCTCAACCCACGGAAGCCGTCGCAAACCGGCCCAGAACGTCGCTGACGACGCTTTAATCCAGAGCCTGAAGTCACAGCTGGAAGAGCTTGGAATCCCAGAGAAGACCGTTCTGGAAGCCGTGAAGGCTAAGTCTTGGGTTCTGACCAAAGCCCAGGCAGACACTATCCAAGCAAAGATCGACTTCAAAAGGAGCCAGTAATGCCATATCGCGCAGTGTATTGCCAGCAAGGCACACCTGAGTGGCTGGAGGCGCGTGTTGGTGTTATCACCGCCTCCAATTTTAAGTCGCTCTTCACCACGCGTGGCGAGAAGGCATCTTCTACCACCCGTGACACCTACCTGAACCACGTCATCGCTGAGAAGATCTGCGGCTGCCCCGTAGACACCTTCAAGAATGCCGACATGGAACGAGGAAACGAGCGCGAAGACGAGGCTCGGCAGACCTTCGCCGCGATCGTCGGAGTGACCGTCAAGGAAGTCGGGTTCTTCCTTGATCCTGAGCATGACATAGGATGCTCTCCTGACGGCCTTTTCTCGCTCGACGGTATAGACACCGGCGTAGAGATCAAGTGTCCCAGAGCCTCCACGCTGGTAAAGTGGATGCGTGGAAAGAAAGTCCCGACTGAATATGTGCAGCAAATCCAAGGCACCATGGCGATTCTTGGCCTGCAGCAATACTGGTTCTGCGCGTGGCATCCTGACTTCCCCAAGCCGTTTATCGTGAGAGTAAAGCGAGACGACGAGCTTATTAACAAGGCGCTACCAATTCTGATAGACGCCGCCAATTTTGTAAAAACAGAAACGGAGAAGCTAATATGAGCGAATATGACAACAACAACCGCGGCGCATTGTGGAAGAACGACAAGCGCACTAATGACAAGCAGCCAAACCTGCGCGGATCTGCCGAGATCGACGGCGTCGAGTATTGGGTTTCAGCGTGGACTAACAAGGACGGAGGCAAGAAGCCTCTGGTAAGCCTGGCGTTCACACCGAAGGAAGAGCAGGCAGCTCCCGCTCAAAATGACTTTGTTGACGAGGATGTTCCGTTTTGAAAATCATAAAACTTGATAAAGCGCAGATCAAAAAGGTTCAGTCTGCGCCGCGTAATCGATACGTGCAGGAGTTTCTTGATCTCAATGACGACGAGGCAATGAGCTTCGACGACTATGACGAGATGCGCCGCGTTTACTACGCGATCACCTCGTACTGCAGGACAAAGGATATCGCGGAACGTCCCAAGCAGTTCTCCAAGACTTCAGAAAACACCTTCATGATCTGGAGAGACCGTGGCAAAAGAAACGCCTAGAGCTAAAGCTTTACGCCTTCTTCAGCAGCTTGTCAGGATGAAGGCTGCTGACGACCACGGCATGGTGACCTGTGTTACTTGTAATGAGCCGGTTCACTACAAGGACGCTGACGGCGGGCATTTCATCCCGAAAGGATCCAGCAGTAGATGGGCGCTGGAAGAGTGCAATGTCCACCCGCAGTGCAAAGGTTGTAACGGCTTCGGAATGAAGCACGGATCGGCTGCGCAAAAATATACGCTGTACATGATCGACATGTACGGAAAAGATTGGGTAGAAAACATGCTGGCTACCAAGAATGCCGTCCACAAGCTATACAAGGCAGACTATGACGACATGATTGAAGAGTTTAATCGCCAGATTAAAGAGCATCAGGAGAGACTGAAATGCACATAAACGAAGGACAGCACTGGATTATCAATAGTGACCACGCGCTAAAAAGCTTTGTCGAACACATTACCTCGGAGTATCACCGAGAGAAGTACCTTGTCCTTAAATGGGAGAAAGGCAAGCAACGAAGCATGAAGCAAAATTCAGCCTTGCACACATGGTGCAGGCTGCTGGCAGAAGCCTTAAACGACGCAGGCTGGTCCATGGAAAAAGTCCTGACCAAGAAGGCGTCGATCGATTGGACTATGTACGGCGTCAAGGAACACCTCTGGAAACCCGTACAAGAAAGCATGACCGGAGAGTCTTCGACAACGAAACCGGAAAAGGTTGATTACATAAAAATCTACGAAGTTCTGAATAAGCACCTGTCAGAAAAGCTGGGAGTACACGTCCCATGGCCTGTCCGTGAACCAAGCGATCCTTGAGATACCGGATCTCTGGCACGAGATCGCGGAGAGCACGCCCAGAAGCCTCAATAGCCGATCGGTTAATTCGTTTTCACAGTACACTGGCGTGATAGGAGAATTGGCCGCGGCAACCTTTATGGCGTCGCATGATGTGCCTTTCGTTCATGTGGACGAATTTGACTACGACTTCACAGTTTTTGATTACAAGATCGACGTAAAGACAAACGCCCCGAAGTGTAGTCCAGATAAGCACAACAACATTATGCTCACTAACTATCTCAGGAACCAAGGCTGCGACCTGTACGTTTTTTGCGCGGTTTATATGAACCTAAACCTAGTCCAGCTCATGGGCTTCTGCGAAAAATCATGGTTCTGGTCATGCGAACAAGGCATGGATCTCAAAAAAGGCGAGAAGCTTTATGTCACGCCGATAAAGCAAGACGCTCGGTTTCTGGACTACAAACACATCAATAACATATATGGATTGCTGGATTACCTCGGAGAATGATATGAAACGCACCGCCTTTATGCTGAAGTCGCCGGAAGAAAACGAAGATTGGCTGCGCGAAGCCGTCGAAAGATTCGATCAGGAAGACCTGAATCACATCCTGTCTATCGCTTGGATGCTTGGAAAGCTGGAAGACTTTATTTTCGATGACACTGACACCGCGAAGCGCTTCAGGGCTCACATGTTTGATCTTTTAACCAGAGAAGACAACGAAGAAATACAGGAGATCCACTAATGAAGTCCACAGACTACCAAGTGGCTGGGAACCACTACAAGAAGCTCAAGATCCAGCCGATCGAGTATATCCTGGCCAATGGGATACCGTTTGCCGAAGGATGTATTATCAAGTATGCAACGCGCTGGAGAGACAAAGGCGGAATAGATGACCTGCGCAAGATCCAGCAGTTCTGCGAGTTTCTGATCGAACACGAGCTATCTATAGATCCTTTGGATACTGGCCATAGCGAATCATGAAAGTCACATCGGTAGATCTTGATTTACCTACCTGAGTTGCCCACTTGCTGTCCAGAAACTCATAGGCGGCAGTGCGGTAATCAGCCTGCGACATAGCCGCCAGCGCCTTCTTGAATTTCTTCAGGCGCGTGATTCCAAGATTGAAGCAGAGATTGATCATCGCGTCCTGACGGCAGCGATTTAGAGAAGAGTACCAGCTGAAATTATCTAGCAACTCACGATCGCAGCGAGCGATGTCATTGTCCAGCATGTAGACAACTTCATCGTCGCTGAGACCAATGCTGTCAAGGTTCCTACCAACGCCTATCGTCAGGTTACCGTTGGTGTCTTCATATGGCATCGTGCGGTAGCCTTCATGCTTGATCAGAAGACGTTGTAGTTTATTCACCTGGATCTCTTGAAGATACCGACAGTGTTAAATAGAGTAACCACGCTAGAAACAATATCGTGAGCAACAGGCTGTAGCTTGTCAAACTCAGCATCGATGTCTTCAGCCTTCTCGATAGCCGCCTTGAGCAAGACATCAAATGCCTGCAGCTTCTCCTTGCCAGCGCCATCATCGGGGATGGTTTCCTCGATCAGCTTCACGATATCGACGACCAGGTTCCATAGCCGCTTCACCCAAGAAAGGTATTCAAACAAACTCATATATCACACTCCATAGTTAGTAAGATGGCTTCTACGCCGTAGATATTGGGAATTACGTCAACCCAATGCGGGTTTACCATAACAGGCTTTACACCTAAACTACAGCCCGACCTTCTCAGAAGTTGATAGTGTGAGCAGCCAGTTGACAAGAGCAAGCACACCAACAGCCACAGAATCCACTGTAGCCTCATCAATCGGTATCGCATATCCGAATGCCTCCGAAGCCTGTATCGCCGCCCAGATGGCTCCTGTGAGCGCCGTAGCGGTGATCTGGCGAGACTTCCACTTTGCCGGATCTGCGACAGACCTGCCTTTCTTCAATAGTGCCATCAAGGCTTTCATTTTAGCTATCATTCGACATCTTCCATCACGTTGGTGGCTATAGAGTGCTTAAATACCTCAAGAAGCCCGATCATTGATACCGGATCAATGCCAGCCTCAAGATACTGGTCAATCCACTCTGACAGCTCGTCATAAGCCTCAAGCCAGAGCTTCTCGTAGCTGTTGTCGGGAAAAGGAATGGTCTCGCCCATACGTCACCCCATAAATCTTGCCGCCGCCCCAATGGCAGCAGCCACGCATAGCCATACTATCCGCTCCGCTGAGCGAGAAGAAACTACGCTCTCAGCCAGCTTGTCCACCTTGTCCTCAATATTATCTACTTGGGTTTCAATCTTGGATTGACGGTTAAAGACAGTGACCAACCTTTCTTCAACACGAGCCAAAGAGATAACCGCTTCTTGCAGCGAGTCTATTTTCTTTTCAACGCGGGAAAGTCGATCTTCCATTTCATCACCTAAAAAATTTCAACGTCTGGCTTGTGTTCGCGCCTCGGGATCTCGTAAGTATAGGAAAGCATCTTGCCGCCTTCTCGTTTAAACACAATCATCTCCATCACGCTGGCAGAGGCGTAGCCCTGACTTGAATGCCACGCATCTGGCGGGGCCAGAGTTCCAAACTTCCTTACCACTACCGAGTTATCACATTCAATCTCATGCGAATGATGAAAATGTCCTACCGCCCACATCCTGTGCGTAGTATCAGACCACGCGTCAGGCATGTCTCTTGGCATAATGTTAGCCAGCTTGTCTGCCTTGATCTTGTCACCGTGGTGTATGCCTATCAACCACTTACCGAACTTCAGGTAGTGAAAGTATGACCTGCTTCTCAGCACATTTACCCGTGGCTCTTTTGCGTAGTAATACTCCAGTATCATCTGTAACGCTATCGCTGCGTCAGGATCATGGTTGCCTCTGGCGATCACCACTTCCACGCGCTTGAACTTTGTCAGCATCGAGTCTACAGAATGGCGAAGAGTCTCTGCCGCGACACGCATGAATTTCTCGTATCTGGTGTCCACGTCAAGCGGCGTGCCTTTCGCTGTTGTGGCATTTGAGTTGTTAGCGTGTACAAAGTCTCCTACGTTCACCAGTAAACCTGTATCGGCCTCTGGAGCCACTGACACTAGGTCATCAATGGCGGTACAGATTTCGCTCTTCGCAATTCGCGAATCGAATGACCTGCCTCTGGTTTCTGCCTCGTCTGCCCGCATTCCAATATGGGCATCACCAATGAAGATCGCAGGCATAATATCTTCGGTCAGTTTTTTCTTAATCGCCTTCTTCGGTTTGGCTTGTTGAATCTGAGAGTTCAGACCTTCAATAAACTCAAAGAACGCCTTTCTCTGGTGTTCCTGCTCGGCCTTGGTTTTAATCCAGACCGTGTTACCTTCATCGTCCTTGGTGAGAGTAGACTTACCTATTACCACCTGACCAGCATCAACAAACCTTGTGGCGTTGAATGTTGATGTATACCCAGCTTTAGCGGCTTTCTTTTTTACCGCCGTCTTGACGTCGCGGACAGCCCTGTCACTTATGTCAAGATGCTTGGATGCCTCCACGCTGCTGCCCAGCTGAATCCACAGAGACAAGACTTGATGCTGCCTTTCAGTGCAATAATTCAGCAGCTCAACATCAGGAGGATTGCAGTTATCCAGATGATTGTAAGCCATCAGCGGTTGCGTTCAACCTTATCCTACATAGCAATCAAGCGAAGCTGGATCTGGATCTAGAACGTCTGGCTGCGGAAGTGTCGCAGGATCAACCCAATCTGGATTTTGCTGCCAAACAGATTCGCCCTCAGCAGGATTTTCTACATAATTATATTGACGCTCTGCCGGAGAATTTTCATCAGGAGCTGCTGGGAAATCTACGTTATCGAAAGTATCATCAGAAAATTTTGGATGTAATGAAATATCCCGCAGACTTTTCCTATATGTCGCCCAGGCTGATTTATTTTCAATAGGCATATCAGAAAGGATATGAGTCCAATCAGATGCCTCCAATTTCATGTCTCTAAGTGTTCTGATTGCATCAGGACTCATATTAAACACCTCTAAATTGTGGCTTTCCAAAATCACGACCGTCATAAACTATTGGCACTTTTTCTGGAGTCTTTGATGGATCAGTATTTGTATAAGATTCAGAATCTCCAGCATATAAAAAATTTGTTCCGTCAAAGTAAACTCGACGGATGGCAGTATTGAAACCTGACTGTTGTTGAAAACTAACTCCATCATCAGTGCTATATCTAATATAGGTACTATCAAAAGTAACAATCAAAAACCCATTACCAACACAAACATTAGATTTATCACTTGCCGAATTATTGATTGATCCTGTGGCACTCCAAGAGCCTGATACTGGATCTGTACTGCGAAGGCCATTCTGTCTGTTTTTGAATCCAGATATAAACGCAACACCATCATCAGGATTCCACATGAAATGACAAACGTTAGAATCACTTCCATCAAGCCCACTTTGAACTGCTGCTAGTGCCCATGTGGTGGTAGTTCCCGCAGATTTGACCGACATGTAAAAATTATTGTTTACATTCATATAGCCATAGCATAAGCCCGGATTTGTTGGATGATTTACATATTTTATCCACGATGATTTATATTGAGTACTTCCCGAGCTGGAAACATCCACTCGATTCCATGTGGAATTACCATTATCGACTCCAGGCCTCCAGTAATGGGCATAAGCTTGGTATGGGGAGCTTTGGTTTCCATTAACAAACCAAAGCCATCCAGTTTGATCATCTACAGCTAAAACGGAATCAATAGAAGTATTACTGTATGGATTAAATTGCCCGCCATTTATATTATTATTCAAGTTCTTGATATAAGTTAGCCAATTTATTCCATCGTATGACCTCACAATATCCCAATTACTGCTGGTGCCTTGACCTTCTCTGTTTGCAATTCCAAACCATGCGCCGTGATATTCACTATAAGAAATGCTATAAATTGGATAAACAACATGATCTGTAACACCCACGCCACCATAGGTTGATCTAAACCAATCACCAGTAAGCACACCCGACTGTGGTATTGCCATTGTCAGACCACCATCATGGAAAGATGTTTGTATCCATGACCACTTGGTAGTCGCTCCCAATCGTGCAATTGAAGCCCAAGACGAATTCGAACCATCTGTTGTTAAATACTTTCCGCTGTTACCTGTTTGCGCTGGTATAGCGTTATATCCAACATTGTCGAGAATGATTGATGTTGCAGACAGAGCATGACCAACAGGATAGCCGTTGCTTGTAGCCGTAAGCGCTCCGGTTGGTGCTAAATAGTAAAAATCGCCAGCAGTTAATCCAGATACACTAGCATTTAATCCGCTGACAATGGTGATGTCGCCAGATGCGCCGTCAGAGATATTGGAATCAGCAATACCAAAATATGCATCCCTGTTTGTATATGATGCTTGCGGAGTAAGAACGATACTGCTTCCGTCTGCATCATCTGCTAGATACGATACAACGAATGCTTCACCATCTGGATCATAATATTGAACCATGCGCCTATCGCTTGCTCCGGAAGATGCTATATCTGTTCCAGCGCCAAAACTCAAAGCATCATCCACCATAAGAACTGCATAGGCTGTATTGTTATTCGTTGAACTTACATAGCTGCTCGCAAGAACAAAGTAATTTGTAGAATCATAAGCTAATTGCGGCCACATACTATTGCTTACTGATGTCAGTTCTGGCGATGCTGTATCTAAAACTGTAAAAGTGCCTCCGCTTTCGCTCAATATTTTATAAACAGGAGTCTTTGTTGTTCCGCTTTCATCTACAAAAACATATAACCAACGACCGTATTCAGCGTTCCAAATTACATTTGTATATCGCAATGATATTCCGCTTGATATTTCTTGCGGAGTTCCAAAAGACGGAACTGTACCAGTGACAGTAACTTTACAAATAGCAGCATTGGTATTTTGCTCAAATGCTAGAGCAAAAGTATTGCCATCAGTTGTATTTTGTCCTAATGCACAATCATCATATGAACCAGATGCTGTTAATGTAACCTCGGTGTTTAATGTAAGAGTGGTCCCGCTACACGTAGCTGTAACAGCCCGCAAAGTTCCCCTGTCTGATTCGCAAATTAAAACTTCGGCGCCATTTGTTGTTGCTAATGCGCTGTTTGGTCGCGAAGATGTTCTGACGACTATCTCTGATCCATACGATAAAACAGTTCCAACAATCTCAGCAGCTCGTAATTTTAGCTGACCTGTACCGTTGTCGTAATATAGAAATACAAAAACATCTTGATTGGCGTTATAAACACAAACACTAGAAGTGCTTGAAAAACTCGCAGTCGTTGTTATAGTCCCAAAACTTAAAGTTCCAGATGAATTAGTTATAACTCTCGAATACAAATAAGCGTTAGAGTTATATCTGAAATTTATGACGCCTTTGTTTGCTGTTGTGTTATAAGCTGTCGAGAACCAACTGGACAAAGCGTTTACTGTTTCCCAATCAGCCTCAGAACCTATTGACTCAGCCTGATCAAGACCAGCAACCGGCGAGACAGTTCCATCTGAGTTAATAACAACAGGTTGGCCAGCAGTAATTGCGCCAGTTGCTGTTCGACTTATTTTGCCAGCAGATACTGCTGCCCAGCTGGTATTAGTTCCATCTGTTGTGAGAAACTTGCCAGAGTTACCTGTTTGAGTGGGATAAGTTGCTTTGCCATCAAGCTGCGTTTGAGCATCAGATGTCAGGCCATCAATGTAGTTAATCGTTGCCGCGCTATCGGCTATGTCTCGTGACTTGCTCATTATGGAGCCTCCGGCCAATCAGAATCTTGTAAGTATGGAAAGTTTGCGTGAGTAGTAATGTCACGCAGTGCTTGACGGTATGTAGCCCACTCTGTTGCCAATGCAACGCCAGTTTCGGCAGACTTGATAACCATCCAATCTGACTCAGCTAGTTTAGCATCACGCTGTGTTCTGACAGACGCAGCAGCCTCACTGTTCAGCCTGGCTTGGTAGTCATTCTCTTGGTCTGTCTTGGTGACTAGATTGCCGTCTTCATCAGTGTAGTCGCTGAACATATCAACCACTGTCCAAGCCTGTACCCAGTTGCCGTTAGCGTCCTGTGTAGCACCGTCTCTGACTGCCTGTGTGTAGCCTGTGACTTCTGGCTTAGGCGCTTCGAGTACAGGATCTATACCAAGAGCAGTGCAGACGTTAGCGTCCCACACTCGTGGCAGTGATGTGTTGCTGTGCATTCTTCTGACTTCGCCTTGAGTTTTTAGCTCGCCAGTTGATTGAATACGATATTCCATGATTCACCTATGCTATTGCTAAGAAGATGTAAGTGCCGCCACTGGCGTTAAGCGCAGCAGGAGCAGATGATGTTACTGTAAAGCCACTAGAGAGTGGGTCTATGTAGTCTGTGTTAGTGACTTCTGCTGCTGTGGAGTTTAAGAGAAGATAAGGATCGTTACCTGCAACAATACCTCTCTCGCTGTCCCACACATACCAATCGCCAGTAGAGTCTGTACGCTTGATAAGGATAAATCTAGCACCTGCGCTAAATCCACAGTCTACGTTTAAGGTAGCTGCTGTGCCTGTGTAGCTGCCTACTTTGCTTACTCCTGCTAGTGTGGCGAAGAGGTAGGCTATGTAAGTACCCGCACTTGCGTTTACACTGCCATCTGTTTCAATAGAAAAAACACTTGATGTAGGAGCAGTGTTGTTCCATAGCGAAAATGTTGCAGCCGCAGTGGGAGCTGGCATTGTTAAGTACTGGTCTATAGGTATCGACTTACTGTAAATAGCCCAAGCCCGTGCTGTGTCTCTCTTTTTAATAATAATTAATTCAGGCGCTACACCTAAATTATGCGCTTCCGTATGAGCAGATCCAGTCCCAGTATAAGCCACCACATCAAAAAATCCTGTGGCGCGTTTGAATGCGTAATCTACGTACGATCTTCCAGAAATATTCCAAGGAATTGTGTACGATTCATTGCTATCAAAACCGTATGTAGAAGAACCTTCGGTTTCCGTATTATTAGTTTT
>Ga0208795_1001137_pt1 | contig 12348 bp, 17 predicted proteins | sample CB_VirMetaG_6_FD_184541 | JGI IMG/M metagenome (GOLD analysis project Ga0208795, IMG submission 184541) | Freshwater to marine saline gradient viral communities from Chesapeake Bay - CB_1508_2 Viral MetaG (SPAdes) (version 4) | ecosystem: Environmental > Aquatic > Marine > Coastal | place: USA... | reverse complement strand
AAACTCAAGAATCTCAGTAAAGAAATACTCAAATGACTTCTTAGACATCTCTATGTCCATTTCGTGGATGAGTTTGTTGACATCGGACACATCTCATCACTCCGAAAATTCACCCATACGAGTCTGCCGTGTATTATCTTGAATTTGCTGTTGCATATTCTTTCTTCCTGCTGCCGCCATCGCATTTAACATCGCCAGCCTTGACATCTCTGATTGCTCTCCATCCTCATCAGGCTCTACTTCCATGCTATCTTTCATGTCAGTACCTGTATCTATAGCCTCTTTATTACCAGCATCTTCAATATCTACTATTTCACTGTAAGCAGAAGCATCTTGAGCAGATGGACTTGGTGGCATTAATTGTAAATTAGCAGGAACAGGTTGATTTTGTGCATTAACTGGTTGATTCTGCCATGCTGTATAAGTAGTATTGACTTTTGAGCCAAAGTCTCTTGGGTTCATACCTTCCGTTGCCATCTCATAAACTTGTCTACCTGCTTGAGTAAAAATTTTATCTTCTTCTCCCAAATCTTGACCTCGTGCCTTTGCCCTCTCCAACTCTTCTGCTTGAGAAACCCTCCTTCTTTGTACCCCTATGTCTCCGTAAGCCTGAGCACTTTGCCTTTGTCCAGCCATTACTGCTTGGTTTCGCCTATTGACATCTGCCAACCTCTGCTGCTCTCTGTCCAAAACAGCAACATTTCCCCTCCTCATTCTTGCTATCGGGTTAATACTGGATAAAGGCCCTTGTCCTCTTTGCCTTTGTGCTTCTTTATCCGCTGCTGTCTGTTCAGCACGAGCCTGTTTCGCTTGTTCTCTTAAGTCAGCACGAGCCTGACCTTCACGGCCTACTAAAAATCTACCCGCACCTGCACCTAATCTTCTACCGTAATCTGCACTTGAGATAGCACTGCCTAAGAATCCACCTAAAGACCTATGTTGACCAGTCAGTGCGCCTGCTAATCCGGCTGCACCGCCTAACAAACCTCCTGCTCGCTCTCTAAGAGTGACTCCTTTACCTCTATCACGCCCTCCACCTGTGACTAAGATAGGCTGACCTGACATAGAGTACTGTACTTCTGCCTTTTTCACCAAGACTTTATCCATCAGTTCTCACCTCTCAGAAATCCATCAAAGTAGCCAATCTTCTTTTTTATCGCATCTATACTACTCGCAACATCTTGCGAGCGTTGTATAAGAGCAGGGTCAGGTCTGACTAACGCAGTACTACCTATGTCAAAAAATGTTTGAGTGGGTTCTCTTGCTGGCAGACCGCCCAACATCTGCTGGTAAGCCATCTCAAGCGGGTTCGCTTGTCTCATAGGATAGGCTGGTCGAGGCATTGGTGCTGGCGGGGCTGGTTGGCCTGCTACCGCTACAGGTGCAGCCGCAGGTTGAGGAGCGACTGGTGCGGGTGCTCCACCCATACCTTCTCCAACACCACCTAAGTCTCCACCTTCTCTAACAGAACTACCGAAAGGAGCAAGTTCATGCTGACCCATGATAATATTACGATGCCAGTGCTCAGGTGCTTCGTGATGGCCCATTTCTATACCGGGCATCGAAAGACCATGCGCTTCTTCATCAGTCGGTACATCACCGAAACTAAACTTTTCATGACCGCTTACCCCAAGTAATTTGTCAATTACTCCTTGAACCATGTCTCTATATTCAGGCTCTACCTTAGACCCTCCGTCATATTCTCTTAACTGAGACAACACTGTACCAAGGGCATCTTCTTGCGACATACCTTCATTCATCAATTTACTTGCCGCATGGCTAAGGCGGGCTACCATCTTTTCTGCATGACGGCGAGACTTTTTGGCAAAAGCAGTCTTTTCATCACTCTTTGCACCCTTTGCATGTTGTGCATGAAGACTATAACCTTCTTGATTAGGTTGCGAATCTACTGAACTAAATACCTGTCTGAAAACTTTACCGACTCCTGCTGCACTTTCGTTATCAATATTTTGCGACTCCGGCTGAAACAACAATCGAAGAGCGGCTGACTTTGATGCATCTTTAAGTTGCTCAGAAGAAAGACCGTGGTCTACACCAATGGCGTCTAATTCTGCTTGTAATCTTTCAGCAGTAAGTCCTTTACCTGCACCCATCCTTCTAAAAGCATGGTCGGGCATAAGTTCTAAAAGTTGATGCATATGAACTTCGGGATGCATTCTCTGCGCTTGCATACTCTGTTGCATTTCAGGGCTAAGATAACGGTCAGGTAATAGACCAGTTTCTTGGTATTTCTTCCAATCTTGAGTGCCAATCGACTGAACGACTCCACCACTCAGACTACCCGGTAAAAGTCGATTGTACTTTACATAGTGCAAGCCTTTAGTGTCTTTACCATCAGCCTGTAAAACCTGACCTAACTCTTTGTTCATATGCACAAAGCCACCATCTATCCATCTACCAGTGGCTCCTCCTTCTACACCTACATTACCACTGTTATACGAATAAGTGATTAGGGGTCTTGGTCCACCTTCTGTTTTAGGCTCTGCGCCTCTGACTCTCCTCATATGAGTAGGCTCAGAATCCTTATAATAAGGACCAACCATCACCTTTCGCCATTGAGGGCTATCTACATTAGGCAAAGTGTGATTACCATCTTCACCGTGAACTGCGTTGTACTTATCAATTGCCTTTTGTACTATTTCCGCTGCTTTTTCAGGAGTATATGCGAATCTCTGTTGTAAATCACGAAGTATAAAATCAATAGGGTGTAATCCACCTTCTAACAACTCACCTGTCTTTGGGTCGTGGTTCCAAGGAGGATGGTCATGTTCGTCAGGGTTATCACTAATACCAGCATCAGTCGGTGCCCAACTGTGAGGCTCATGAAATCTTCTTCCAAAGAAAGTCAAACCAGCAGATTTCCTAATTGGTCCACGAAGAACTGATAAAAAATGATTAGTGCCAAAGAAAGTTGTACTCTTTTTGAGATAACTTGTAGCAGGAAAGTGGACTTTAAACATCAACCTATCCTCCCACTACCTCTGCCTACAAACATAGTGGAAGGTGCGCCCCAGTTCTTTGGGTCATTTTCCATATCTTCGGTAGCCCCTTCCGGTCTTGTGGTGCTATTTTGAGCCTCACGATGACCTGCCTCTCCCTTTTCGCCCGGACCACTTTGGTCTTTTGATTTGAGTCTGCGCTCTTGTCTTTCTGTAGCGTCTTTGAGTCTTCTTAGTAATCTTCTAATCTGAGCAAAGCGAAGATAGTCCATTTTTTTCTTGACTTCTTCTACATCTTCTTTGATTGACTTGGCAAAAGATTTACCTCTTTCCATAGGAGTTCTCGGCTCAGTAAGTGGTAATCCACCCGAAGGTGCTGACTTAGGAGCCTTTGGACTATAACTTCTCTCTGCTCCTACTCCATGACCAGCAGGTGTCTGAGGGACATTACCCATCAACTTTCTGCGAGCCTGTGTCGCCATTTGATGACCATACTTTTCAGGGAACATACGAAGAGGTTGTTTTGTTTCTACGCCTAAGTGAGTACGGTGTACGCTCAAAGGTGCTTGGTCAATACCTCGCTTTTTTTGAGGTTGAAGGAAACGAGATTGTAATTTGGCTCTTCTTGATGTACCTGTTGTAATATCTGAGCCACCGGGTTGAGTTTCAAACTGGGGTTGACTCCAAGACTTATCTTTACCACCCTTAACTTTGTCAAGTCGAGCCTTCATCAAACTCGACCAAGCATCTTCCATCGGCTCACCTGTAGCAAGCATACCGCCCGGTGCTGGCATTGTACCTATTGCGTTTCCAATACTGAGGTTGCCAGTATCAGGCATACCTGTCATAGCACTAAGGTCTGCTCCCATAGGATTAGCAACGCTCGGCATCATTTCTTCTTCCTCTTCCTCCATCGGAGGCATCATTGGAGGCATCATTGGAGGCTCAGGTTCAGGAATTGAAATTTGAAGATGAGGTAAATCGTCTACCATAGTTGTATTTTCTTGCTCTGCCTGTTTCTTGTCACGAGCAATTTCCATCTGCTCAGGGTCACCGTATCCATGTCGGTAATCCTCTTCTTTGGACCAACCAAGATTAGACTCACTTCTTGGACTGTACATCCGTGTATCAGAGCCAGTTGGAGTCCTTACCATTCATATCACCTCACAGTATTTCAATCAAATCTTCGTCTATTTCACCATCGCTTTGTGCAAGTAAACTGGCCTTGACTCTTTTCCAAGTGTCAGGACTCTCTTTACCCAGTTCCACTTTGAGCACATTGATAGTATTGTTGGCGATATTAGTGGTAGGCTCTGCCCATTTCTCTTGATATGCAGTCAAATCTTTGAGGGTTTCACGCACTTCTTTGTGCAACCTTACCATATCTGAAATCACACCATCATCGTGTATGTTAGTTTCTTCCATAAACTGTGCAAGTTTACCATTCAAGCCCTGCACATTGTTTCTGAGTATGTCGATTTCTTCACCGACCTTAACTGCAACTATAGCAGTAGAACTCTTTTTGACAAGGGGCTGGAAGTGATGTTTCATATGTCTGAATACTAACTCTTCACTACAATCTAACTCTGTAGCAATATCGTCAGTAGTACGCTCTCCCTCAAAATAAGCCACTTCTAAATGCCTTCTGTCATCACTTGTACAGACGATGCAAGTATGGTTAGCACCCGCATGATAATCACCGACATGGTTCTTCATATGACGCTCCGCAGTATTGGCTCTCCAACCCATATCTTTGTCCATTACTTGAGGATTAGCAATACCATCTATGATATTCTGCTCAAGTGCGTCTCTATCACCATGTTGGCAAAAGGGACAAGAACGCTTTGTCTGACGACCTTCCGCCATATCATACCCCAAGCATTGTTCACGAATAACCCTTTTGAATGATTAGTGACTGGAAATCACTATGAAACTACCGAGAATACAGCCCAAAATCATGGGCGTACCAGTTTCTATAGAAACTGCAAAAGACATTACTAAGGCTGGTAGAGATATATTTCTCAGAAGATTCGTACCTGATGACATAAAACAAATCAGAATGGATATTTGCAAAGTATGCCCAAGTTGGGAACATACCAGTAACAGATGTATGGAATGTGGCTGTCAAATGAGAGTCAAAGTGTCGCTCTCATCAAGCGAGTGCCCCCTCAAAAAATGGGGCATACACCTAAATTTCGGAGATTCGGGAGTAGATACTACCGAGCATGAAGAAAGCACCGAATAGACCTGCTACAAGATAGGCAACGGTATCGCTACCTACTCTGTCTCCAGCGGTAAGTAAAACTAAACCAAGCGTTACTATGATTGCAAGTAATTGTACCATTATCATGTCTATTATTACACTCTTAACAGGTGAAAATATCTCCATCGCTGTGTTTGAAAATCCAATAAAAGGCTCGTTTGTTTTCATTATCTCATCCCCATCATTCTACCCATGAAACTTCCAGCAGCACTACCTGCTTTATTCATGAACCCATCATCCTGCAAAGCAGCACTCAGCGCACCACCCATCATTGATTGTTGTGCAAACGCTGAAATCTGTTGCTGTTGCATCTCTGCCTGTTGTATATTCTGCTGACTTGCCATTTGTAGTGAATTGAATTGACTGGTTACATTCTCTGCACTCATTGTTTGAAGGTTAGAAGGTAGAGAAGAGATGTCCATTTTCATCGTACCATCGTTTTCGTTTATCACAAATGTAGCGTTTTTGAGTATCTCAAGCACTGAAAAAGACACTAAATCATTCAGCATCTGTAGTAAAGTACCCATTTGAGAGCCAATTATGAACCTATCAATAGGTGCAAGTGTACGCATAAGAGCCAAGTGTATCTCCATTTCAGAAGGAGGAGCCATAGGCTGACCCATCATACCTTGTTGCATACCTGCTCCACCCATCATACCTGCCATAAACGGGTTTTGTCCGGCCTGTTGCATCATCCCACCTTGCGGTGCAAAGGGATTATTAGCAGTCTGAGCAGAATTAGCACCTAAATTAAGTGCGCCATTTTGTTGTGTGTTACTATTTCCAAACATATTTTTTCCTCATTGTGTAAATAGCCCTTGCTCTGTTTGGGGCAAGCCTGACTGATTGATAACATCATTGGTGTCACTATCAATATTACCAGCACTCGGTAGTGGGTGTTGCATTATACCCAAATTAGCAATTGCATCAGATAGAACAGGATTAGCAGACATCATTTCTTTTTGGAATAATCTCAAATCGAAGACAATCATAGTGACATCGTTGATGCCAGTTTCAGGATTCTTGTAATGTAATAGACTAATTCCCGGTTGAGACTTAGAATCTTTCTCTAATTCCATGAAAAAAGGCTCGTATTTCTTCAAAAATTCAGGTGTATTGTCCTTCTTTTTGATGATAGAAATGGGTACAGCAACCGTACTTACGCCCTTTTTTACCATTTCTTTCATACCGACTTTGGTCTTATTGTGCTCTTTATCGGCCTCAGATTCCCATTTACAGAGCAAATGATACAAATGAAGGTGCTCAGGGCAATATGTGCCTTTCATTTTGGCACCGTTTGTGATTCTTTCTCGTGCTACAAACGGCTCAGGCGTTTGAGTGACTGGGTTTCTCCAATACATCTCCCATAAACTCTTACCTGTTTCTTCGTCACATATCTTTGCATACAGATTATCATACATAATCAACTCTTCACAGTTACAACCGTCAATTACGCAAAGATTACTTTGCCTGTTATACCTGTATTTCATGCCCCAAATCCAGCGTAAAGGATTAACAATACCCCTTTTAGTAGGTGTTAACAACTTCCTTGCTTGCTTTATGTCCTGTTTTCTTGCTTTTCTTGAATCAGGATGTCTGCTTGGATAGAAATTGACCTTTGGGACTTCTATATTCTTTTTCTGTGCTACTTCTCTCATACCTTGTTGAGCAGCCTGCATTTCTAATAACTGCTCGTGATTGGTATTACCCTGTTGTCCTAACGCAATTAAGTGCGCTTGACTCATGTTTGCCAAGTTAACATCGTTTTGCGGTACTTGTCCATATCTCCAATTCATTATAATCACCTATACAAGTAAATCTAACATCGTATTTTCTACATTCCAACCGATTTTAGTAGCCATCATGCCTCTTTTAGTAGGTACTCCTGCTTTCTGCAACCTTATCAAATCTTCTCTAAAGGGGTCAAACATCTTATGTTCGCCCAGTCTTTGCTGTTGCCAAAGGATATTTGCTTGGTCATCCCACCACATATCGGCTTTATTTGCTACAAGCATGATTACTTTTGGACAGTATTTCTTACCTTTCAATCTTGCTTTTAATTTACGATAACGATATTGTCTATGGATAACAGAATCCACCAAATACTTAAATCCGCCAACAGCCTGTACCGCTGCATCTCCTCCTTTCATGCAATTGTGGTCAAACAAAAAGACCACTGCTTCGACATTTCTATTGACCATATCATCAATCCAAAGATTCCAAAACCTTTCTTCTCCACCTATATCAGAGGAATAAACTACTCTTGTGTCTCCCTTGTAAGTTAGTCTCTTTCTACTTGGTCTTGGTAGCATAAACCTGTTCATTCCCGGTATTTTGAAATGCTTAGTTCTGTCCTCTAAAGGTATTTCTTCCATTTCGCCCGGAGTAGTCATGTATCTGTCAAGGGTAGTCTTACCAACAGTAGTAGGTCCGTAAATACCTATTCTTCTTGGTACAAAGTAGTGCCATAGTTCACGAGCAAATACCATGCCCCCTACTAATGCAGAGCCTCCCATTACCGACATATATCCACCTCAATCAAAAATAGCGTTAGACCATTCCTGTAATTTATTTTTCAACCAATTACCCGTTGATTCCCAAAGATTCCAGTCTGTATAAAATTCAAAAGCACTTACTACAAAGGCAGTTAATGTAGAAAAAACAACTACCTTTATCCAACCCATCGTCTTTTCATACGCTACATCTACAGTGTTAGCAATGTGCATACTGCGAAGAGTTTCCTCAACAGCATCATCCGATGGCGTTTTGAATATGCGCCCCAAAAGGCATCACTCCTTCTTTTGATACCTCTTATCAGGGGTGCCATCTTTCTTAAGAGGAGTATCTTCGTCAAAATCCAAACCAAGACTTAGAGGCTCTTTGTTAGTAGGTTCTAAAGAAGGGGTGAAATCTACAGTACCAGTACCTGCACCATACATTCTTGCCTCAATCCAAGGAGGTGTTTTGCCGGGGTTCTGCTCCATCCACTTCAATTCCGCTTCCAATTGTTTCTCTTGCATCTTCATTTCCATATCTTGTCGCCTTCTTTCAAAGGTAAACTCCATAGAACGATAGCGATTTCTTCTTTCTCTTTCTTGGTTAGACATTCTTGCTCTTTCATCCATGCCCTGTTGGAAGAACATTTTGAACAGATAATAGGCCAAACCTTGTACAGCAAACGCTGCCATAGCATAAGTCACTCCGTTCAATGTAGGGTCATCCAACTTTAACCAAAGACCTGCGTCAAATATACCTACAGCAATGCCAATTGATACCGCTTGTGTAAGAATTAGACCCATTAGTCTTATTTCTGCTTGGTCGTGCTCACGATTAGATTCAATACCTTGTATAACAATCCCTCTTACCGTTGCCACCGCAACAGCCTACATAAAGTATTACCATGTGGATTTAAGTATAACAAAATAAAGTGGACCGGAAGTAGGCAAGAGGGTTAGCCTCTCCGGTCCAATTGAACCGAAGGGGTATCTTGTCTTGAACTTCACTCTTCTTTCTTGTCTTTTTCAGAGTCGAGTTTCTGACGCTTACCGTCTTTACTTGGACCCGGACCAGCCTTAGACCCAATTACGATAACCATACCGTGTGCTGGTTTCTTGTCAGCCTTCTTAGCCTCTCCGCAAATACACTTGCTTCGTGGTGCGTCTCCATCACAGTGAGGACACTTTTCAGCCTTCGCTACACAGCCCATCTTTGCCAAATGCTCTTGTCCACACTTAGGACACTTTGCCTTTGACAAATATTCGTCATTCATTCTTTCTGTTACTTCTTTCAATATTTGTTCTCCAATTTTCATGTTATCACCTTTGTTCATTCCAAATCCACCAAATGTGCCTTGATTCGCTACTGTTCTTTGAGCCATAGTGCCTCTACCATGCTGACCTTGAAATGGCGCAGCAGTACCGGTCCATATAGCATCTTCACCCATACGATTACCAGTCACATTAGTCAAGTCTCGCATACCATAACCTTGTCCAAATCCACTCGCAGCCCCTCCACCAGCACCAAATGCTCCTGCTTGACTTTGTGGGCTTGCGAATCCTCCTGTACTTGTGTCAGCACTCGGTAGTTTGCTCAAAGCACCCGCTCCAAATAAAGCCGCTGCTTCATCACCTAACTGTTGCTGAGTCTGACCGACCAATTGTGCACCTCTTCCTAAACCTCTTGCAAGTCTTGAGGCACCTAATCCCCTCAAACTTCTACCTGTAGCGTCAACTGCTCCTCCGACTCCTCTTCTCGCCATTCCGCCTAACGACATAGAAGAATCTACTACGCCGGGTGCGACTTGTACATTCCTAACACCCGGATAAAGAGCCGCCTCTTCTGCCAAAAGTCTTGCTTGTTTAATTTCAGCGGCACTTCCTCCTGCCTGTGCAGCGAGTCTCGCAGCATCATCGCCTGCTCGTGATGCAGTTGCCATTCGACTGGCTTGCCTACCCGCTCTTAATCCTTTGATACCTCTACCTGCTGCCCCTACATATGCGAAAGGATTGATTGCTTGTAAAGCCCCAACCGCACCACCTGCTACTCTATCTTCGACAGAGCCTCCTAATTCTTTTTCGCCAATTAATCCTCCAGTCAATGGGTCTTGCATAACCGCATTCCCACCAAAATTAAGACCAACATTACCTTCATCATCTGTAAATCTACCACCAGCACCAGTATAGGCACCTAATGCACCAAATGCAGCAGGTACTGCTAAAGCAGCAAGAGGCAACAACTTCTCAATCTTGTCATCATTTTCTAAATGTGACCATGCCGAATCAATCGCATACGAAGAAGTCGACATGTATATCCCCACCGCATTTCTCATGATAAGCCTGTTGGAGGAAATTGTAGTTATCCGCTGCCTCCATCAAAAGAGTAGTCGCTTCTATAGAGCCGTCTTGTGCCTCTTCTATCCGCATAAGGTTATCTAACGCAATGCCAAGCATGTAATCGAATAATTCTACCCACCAATCTCCGACCATGCTCATCTTATCACTAAGACCGCTTCGCTTTTAAGTGTGCCTCTTTCTTTGAAATGTCTTGCTCGGTTTGCATGAGGACTTTCAGCAACCAGTGTGTGGTCTTTGGTATGACTCATATCAGGACCGCCTTGTCCGTAGATGCCTCGCTTTCTACGCTCACGGTTCAACTCTTCTCGATACTTGACACGCTCAGGGTTGGACTCATACTTCTTGTCATACTCCAACTTGTGACGCTTCGCTTCGGGCGACACTGGGTTCTTTACAAGAATGGACTTTACAACCGTAGGTTTACCACCCACTCCCTGCTTCTTGGCTCGCTTGCGCTTGGTCGCAGCCTGCTTTTGACCGCTGGTCATCTCGCCACTGGTCTTAGGTGTTTTACTACTTACTCGCACACTTGGTCTACATTTTGGATAGCCTTTGCTTGAAGTCTTAGCCTTCGACCTACCGCATGGAGGATGCTTGCCAGTTTTTGGGTCTTTACGAGATACATCGACCCACTTTTCTTTGAACCATCGGTTGAGATTCTTTACAACCAAAGTGTCGTGGCAGGTACATCGTGTCATTACTTACCCGCCCACGCATCACATACATGGTCCGCTCTGCACATAAAGTCGTACCACTCGCAATAACCAGTCATCGGGTCATCAGTCTTTGAAGAGTCCCATGCTTTACAGTTACCACATTTTTCTTTTCCAGTCGCCTTTCTATAGTTAGGAGCATCTTTTTTTGCTTTGATGATGCCCCAAGCAAGTTCCAAGGCTGCATTAGGTATCATTTCTTCTTCCCCTTTTTCCCTCGGAACTTACCCTTACAATACTGTACAGCCCAACCGTTAGCATAAGCCGAAGGGTAGACCTTGAATTTGCGCTTGGCTGCTGCTTTGCCTGCTGGACATAGTTTCTTTTCTAAGAAATCGAATGCGCTGTCTATACCAAAACAGTGACCGCATTCGCAATTCAACAGTTCCACCTCTTTAGTGCAGCACCTTTAGGTGTAAGTTTACCTTTCTTTGAAGTCGGACCTTTGACCCCACTCATCCTTGCACAGAATGACTTTCTCCTCTTTGCTCTTTTACTACCGGGTTTAAGTTTGCTCGGCTTTGTAGTCACAGGTGGCTTTAGATTAGCACCTGTTGTTCGCTTAAAGTGCGCTCTACCTTTGGCACTTAGTCCACCAGTACGAGCGTGTTTCTTTTTGTTGTAGCCGTGAAAAGGTTTTGACTTTTTCTTTGCCTTGATAACAGCAAGACTCAATTCCAAAGGGCTACAGCAATCACAAAATGAAACATCAGACCAGTCAGTTTTACCAACAATATCGGCCTCGGTAAGCCATTCTACCTCGTCTGACATCTTGCGTTTCGCCTCTTTCTCCCACCTGCGGGCAATTACCGGATGCTTTGCATGTAAATAGCGTCTTTGCTTCTCACTGCGAAAAGGCATGGACATCCGAAGCATTCGCTAAACAAAAAGATTAGGGTGGTCGGCAAGCAATGAGATAGAAATGTACGAAATGTACGAGCCATGTGAAAGGAGGTGTCTCAGGTTGATAGTATGCGCTTGCCGACCTGTGGTCGACTAAACATGGATATTATTTAACCTTTTAGATAAGGCCACTCTTCGCTACGGGTAAATCCGTTACATTCCAAACAAACCCAAGCGAACCCACGAAATATATTGTTGACCTTCATATATACCCGCTTAGTCGGATGATGGCCGCAATTTTCACAAATTTCACTTTTTCTTTTCCCTTTCATCTTCTTCCACCTTTTTCATAGATTCGTATCTAAAGATTCGCACCATTGTAATCAAATCATCAATGTCTTTACGCATTTCTGACAATCTTTTAGGTAGAGTGGATAAACCAAGGAATATAGCAAAAAGCGACAAACCTATGATTAAGTCCCACAGCATAAACGAGGCGAGGAGAAAATCCTACTTGAACTTTGGTGTCACGAAATCTGAGGGAACTTAGCCTCTCTGAAATCCTTACCCACACTGGCACCTGCTGTTAGTTCAGGAGGTAATGTAGTTTGCCTTGTCATAGATGGTAGTTTTTCTAATTGCAAAGGAGGGGCTGGTTTCTGCTGTCTTGCTTGTGCAAGTGCCTGAGCCATCCTGCTGTTAGGGTCAGTATTTGA
>Ga0208795_1001122_pt1 | contig 12399 bp, 6 predicted proteins | sample CB_VirMetaG_6_FD_184541 | JGI IMG/M metagenome (GOLD analysis project Ga0208795, IMG submission 184541) | Freshwater to marine saline gradient viral communities from Chesapeake Bay - CB_1508_2 Viral MetaG (SPAdes) (version 4) | ecosystem: Environmental > Aquatic > Marine > Coastal | place: USA... | reverse complement strand
GTCGAGTCCAGCGTGGCCACCGTGCACTTTTATTTGTCCTACCTAGAAGTGGACAGAAACTAATGGCTTACGGCATAATCACGGCATCTCGCGATCCTTCCAGACGCGCAGGCCGTTTCGGGCCTTTCAAAAATTCAACATACGACCAAGGTATGCATCATGGCTGAAGCGATGGAAGGGATTATGGGGCTCCCGAATGCCCCCATGGATGGCGGCGCAATGGCACTAGATCCGGCAGTAAACGATCCACTGCTGCGGTCCATGGCCACTTCAAACCCGAAACAATTCCGTACGGACATGATGAGTGGCCTTGAAGAGGCCGATCCTCAGCTTGTTGCGCAGTTCCGTAATTCCCTATCCCAGATTCAAATGCCGCCAGAACTGCTGGCTGCGTTGCAGATGATTGTCGATGCGGTGCTGGAAAATCCGGAAGGGTATGTCGCAATCCGCGAAATGCTGCTGAAGGAAGAGGTTCCGGAAGAGCTTCTGCCTGAACAATTTGATCCCGCCTACTTCATGGCGTTTGCGGCTGCGCTGGATCAGATCGAAGCACAGACCGGTCCGGCCCCGATGAACGCCACAGGCATTGAAAGTCTGGGCGGCATGGAAGAGCCTCAAGGGTTTGCCGAAGGCGGCGTTGCCGAGCTCAAGCCGATCGCCAAAGCGATGGCACAAATGGGCCGTGGTGGCGATACCATGCTTGCGCATATCAATCCGCGTGAAGCACGGCTCCTGAAACAACTGGGCGGTTCTGGCACGATCAATCCAAATACAGGGCTTCCGGAGTTCGGGTTCTTCAGTAAAGTATTCAAGTCAGTAAAGAAAGTCGTTAAATCGGTTGTTAAGACCGTCAAGAACGTCGTTTCTGCCATTGCAGAGAATCCGATTGGCCGTATTGCGCTGACCATCGGCGCGACGATGCTGATGGGTCCGGGCGGTTTGGGATTAGCAGGTGGTGTAGGGGGCGGCATCTTAGGCGTAACCACGCCAGCTTTGGCGCTCGGCATCAATACCGCTGCGGCGTCTACTTTAGTAAACGTCGCATCCGGACAGAGCTTTGGTGATGCGCTCAAGGGTGGTCTTCTCAGCGGCGTGATGGCTGGCGGCACGGCCTACATGTTCCCGAACATGGTTCCAGATGCTTATAAAGTAGGTCCGGATGCGGCTGCTGCTGCAAACGCGGCGGCTTCGGGTATTCCGGTTGAAGATTTGACCACCAAGGCAGGCGATCTGGCCGCGACTCCGGGCACTGGTTTTACCGGCGCTCCAGGTACGGTTGCCGACGTCAGCGTAGGCACCCCTGTACCGGAGGTCTACACTCCAAGTGATGTGGGCGTAAGTGCCATGGCTCCGACCCCGGCTGCCCCGATCCCAAGCATGGGCGCACAGCCTGTTTGGGATCCGAATCTCGGTGAAATGACCTTGAATGGTATTCCTGCCAGCCAGATTACCGCAGGCGCTCCGACAGCAGTCGCTCCGATGGGTGCATACAACATGCCTGCCTCGTACGCGAATCCGGCATTAGCGCAGACTCCAGCTCCATCATTGGGCGGTGGTTACTCCGTCGCGGATCAGTACGGCACGGCCATGTCCCGTGCTCCGGTAACCGGAGCGGGTGCTGCACCTTCCATGGCGTCTACTGCTCAAGGCCCAGGATTCATGGAATCCCTGCAGCAAGGCAACCTCAGTGACGCGTTCACGGCTGCCAAGCAGAATACGATGGATTTCTACAATGAGTATCTGTCGCCGAGCCGTCCGAGTATGCAGGGTGGTGATGTTGCTCAAATCTACAATGAAAAGATGGCAGCACTTCGCCTAGACCCGTCAACCTTCAACGAAACCGTGTACAAGGAAGCAGCGAAAGAAGCCGCAAATATGGGCGGCGGCATGCTCGCCAAATACGCTCCGCTCGCCGGTGTCGGCTTGGGTGCTGCCTATCTCGGTGGCGCCTTTGAACCGATCCCAGAAGAACCGCCGCTGGGCGTTTCTGACATGTACAACTATGAGCTGCAGCCGCTGCAATACGGTGGCCTTGAAACAACGTACCAGCGCAATCCGTATACCGGTGAAGGCGGCACGCAGTTCCGTGGCACTGGTTATCAAGGCCAGTATCAGTTCCAGCCGTACACCCCGTACGATTACACCAACCAAGGCATTGGCGGCCTGACTTTGGGTCAGATGCCTGACTTGGCAGTGGCCTCCATGCCGAGCTTCCAGCGTTATGCGGAAGGCGGCAGTGCTGAATATCCGCGTAAAAACGGTCACATTTCCGGCCCAGGTGGCCCGAAGGATGACAAGATCCCTGCGATGCTGTCGGACGGTGAATTTGTGTTCACCGCACAAGCCGTTCGGAACATGGGCAACGGATCACGCCGCGCAGGTGCTAAGAAAATGTACGCCTTAATGAAGGCACTTGAAGGACGGAGCGCGTAATGGCCGAAATTACCGAACAGATAGTCCGCGAAGCCCCCGAGATCGAAAGACGAAAAATCGAGCTCATTGATGAGGCACGCCGTCTATACGAAACTCCGCTAACCCTTCCTGCGATTGAAGCGGCGGGGATCACGCCGACGCAACAGCAGGCATTTGATCTCGCCATGCAGCAGCAGGGCGTGTATCAGCCGTATTTGGAAGCGGGTTCTCTCGGTATTTCAAGTGGTCAGCAGCTTGCACAAGCAGGCGCACAAGGCATTGCAGGGCTGAATATCCCCGGCGCTTTCCAACCGGCTGCGGGCGCACTCGGCGCAGGGCTTAATGTAGCAGGCGGCCTTGGTCAATATGCACAGCTCGCAGGCGCGGGTCTCGGTACGATCGGCGCAGGCACGGGCACCGTAGGTGCTGCCGCGCAGGCCATGCCTGCGTATACACAAGCCAATCTCGCACGTTCTCTCGGCACGTTGGGTGCAGCAGAACAAGCAGCAGCGGGGGCAGGTCCTTCTGACTTTAGAACCGCAGCAGCTCAACTGGGCGGCGCATCAGGGACCGCGGGCCTCGCTACATTAGCCGCGCAACAAGCGGCAGCAGGGGCGTCTCCGGGAATTCAGCAAGGCATTGGCGCACTGTATGGTGCGGCAGGGCAAGCCGCCCAAGCAGCACAATTAGGTGGTGCTCCGATGGCTGCTGCTCCGATGCTGACAGGAACGCCGCAGATGGCAACTGCGCAGACCACCTATTCCCCTGGGCTGCGGGCCTATCAAATGGGCCCAGCGCAGCAGGTTAGCCCCACCCAAGTAGGCATCGGCTCTTTGCAGGCCGCACAAGCTGCCGGTCCGCAGGCGATCGCTACACAAAGTTTCACCGCTCCGGGCGTAGCACAGCAGTACATGGATCCGTACATGCAAAACGTGCTGCAGGAGCAGATGAGGGAACTGAATCGTCAGGACCTCATCGCACAACAGGGACGTGCAGCGCAAGCCGTTCGGGCAGGTGCGTTTGGTGGCACGCGTGAAGCAGTAGCGGAACAAGAGGCACAGCGGAATCTTGCGGACATCAAAGCACGGACCATGGCCCAAGGTTTGCAGCAGGCATATCAGACAGGCGCGCAGCAGTTCACGCAAGAACAGCAGCAGGCATTGGCAGCGCAGCAGTCCACTCAGCAGGCACAGACGCAAACTGCGCTGGCAAATCTCACCGCAGAACAGCAAGCTCGTGTTCAGCAGGAAGCAAATGCACTGCAAGCGAGTGGCATGAACCAACAGGCCGCAATGCAGGCCGCTCTTGCGAACCAGCAGGCAGGTCTCACTGTTGGTCAGCAGAATCTGGCATCCGCCCTGTCTACCCAGCAGTTGGGCACTCAGACCGGGTTGCAAACCAGTCTTGCAAACCTATCTGCAGCGCAGCAAGCAAACGTGCAGAATCAAGCCGCGCAGTTGCAAGCGATGGGCATGAACCAGCAGGCAGCATTGCAGACTGCGTTGGCAAATCAGCAGACGCAAGCACAGTACGGCATTCAAGGTGGGCAGCTCGGCCTTCAAGCCGCTCAAATGTTGGGGCAGGCCGGACAGGCGCAGATCGGCGCTGCCGGTCAGGCCGCACAACTCGGTCTCCAAGCTGCCGCACAGCAGTTCCAGCAGGCAGGCTTTGATGCCGGTACCGCGATGCAGCTTGCGCAGCTTCAGCAAACGCAACAGCAACAGGCGCTTCAACAGTCCCAAGCATTGCAGGGGATTGGCAGTTTGTACGGCCAGCAGGCATTGCAGCAGGCACAGCTTGGCCAGTCTGGATTGCAGGCAATGGGCGCTTTGGGCGCGCAACAAGCACAGCTTGGACTTCTGCCTTCGCAGATCGCAGGTCAGCAAGCCAGCATCTTGGGCCAGCAAGCGGGTCTTTATGGTCAGTTGGGCCAAGGTCTCGGCAGTCTTGCTTCTACGCAGCTCGGTTTGGGCATGCAGCAGGGCCAAGCACTGGGTCAGTTGGGTTCGCAGGTGGGCTCGATGGGCGTGCAACAAGCCGCTCTGGGTCAGGCTGCTTCGCAACTGGGTCTGGCAGACATTCAGTCACTCACCAATCTGGGTGCAGTCGAACAGCAGGCCACGCAGGCACAGCTCGATGCAGCTCGCCAGACCGCGTTGCAGCAGGCCATGTCGCCGTACCAGCAGTTGGCATTTGTCTCCGACATCTACAAGGGCGCACCGTCCAGCCAGATTTCTCTGACGGCGGCAAGCGCACCTTCTGCAAGCCCATTACAAACCGCTCTTGGTTTAGGCGTAGGCGCACTCAGCGCAGGCGCAAGTGCAGCCAAAGCAGGCCTCTTTGGTTAAGGAAGCATCATGAAGAATAGCGAGATGGATGTAGAAAACGTAGGCATCATGCAGGGCATGAGCGAGGGCATGGACGAGCTGATTGAGAAATTGATCAGCGGCGAAGAAGGCCTCGACGACATGGACGATGATGATGAGTACGAAACCGGCAAGATGATGGATCGGACTCCGGGTTCACCTGAGATTCTGATGAACAACTTGCGTGGGGACATGCGCTCCATTGATGCTCGCAAAGAAGAGTTGGCAGACCTTGTCGGTTACAACGCCGCGATGGAAACGCCGATGGAAGTTCTGGCGCTCCTACAGCCGGTTCTAGCTGGTCAAGGCGGAATGCCACAAGGCGTTGAGTCTCTGATGCCTGCAGCAATGCCGGCAATGGGCGCAGGCGCTCCGCCCGCACAGCCTGACATGGCCGCACTGATGGGCGGTCAGATGCCCGCAGCAATGCCGGGGGCGGCTCCAATGCCTGCTCCTGAAGCAGCGCCCATGGGCCAAGCACCACTGACCATGGCCAACGGAGGCTATGTTCAAAATTTCTTTGACGGGTCCGATGAGGACGGCGTGACCCCGTTTGGCACTGATACGTCCTACAGCGCATTTCCACAAGACATGGTGGATTTAGCTCGCTACGAAACCATGCGCACTTTATCAAAGGCGCCTGCTGAGGTACCTGACTTACGTGCTTCTATGGAAGAGCGTTTGCCGCTGTATCAAGAACTGATTGGCGCGGGTGACGAATCACGGAACATGACCCAAGCGCAGATGCTGGCTGCACTGAGCCAAGCGGCGTTTAACTACGCTGGTAACGTAGACGCACAAGGCCGTCCGCTTCGCGGTTCACAGGCTGCACGTCTGGCAGGTGCATTGGCTCCGGTTCCAGGACAGATGGCTACTTTGGCCGCGGCTCAGAGTAAGGAAGATCGGGCAGTCAAGCTCGCTGCCTTGCAGGCGGCTGAGAAGGATGTCGAAAACGTACGTTCTGCCAATGCCAAGCTTGCAGAATCTCAGCGTAAGATCTGGACGGAGATGATTAAGCAAACCGGCTCTTCCCCATGGGGCAAGAGTGGCGTCGGTGGCAGCTTGAACATCATCAATCGTCCGGGGCTGGCGGCCAGTATTGCAGATGGCACTGCCTCAAATGCAGACGTAAACCAGTGGTTTACGGCTATGGCGCAGCTTGAAGCGAAGGCCAAACCGACTACTGAGCGTTATACGGATGATCGTGGGTTTTTGGTAGAGACAACTAAGCCGGGCATTCCTGTCCCGCAGTTTGCGTTGGATGCGACCAGTTCCTACAAAGCTCTGATCAGCGGAAATGTTCCGACTCCGTCTACTCCACAGCCTGAAAAGACGATTGCCGATCAGGTACTAGGTAAAGCAACGGCGGTCACTGAAGCCGGTGCAGAAGAAGCAACGGCAGAAGAGACGGGCCCAGCGCTTCCGGGCTTGACTCCAATGGCCACCAAGCAGGCGTTCCCTGAATGGAGCCGTAACGACACCCCGGTAGAGCAAGTTGATCCTAGAACGCACAGTTACCTGCGTCCGGGCGAAGAAACAATCTATAACGCCGCCTATTCTGGTGACGTAACCGGCCCGGTTCCGGCCCTGTTCTCCAGCATTGCTAAGATCCCGTTGGTCGGTCCGATGCTGGGCGATATGGACGTGGTGCAGAAGCGTAAGTTCGTAGAGACTTCTGTCAATCAGTTGACGGGTGGTCTGCGTACAAACGATCGCTTCAATGAGGGTGAACGTAAGGAAATCATCAACAGTCTGAATGTACTTCCGGGCGTAATTGATAACCGTGAAGCCTACATCGCACAACTCCGTGGTGTTGACGGCGTCTTGAACCAGATTTTTGATAATGCCCGCCGCGAGCTCAACTCACCGAATGCACAAAAAGCAGACATTGAGATTGCCCGCAACCGTATGCAGGACATCCACAACATCCGCCGCATCATTGGCATGCCGATCTTCCTTGACAACCCAGATGATGCTCGCTGGCAGACCTTGCCTGTGGGTACAATGGTCATGTCGGAAGGACAGTGGTACAAAATTGGCGGTGGAGCACAGTAATGGCAAGTCTTCGTGATCAGTTCGCTACGCAAACACCAACAGAAATTGAACGCGACAATCGTCAGGTTGGTTCAATGTTTGAGCCCAGCGAAAGACCGCTGGAGCGCCTGACTCTACCTGATTACGAAGAAGCTCCGGAAAAGCCTAGCACGTACATTCCGGGCGAGGGCATGCAAGCCGCAGATAGCGCCATGGTTCACGGCGCACCCGGCACGGCGCCTTCTTTGCGCGATGTGTACGGTGAAGCCGCAGGCTTTGCAGAGCCGACCACCGCAGAAAAAGCAGAGCAGATTGGCTTAGGCATCACCGAAGGCGGCATTCGCGGAACTGGCGTTGTAGGTGGCGCATTGTATGGTGGCCGTTTGGGCGCAGGAGCACTTGCCCCGTTCGGCCCTGTTCCTGCTGCGATTGGCGGTACGGGCGGCGCGCTTATCGGCGGTTTCCTTGGCTATCAAGGTACTAATCCGATTGTGGATCTGTTCCCTGCTGTCCCACGTGAAGATTTGGTTCCTTACCGTGAAGGTGGAATCACCGCAGGCGAAACACTGGCTGCGGCCCCGTTTGCCTTTGGTCTACCTGTCAGCAATGCAAACCGTGTCGCCACCTTCCTGAGCAACATGGGACAAGCGGCACGTTCCGATGTAAAAGGCTGGCTAACACGAGAAGCGGTTATCCTTCCTACGACTGTCGGTACGGCAGGTGGTGTTGCGGTGAACTACGCCCCAGACAATGCCGCAGCACGTTTTGGCGCGGAATTTCTCACGGGCATGGTATCTCCGACCCGTACGATCTCAGAAGCATGGCCGCGACTTAAAGAAGCATCACTTAAACTAAAGTCATCCTTTAGTAAAGACGCAAGACAACAGCGTGCAGCCAATCGTCTTGTTACGCTGCTTTCTCAAGAAACAAAGGAAGACATTCCAACCCTGATTCGTAAGTTGGAACAACTGTATCCGGAAAGCGTAGAAAACGTATCACCGACCACGGGACAAAGGACTGGCCCCACCGCGGCACAAAAATCTGGCTCAGAAGGTCTGACGATTCTTGAGACTACGTTGGCGCGTGACAATGCCAAATATGCCGCTGAAACCCAACAGCGTGGTGAAGCCAGCATCCGTGCATTGCGTAATCTAGTCAAAGCATTATCTGATACTGGCGACCCCAACATGCTCCGCGAAGCAGCGTTGCTGCGTCAGGAACTGTTCACAAATCTGCTTGATCGCCGTTTAGCGATTGCAGATGAGCGTGCGGCACAGGCCATTGCGAAGATCAAAGTCGATACTCCAGAATCCCGTGCGCAGATTGGTAACATCGTACGCGGTACTACGGAAGACGCACTGGCCGATGCCCGTGCACATGAACAGGCACTTTGGCGCCGTGCAGAAGCCTCACAAGTACAGCGTCAGCCGGTTGAGATTGGTGAAATGGACCGCACCAGCGTGTTCAAGAACCTCAAGGATCTCCCGACCCGCCCGAGTATTGAGACCACAAACATGGTCAATCAGTACCTCGACTTTGTATCCGGTCTGACTCCAGAACGTGCGGCAGGGCTGCCTGCACAAGTGCGTTCTACGATGGCGCGTATGGGCCTGACCGATGAAGCAGTAGACCTTTACCGCATGGGCCGCAGCACTCCGGAATATCTGGAAACTGGCGTTGTCCCGCTTCGCTATCAGTTCACAGACTTCAAACCGACCACGGCCCAGGATCTCGTAGCCATCCGTGGCGACATGCTGGAACTGGCACGTAATGCACAAATTGCAGGTAATCCGCGTGAAACCAATCTCTTCTCCCGTCTGGCGCAGGGCGCGTATGACGATATGGAAAAGAATCTGATAGGCCCGGAATACGATGATGCCCGTGCATTCTCCAAGGCGCTGAACGATCACTTCACGCGTAGCTATGCCGGTGACATGCTTTCGCAGTCTCGTCGTGGCGAGCGTTTGCCGCCTGAACTGTTGGTACAGCGTGCCTTCGGCTCAAATGCCGATATTACTGCGCTGCGCATGAATCAGATCGAGGATGCGGTAGGCTTCATGGCAGATGCCTACGACGACGCGGTTCGTCGCTTTGGGGCAGACAGTGAACAGGCCATGATGCTGCAGGACTTTGCAGCCAATGCCCGCAACCGTGCGACCTCGATTCGCGATGCCAACCGTACGATCCTACGTGGCGTGGCCAGCAGAGCATGGACCCCGGATCCGAATGCTCCGGGCGGGTATAAACTGAATGTAGCCGCTCTGCGTCGCATGACGGACGATCCAGATACGGCACAGCTTCTGAAGCACGTGGGTCTGTATGATGATCTGGTGAATGTGGACCGTGCAGAAACCCTGTTGCGAAACGCACAGGATTTCCACAGCCACATGAACAAAACGATCCGCAATCAGGCGGCGTTTGCTCAGGTCTTGAAGTATGAAAGTGCGACCGATGCAGTCACGGACGCGTTGACTAGCAAGAACCCGGCAGAACAGTTGACCAAGATTGTAAAACTGGCACGCCGCGGTAAGGCAGTGGATGGGCTGAAGTCTACGCTGTATGACTATGCGTTTACTCGAGCTGGTGGGGAAAACCGTTTCAGCCCGAAAGCGTTTGATGCCGCGATCTTTGAACCAATTCGTCCAGGCCTGCCATCGGTTTACCAGATCCTTCGTAAAGAAGGCGTAATGTCGATTTCTGAGGCGAAGAATCTTCGCCAGTTGCTGGCACCAATGGAACGCGTTGAACGCGCCATGGGCAACCGTCAACTGTTGGAAGAGCTTCTGAGTGGCGCCGATGCAGCAACCGAACTCGGTCTTCGTGTAATCGGTGCACGTGCAGGCACGACATTGGCCGGTGGGCAGCAGGGATCTTCCCTGATTGCTGCGGCAGCAGGTTCCAAATACATGCGTTCCATCTTTGATTCAACGCCTACGATGATGACGCGTGGAATCATCGAAGAAGCGACCAAGGATCCGAAGCTGATGGCGATGCTTCTACGTCGTGGCGAAGTGCAGAAGGGCGGTATCAAGCCGTCCCTGCGTGAGCGTATCCGCGTGAATGAGCTGACCAAGTACCTGACCAGTCTCGGATTCCGTCCGCCGACCGTGGCAGCGACGATTAACCTTGCCCCGGACGAAGAAATCGAACCGATTTACTCGGATGTTCCGTACGATCCGACCAAGCTACAGGAAATGTATGAGCGCAATCTGCAGATTCAGCAGAAGCGCAGCCAGCAGATCCTGACCCCAACCCGCGGACTGCCGATTACTCCGGGCGCGGGTGGCGCACCAGCGCCCACGGGCCAAGGGTCAGTCGGGCCACAGTCAAGCAGCCGCGATATGCTGCAGCGCCTGTTCCCGATGGACACTATGCTGGGGTAAGAAACTCATCGACGCGCCGCATCCACGCGTCTTTGTAGGATTGGAACTCCCTTCCAGCGGTGGAAAACTCCATGGTCGAGCCATCTTGAACGGCCATGAGTACCGTGCCGTTTTCGATATTGGTGCCATGCATGATGTCATGTGCGAGCGCATAGGCTGCAAGCTGGTGCATGTAGTCTTCCACCCATTCGCGCTTCTTGGGGCGGATACTCTGCTTAAAGTCTACGATGCAGGGCTTGCCTCGGTAGACGGCGACTAAGTCTGTCGTACCAGCGTATTTGCCAGGGTAGTACAGAGGCACTTCGGACCCCCAGATCTCTTCAATGTTATGGAAGAACGTGTTGATCAGGCGATAGCCCATCTCGTAACCCTTGACCTGCAGCCAATTTGTTGGACGTGGGAGGTCACGGTAGGCAATCATGCGTTCGATCACGTTGTGCATATGGGTACCTACGGTGGCCGCATCGTTCTTTATCCGTTCTGCCTCATCCTTCCCGACGCGTTCCTCCCATTGCTTCAGGTGTGACTGATCCTTCGTCTTGCTCAGGATGTGGGTCACGCTGGGCAGGTGGTCGTCGCCATACGTGCGTCCGCTTTCCGAGTTGTGCTGTTCCAGCTTCTCGTAAACAAACTTCTTGCGGATCGGGATCAAATCAACCATGCCTTTACCTCCTCGCCCATGACCTGACTGGCGATGTCAATCTTGTTGCGTAATGCCTGTACGATCTTCTCGTCCACCGAATTGGGGGTGATCAGGTCGATATACAGTACCTTTTGGGTTTGACCGATGCGGTGTGCGCGGTCTTCTGACTGCAGCCGCACTTCCAAGTCAAAACTATTGCTGAAGTAGACGACCGTCTTTGCTTCCGTCAGTGTCAGGCCGTACCCGCCCGTGCGGGGATTGCCGACAAAGAACCGCAGCTCACTGTCTGGGTTTTGGAAATCTTCAACAATCGTCTGGCGATCTTCTGCTTCGGTGTCCCCGTAGTACGTGGCCACGGCATTCATGCCGTATTCCTTGGCCAGCGCCAGCTTGATCGCTTCGATGTCATGCCGGTAGTTGGCCCAGATGATGATCTTGCCGTCGGTCTCTTCAACGATGTTTAAGAGTTCCTTAACCCGGTTGTTCGGCAGGTGCAGCACTTCGCCGCTGTCCAGCTTTACATGCCCGCAGACGATCTGATGCAGACGCATCATTTGTGTCAGGGCGTTCTGGGTTGTCATCATGCCCTGCGCAAACAACGCCAGCGCCATGTTCTTCATCTCGTTGTATGCCTTAGCCTGCTCGTCCGTCAGATCCACTTCACGCTTGGTAAACATCTTGTCCGGCAAGTCCAGGCACTCGTCCTTCGTCACGCGGAACGAGAACTTGTCCAGCTTCTCCTTGAGCTCGTCCAGGCGCCGGTAGCCGACGATCTGCTTGAAGCTATGTGACGGCATGTTGCGTTCAACGGTCACGGCATAGCGGTTCTGAAACGCGTAGAAGCTCGGACTGTCCAAGCAACTCGGATCAAGGAACTCGCACTGCTGGTACAAATCCAGCGGGCTCTTCGTGACCGGCGAGCCTGTCATGATCCGACGGGCCGCAGCAAACTTCCCGACCTTCACCGCATTCTTGGCCCGTGCGGCCTTCGGGGTCTTGATCGTGGTGCTCTCGTCAATCGCCATGAACGCCTTGGTGCATTGCAGGAAACGCGTGGCGAAGGCAACGCCTTTCTTCGTAGACAACGCTTCGATGTTCATAATTAGAATTTTAAGATCCTCTGTTGTTTCAAACAGGGCATCCATCGCAGCTACTTCCGCCTTACGCGGGGACGGGTTCCATATCGCCATGCGGTAAACAATATGATCCGGCATGTGCTTTGGGATTTCACTGTTCAACCAGTTGCGGTACACGCCCTTTGGCGCCACGATCAACGCAGCGTTTACATGCCCGTTGTCGTACAGCATGGCAATGTTGTTGATGACCATGAAGCTCTTGCCTGTGCCCATGTCTGCGAACAAGGCTCCCACCTTGCGCTTCCAAAAGCGGGACAAGTAAGCCTCTTGGTGCAAGAACGGTTTGTTCTTGTACGGATACTTCGCTAGAAATTCGTCGCTCATTTGCTTCCTTCTGACTTTCTTGATCGAGGGGGTTGCGTTCCTCGAAGACACGAGTGTACACTCAGCGCTCGATTTAAGAAAGGAGAAATCGTGGACGCTAG
>Ga0208795_1001118_pt1 | contig 12406 bp, 11 predicted proteins | sample CB_VirMetaG_6_FD_184541 | JGI IMG/M metagenome (GOLD analysis project Ga0208795, IMG submission 184541) | Freshwater to marine saline gradient viral communities from Chesapeake Bay - CB_1508_2 Viral MetaG (SPAdes) (version 4) | ecosystem: Environmental > Aquatic > Marine > Coastal | place: USA... | reverse complement strand
GACTTAACATCTTGAGGAAATAAAATGTCAACAATTAACCGACTGTCCAGTGTAGATGTCCTACAGCCAGGTGATCAGATACCAGTTTGGGATAGCTCCAACGGAGACACCCGAAAGGCATCAATGACCACCCTGTTGGCATTCGTTGAATCATACTTCGCAGACCCTGACTACAGCACCAGAATCGTTGCGCCAAATACCGACTACTTTACAGTTGATATTGGCAACACTGGCGATTCTATCTGGATGATCGTTAATCCAATCCTCAACTTTACCACTGGCGCTATCACGCTGCCGTCAACAGCCTATGCTGTTAATGACCAAGAGATCACAGTGGTATTCACCGCTGCAGTATTAAACTTCTCAATTACCAGCTCGGGCGCAACGGTTCTTGGCGCACCAGCTACAATCAACGGTTACGACTCGTTCAGGGTTCGTTATAACGCCTCTCAGCAGACTTGGTACACGCTTGATACAACCGGAGATGGCGTTGGCGGAGCGTCTCAAATTGTTCGGCAAGACTTTACAGGCGATGGCACGACAACCACGTTTGCATTGACAACCGCGCCAAGCGCATTGGGCAATGAGCTGCAAATCTTCATTGATGGCGTCTACCAGGAGCGTTCTGGTTACGCTGTAACTGGATCAAACGTAGTTTTCAGCGAGGCACCGCCCTTACTATCCACCATTGAGGTGCTTGGGTGGTCAATAACTATTGGGTCAGAGACCAGCGCCAACCTGGTGTCATATACACCCGCTGGTACTGGGGCAGTTGTAACCACTGTACAGGCCAAGCTGCGAGAGTCTGTATCTGTATTAGACTTCGGAGCGGTTGGTGATGGTGTTGCCGATGACACGGCGGCTATAAATTTAGCGTATGCCGCAGCGGCAAGTCTTCGAGCTAGGCTTTATGTCCCTTCTGGAGTTTATAAAATAACCTCTGGGCTACGGTGGATCGGTGAGGTGCCTGTTTACGGTGATGGGGGAGGACAGGGAACCCTCAGCGGAACGCAATTCCTTAAAGTTGGCAACTTCACCGCCATATTTATCTCTAGCTCAGAAGGCATAGAATATTGCGGGTTCTCTGTTGTTCAGTCTGGTGGGCCAGCAGGTGGTGGCGGCGGAAAGGGCGTGGATATTTATTGGGGAAACCGGATGAGGCTTCATGACATCTGGATAGAAGGTCATAGCTTTTACGGTTTGCACGTCAGAGCTGGAAATGTCGCGTCTTACAAGGACGTAAACATAAGCAATTGCGGGGATGACGGTGTTCGCTGGGATTCCGGTACGGGTTGGGGCGCTGGAAGTAATGAAGCAGGCGAAGGTTCTCCGGGCGCACAGACAGCACAAGGTTGTTACGTTGAGAACTTTGATATCAGGTCTTGTAACTCTATAACTGCTGGCGCTGCTTTTAATATTCAAATCGGTAGGCAAAACATTTACCAATCTTTAATTCTTCAAAATAACAACGACAAGGGTATCGAGGTCAACACCCAAGGCAACATCATCACATACTACTCTGAGAGCAATGGCGCATCTGAGTTATTTACAGCCAGCTCCCAAGGTAACTTTATAACCATCACCCTTAGCGGAGGTTATACCGATAGCGGGGCAGCAAACTCAATATTTGACTACAACCAAGCTGGTCAGGCCGCATTTGGTTGGACTAAATGTTTTATCAATAAAGGTTTATTCCAAGATCAAGATTTTGCGGTGGCATCAAGTCCTTGGCAAATTTATGAAACTGGCAACTCCTTGGTTCACGAATTAACAATTATGGATGCAGGTTCTGCTGCCAAGCAGGGAACCGTAAGAATTAAACACAGCGCAGGCTCTACAGCAAACCTGGCAGTAGAAGGATCTGTCTCCGTCAAGCGGGTATTGTCTAACGACAATGTTTTTACACTTGATGATACGGGGACACCTGATGTTTCCGACAGTAATTTGTACCTGACTGGTGGAACGACTAGCATTACAGATTTTGATAACGGGATTTTAGGTCAGACACTAAAGATACGAGCCAATCACTCTGTGACAATTGTTCATAGCGCGACGGTCAATCTGAGCGGGTCAGTAAACTACGCCATGACTGCTGGCGATACTTTGGTTCTGACCATGTACGAGGATCAGATTTGGAACGAAGACAGCAGGGCAGTGTTGTAGTATCAACTGGTCATTACCATATTCGCACAAATAAAGTTTGAGGAAGTCCAATGGCATTAACTAAAGCAACAAACAGTATGATTCAAGGCGCTCCGGTAAATGTGCTGGACTATGGTGCGGTGGGTGACGGGGTTACGGATGATACTGCGGCTATTCAGGCGGCATTAAATGTTGGTGGAACTGTTTTGTTTCCTCCCGGCACATATATTCTTAATGGAAATTTAACTATTGGGAATAATACGACATTAATTGGTTCTGGAAAGGCATCAACAATCCTGCATCTTGGGCCGTCAAACTATATACATTTCAGCGGTGATTATTCTGGAATGGAAAACTTGCAAGTTTATAAAACAACTACAGCAGGAAATTATGTGCAAGTTGGTGTCCTTAGCTTATCAGACCCAGCTCAAAGCAGATTTACAAGAATTGATAATTGTAAATTTGATCTTGGCTCATTTCCATCATTTGTAAATTATGCCTGCATAGGAAATTATAAATCTTTTGATCTCAGAGTTACAAACTGCCTTCTGACCACGGGTCATTTGTGTCTCATTACAAAATACTTTTCTAGTCAAAGAATAACTTTTGAAAATAATGTTTGTGATTTAAAGGTAGGCGCTAACGGAAGTGCGGAGCTTGTAAAAATTGAGGCTGTTTTAGAGGCATACATAAACAACAATACTTTTTATTCTACAGACACGTCATCCTCTTCTGGGTTGCTGTCTTTGCTTACATTGGAAAGCGGTAGCTATCAAACAATGGTTTCTAATAATAAATTTATTAATGACTACGGGTATGGCATACGCATTGAAAATGCAGACAGTCCAACTTACCCAGGAAAAGAATGTATTATTGAGAATAACGTGTTTGAAAGCGACATGACAAACGCATATTGTATATTGTCCGGTAATACAGAGGTTTCTGATTTTAACGTAAATAATAATACTTTTATCGGCAAGGTTCTTTTTTATAACAATGGCGCAACTATTGATAGCAACTACTTTAATGGCAATGGAGACACGGCCAATACGGGGATAACATTGCGCGGTGACAATCTTGTTTTTAAAAATAATACTATTCGCGGGTATCAATACGGCCTTACATTAGGAAGCACTGTTAGCGGAAGAATGGACAATCTTGCCGTAATTGGAAATTATTTTATTGGGCAGGACAATGATTCCGTTACTCTTAAATATTTGTTAGGAAATTCATCTTTTGCTAACAATGTGATCATTCACGAAACAGCAACTGGAATAGGGTCTTTGTATTGTTTTGGAAGCGGTACGGCTGCGGGTGAAGATATTTTGACGATCAGCAACAATACTATTGTTAGCCCAAATGCCCCGGCAGTTGTTGTGAATTCAATGAACGGAATTACAATTAAAAAGAATCAAATCACCGCAGCAACACGTTATAGCCTTACATCTACTGATGCTTATAACGAAGACGATAATGCCTTTACTACAACAACATTAACGGATATAGCGTCAAGACTTAATATTCAAGACAAATACGAAGGCAAAATGGTTTTTAATAAAACAAGCAATAAGCCTGTTTACGCAGCAGGAGCTGCCGCTGGCGATGTATGGGTAAACGCAACAGGCGCAACAGAAAACACGCCAGTTTAGATGGATAGCGCATGACAACTTAATAAAAAGTTGGCAGATTTAAAAAAATATAGCGTCCAACGATGTAAATATTTGAGGCAAATAAAATGTTAAAGACAGTATCATCAGTTGCAAACGCAATAGGTGCGTTGAATTACAAAGGCACTTGGAACGCGGCGACCAACACCCCGGCCATCGCGTCTGGCGTTGGCACTCAAGGCGATTACTACGTTGTGTCGGTTGCAGGGGCCACAGACCTTGATGGCATTACCAATTGGGGTATAGGCGATTGGGCTACGTTTAACGGCTCTGTATGGCAGCGCGTTGAAGGTGGTGCCGATGGTAACTTCGTAAATCTAACTGCCACTGGAACTGCAACTATTACTGGCCTGTCTAGCTTAAATGGCGGCCTTGAAGTTACAGGATTATCGACACTTGATGAGGCTCAAGTTGATAGCATAAACATTAACGATGACACTATTGGATTCTATCGTGACGATCCTACAATTGGTACTGGAAACCAGCTTGGTGTAGTTCAATGGGGTGGTGCTGATGGTGGCAATACTTCAAATGCCGCAATAAAAGTAGTTGCTGGGTCATCAAATTGGACAGTTTCCTCAACTCCAACAGATATACAATTTTGGACTACCGATCTTGGTAGTGATACCTCTAGAAAAGTAATAACTATTGATGAAGATGGAAATCTGAATTTAGATTCAGGATCAGGCAATCCGATATTAAACATCACTGCGGCAGGTGGCGGGGGAGCCGCTCAGATAACACTAGCTTCTACTGGATACACATCTGCAATCTATCAATATCAGGGGTCGGTATATCACTCCACGGCCTCTATTAGACCAGCAGTGGATAATTCTTCTGGTTGTGGTGGCCCTTCTCATCGCTGGACTACTGTTTACGCGGTGACAGGAACTATCAATACTTCAGATGCCCGAGAAAAGACAGCCGTTGCTGGATTAACTGCCAACGAGCTTGAGGCTTCAAAGTTATTAGGCAAAGAGATTGGTACTTATAAATGGCTGGCGTCTATTGAAGAAAAAGGTGAAGGCGCTAGAACCCACATCGGTATGACCGTACAACGGGCTATTGAAATTATGGAGTCTTGCAATCTTGACCCGATGGCTTATGGTTTTATCTGCTACGACGAATGGGAAGACCAGTTTATTGATCGCGATGCAGTACCTGCCACTGATGATACCGAAGCAGTTGATGCGTGGACTGAGCAGCTCACAACGGCAGGTAATCGTTATGGCTTTCGCTATGACCAACTAAATCAATTCATCGCTGCGGGATTTAACGCACGACTCGAAGCACTCGAAGCATAACAAGGAGCACACCATGTCCACATTCGTTCTGCCATTTGCGCCACTTGGGGCAACAGTATCATTCACGGCTGCTACACCAACGCCTCCAACTGCCGTACAAGCGCCAATAGGCGATACGTCAGGCACTAGCGCAGGTCAGTACCGGATCGTCAATGACAGCACTGTCACTGTATTCCTTGGTGTTGGTGCCACGTCTGCTGCAGCTATTGCAAACGCCAGCGCAGTGGCAACGTCTATCCCGTTACTTGCTGGAACCTGTGAAGTGCTGCGACTTGGCCCCAATGCGTTCTTCACTGGCAAGTCAGCGTCTGATACTGCTGTTGTATACGTCACACCAGGTCAAGGCATCTAGTCGGAGAGTCCCATTAACATCAAAGACCTAGCAGAGCGGTTCGAGTACGAGTCAGATGGCAAGATAGATACCTGGCGTATCATGAAGCCTGACGCTGACGGCAAGTATCGTGGTGATTGCGATGACTTTGCCCTGACCGCTCTGTTCATCGAGACCGGATCGCTATCGAGGTTCTGGTACGAGCTTATCTTCGGCAGCGCCAAGGTATTCTTGGTCACTACGTCGAATGGTGGCGGCCACGCGGTATTGAGATATAATGGGCGGTATATTGACAACTGGTCAAGGTCTTGGGTTTCACGCGAGCACATGGAATCCGTATATGGTCACAAATTCTCTGCCTGGCTCTTTCCGTGGAATGCAACGGCATTGAAGATGCTACTGGGCAAAATTAAGGGGTAGACATGGAAATTCCAATCCTGAGCGGTGTGTACGTCGATGCAGACCCGCGATTCAGGACTCTATACCCTGTCAACCTTGCGCCGGTTCCGGTGGCAACTGGGATCAGCAACAGCTACCTGCGACCAGGCGAGGGAATGGTTGCCGAGGCCGTTGGCATTGGCGTTGACCGTGGCGGCATTAACTGGAACGATGTTTGCTATCGAGTTTCTGGCAGCAAGCTAATCTCTGTCTCAGAAGATAACGTCGTGACAGAGCTTGGTGACGTTGGCGGCTCCACGTTCGACCAGCACGTCACGTTCAACTACTCGTTTGACCTGTTAGCCATCGCCAGCAATGGAAACCTATTCTACTGGGATGGAGCCACTCTCACCCAGGTGACCGACCCTGATCTTGGTACTGTTGTTGACATGGTATGGGTAGATGGCTACTTCATGACCACTGACGGCGAGTTCTTGGTGGTCACTGAGCTAAACGATCCATTTGCTGTCAATCCGCTGAAGTATGGTGCATCTGAGATTGACCCTGACCCTGTGGTCGCGCTGCTGAAGTTACGCAACGAGGTTCATGCGCTAAACCGTTACACCATCGAGGTATTTGATAACGTCGGTGGTGATCTGTTCCCGTTTGCTCGCATTGATGGCGCACAGATATCCAAGGGCTGCGTAGGGGTTCACGCCTGCTGCGTGTTCATGGAAGCAATAGCCTTTGTTGGGTCAGGCCGAAACGAGGCACCAAGCATCTACATGGGAGCCTCTGGGCAGACCATTAAGATCAGCTCTAATGAAATTGACACCATCTTGCTCGATTACACTGAAGAGCAATTGTCTATATCACTGGTCGAGGCTCGAAACGACAAGGCTCATGATTACCTGTACGTCCACCTTCCTGATCGAACTTTGGTCTATGACGCGACTGCAAGCGCACAGCTACGGGTGCCAATATGGCTTGTCATGACATCTGCCATCACAGGATTCTCCCAGTATCGCGCTAGATCATTTGTCTGGGCATACAACAAGTGGCTCATCGCAGATCCACAATCAACGGCATTGGGTACGTTCTCCGACACCAATGGCGCTCACTGGGGCGTTGATGTCCGGTGGGAGTTTGGTACGGCTATCGTCTATAACTCAGGCATGGGTGCAGTATTCCACGACCTTGAGCTGGTGGCCTTAACCGGGCGAGTTGACGCGGATACAGTCATCAGCACGTCATGGTCTTATGACGGGATCGACTACACTGCTGACGCACCCATCGCCACTGGTGGGCCGGGCAACTTCCAGAAGAGATTGTGCTGGCGGCGACAGGGCAAGATGCGTAACTGGAGGATTCAGAAGTTTACCGGCGACAGCAGGGCGCACCTGTCATTTGCCAGACTGGAGGCTCGAATTGAGCCATTGATGTTCTGATGGCCAATCCTAGACCACTAACACGCGAAGAATTGGCGAAGTTTCTGCCTGACCAGCGATCCATTCGGGCATTTGAGCAACTATTTGAGATTATCCCTGGCGACCTGATAACCCTGGTCAAGCTAATCGAAGAGGTTGGCATAGATGCCGTCTCAGCGATGGCTAAGGCCGAAAGCAACAGCGCATCCTTGTCACGCATAGCCGAGGCACTAGAGTTGCTCACAAGCGCCCCAGTTGCGCCTGAGATCAAGCACCCGGTAGTTGACGCAATTGATGTGGACAGATACGCGCCTATTGGTTACGCAAGGGGCAGGATGTGGTGGAACGATTTCGATGACACACTAAACATTGGCCACAAGAATGAAGTTGTACAGCAGGTAGGCCAAGAGACCTACATGCACGTTGAGAATGTCACTGGGTCGTTGATCCCAAATGGTACTGTAGTTGGGTTCGCTGGCGTCAATGGTTACATCAAATGCTCGCCATACATTGCAGACGGATCGCTCCCATCAGAGTATTTTATCGGAGTTCTTACTCAAGACTTGCTTGATGGCGAGATCGGCATGGCGACGCTGTACGGCAGGGTTCGAGACTTCGACACCACTGGTGCTGCGGCTGGAGAAGTCTGGGCCAAAGGCGATATTCTGTACGCCTCACCAACCGTCGCTGGGTACTTCACTAACGTGAGGCCAACAGCCCCTAATGCTGTGATAATTGTGGCTGCCGTTATGGTGGTTGACGCCACTGCTGGTGAGGTAATGGTTAGAACAACCGTTCCAATAGGTTTGTCTTATGCTAACTACTATTCAACTATCGATCAGACGCCAGTAGCACCCAATACGGCCTATGAGGTTACGTTTAATGGAGCTGGATCAGAACAAGGCGTGTCATTGGTATCTGGCACAAGACTTACCGTAGATGATGCTGGGTTATATCAAGTAAACGTCAAGTTCCAAGCGACATCATCCACCGCGTCATCGTCTACGATTTACGCATGGATAGCGATTAACGGTACTGACGTGGCCAACAGCGGGGCAAACTTTACTATTAAGGCCAACGGCGACACCAAGCTAATTTCTTATATGTACCAAGTCAGCCTTATTATTGGAGACTACGTTGAGGTTCGATGGGCTGCAGACACAACTAGCTTACGACTTGACGCAACACCTGCAACAGCATTCTCGCCTGCAGCGTCATCCGCATCAGTTTTCTTAACGCAGATACAACTTTAAGGTGAAATCATGACAGTCAGCAACAAGGTATTGATCGCCCCGGTACTGCTCGCAGCATCGCAGGTAACGCTCTACACAGCACCGACAGGAGCCAAGGCAATCATCGACAAGGCCACTGTGACCAACACTCACCCAACGGATAACATTGCCATATCTGTTAACCTGGTGGCGTTTGGCGGGTCTGCTAGTGCCACCAATCTACTGGTAGATGCAAGAATAGTCGCTGTTGGCGAGACCTATACGCTTCCTGAGATGGTAGGCCATAACCTGGCGACCGGCGACTTCATTAGCGTACTGGCTTCTGCCGCGTCATCTCTGTCTCTGCGGGTGTCTGGTAGAGAGATAACTTGATTGTAGTTGCCAAATAGCCCAAAATGTGGTCAGGCGAGTATCCGAGTTCCGTCTGCTCAAATGTTCCCTGAAAAGGAGATGATAATTGAGCGTAGCACTGGTTAAACCATTCGCAATAGCCAAGCATGAGGGTGTCGAGCAAGTTGAGGCCGCGATGCTGAATCTGCCACAGGTTGATTGCCCTGTCGTTCATAGATTTGGCCCAGGCATATACATTCGTGAGGTTACGATGCCTGCAGATACGTTTGCTATTGGCCACCGCCATAAGTCCAGAAACTTAAATGTTATGCTCACTGGCAAGATAGTCATGCAAAGAAATGGCGAGATGATAACCATTTCAGCGCCGTTTGTTTTTACCGCCGAGCCTGGACGAAAAGTGGCATACGTCGTTGAGGAGTGCGTCTGGCAGAACATCTATGCCACCGATGAGACTGACATTGATAAGTTGGAGGAAATGTTCCTCGACAAGAGCGAAACATGGGTTGATCACGAAAAAGAGCACAAATCATTTCGTGTTACTCTTCGACAGTCTGACAGAGATGATTACGAGCAGTTTCTGACTGAGTATGGGTTTGAAGAGGCATGGGTACGAGCTGTTTCAGAAAACACTGATGATCAAATTGAGATGCCTGCAGAGTGGAGCGGTGTCGCTAATGTCAGGCCGTCTGATATTGAAGGTTCTGGATTATTCCTTAGCGCCGCAATATCTGCAGGGTCAATAATTGCACCGGGCAGGCTTGGTGGCAAAAGAACCCCAGCAGGAAGATACGTCAATCACTCATCTACACCAAATTGCTTTTATTTGAAAACAGAGTCCGATGACGTTTACCTGATTGCCAAGAGAGATATTATTGGGTGTCAGGGCGGCGACCAGGGCGAAGAATTAACAGTTGACTACCGTCAAGGAATAGCCTTGGCAAATAATGGAGCAGAAATATGTCATCCTTAGCTGCAGGTGTTATAGGCGGTGCAGCCACCGCTATTATCGGTTCAGCCGTTGTTGGCGGCGTCATGCAATCAAGGGCTGCAGGCAAAGCCGCAAAGGCCCAGCAAGAATCATCTGCCGCCAGCATTGCAGAGCAACGTTCTCAATTTGAGGCTATGCAGCGCACGCTGAAACCATACGTTGATGCAGGTTCCCCCGCGCTAAGACAGATTGCGTCTTATGCAGATGTTGCTCAACCGGCGCTTAATGAGCAACAAGCATTGATTGGAATGTTCGGCCCAGAGGCTCAACAGCAGGCCATCAATAAAATCGAGCAGTCACCACTGTACTTGGAGCAAGTTCGCCAAGGCGAGAACGCCATTCTCCAGCAAGCATCCGCAACTGGCGGTCTTCGCGGCGGAAATATCCAGGCAGCACTGGCGCAGTTCAGACCAGCGGTTCTATCTCAGATGATTGAAGACAAATATACAAAGCTGGGCGGCATGACTGACTTTGGTGGAAGCGCGGCACTGAATCTTGCAAAAATGGGCCAATCGTCTGGTGCTGGTGTCGGTGCGGCAGGCATGGAAATGGCGTCTAACATTGGCAACTTGAACAATGAAACTGCTTACGCACAACAGCAAGCTGCACTGACAAAAGGTCAGGCATGGGGCAATGTAGCTGGCGCAGTTGGGTATTTGGGTGGCCAAGGTTTGAAGGGCATTGGCCCATTTGCTTAAACATAGGGAACTATCATGGCAGTAGACTATTCAAGTTATCAGACAGACCCTCTTCAAATGGCTATTCAAGGCTATAAAGAGGGTGGTGCTATTCAAGCAGCGAGACAGCAGCAAGCAATTGGTCAGCAGACTCTTGAGCTGAACAAGATGAAGATTGATGAGTACAAGAAGGCTCAAGCTAAAAAGCTGGAGTTTCAAACCGCACTGGGTGGCCTTGGGGAGAGCCCGAGCGAACAAGACTATAATAAACTAATAGTTCGGTTTCCGAACATGGCCGCGATTCTCAAAGAGCCGTATGAAATGCTTAGTTCTGAAGGGAAACAGGTAAAGCTGACGCAAGCCACTCAAGTCTTGGCGGCATTGAAGTCTAATAGCCCAGAAACGGCTATTACTTTATTGGAGAGATTTAAGGCCGCTGCTGAGAATTCAAATGACGGTGCTTCAGCCGCTGGTTCTCAGGCGCTAATTGATTTGATAGGGCTTAATCCGAATGCTGCCCGTGATGCCGCTGCGTTATCTGTTGCCGCTGCAGCAGGCCCAGAACAGTTTGCGTCTATCTACGAAAAGATCAGCAAGGTTGGTGCCGAGGCAGCATTGCAGCCTGGTTTAATCGCCAAGCAAGACTTTGAGTTGATAAAGCTAGGCACGGATATGGGCATTCCCCCAGAGCAAACCCAAAAGATTATAACATCATATCGCGGCGCTGGCCTGTCACCTGACGCAAGCGAAAAACTGCTCATGCTTGAGGCTGGAGCACCCGGATCAAAGATATACGATCCCGAAAAGCGTTATTCCGCGTCGAAGGACTTGAGAACTGAGTACAACAAGCGTACTGGCGATTTAACAGGAAGCCGTATCAACTATGATAAAATGATTGAGTCTGCAAAAATACAAGCAGGTCTTGGTGATGTTGCGCTGATCACTGCATTTATGAAGATGCTTGACCCTGGCTCTACTGTTAGAGAGTCTGAGTTTGCAACTGCAAGAGATACTGCTGGCCTATATGCTTCATTAGAAAACTATTTGGAAAAAGTTAGGACGGGCGAATTTTTAAGTGAGTCCCAGCGTAAGGTTTTTACGGACTTGGCTGGAAAATATCTTGAAGCTGCAGAAAAGGATGGAGCCAAGACCCGCACGTCAATGGAGGGAATCGTTGATCGACTTGGATTGAACCCTGCTGACGTTTTTGTTGATGTAATAGAAGAAGCAGAAGCCGCAGCCTTTCCAGTAATAACAACGCAAGAAGAAGTTGACGCATTGCCATCTGGATCTGTGTTTATAGAAAACGGCAAACCATACAGGAAACCATAACTAATGCCTTCTAAATTTGGCGGTATACCTGTCCTAAGCGTCAGCAAGTTTGGTGGCGTTCCGGTGACTGATGAAGAAGTCATTGCTCCAGAACTTGGAAGCATGGAAACTGCTGCCGAGATACCAGGTCTTGAGCAGCCGTATCCAGCCCCACAACCCGAACCGACTATGGGCGAATATGCTACTGGCGCAGCAGAGACGCTTGGAACGATGGCCACTGGAGCAACCACTGGACTCCTTGGTGCTGTTGGTGGAGCTGTTGAAGGTACGGCTAGGTCAATTGCTGGAGGCCAATACAAGACAGAAGGTTTTGCGCCAATGGCAGCAGAATACGCTCAAAGGGGAATGCAAGCCGGTACATATGAACCTAGAGGTCGGGTTGCGCCGGAAGTATTAAAAGCCATTGGTGAGCCGTTATCACAACTGCCCCCGGTACTTGGAGCAGGCGGTCTTCCAACAGCAGGCAGAGCTGCCAGAGCTGGCGCAGCGTTACCTGGAGAAATGGTTTCTGCAGGAATGGAGCGTTTACCAGGTGCCGCAGGTCGAGCTGAAACCGCTAGAAGTGTAGGAGCTGCAC
>Ga0208795_1001115_pt1 | contig 12419 bp, 23 predicted proteins | sample CB_VirMetaG_6_FD_184541 | JGI IMG/M metagenome (GOLD analysis project Ga0208795, IMG submission 184541) | Freshwater to marine saline gradient viral communities from Chesapeake Bay - CB_1508_2 Viral MetaG (SPAdes) (version 4) | ecosystem: Environmental > Aquatic > Marine > Coastal | place: USA... | reverse complement strand
CTCTTTTAGGTTTCGGTTGATGCCGTAAAAATGAAAGCTTGAACCCGTTTTTTTGTGGGTTATCTGATTATTTGTAACGTGAAAATCATCGGTATAACCAGCGCTTTCAATCTTATCTATTAACAGAGTATAAACAGAGTCTTCAATTCTATTCTGAAATGCTCTAAGGCATAAAAACTTTAACGTATAATTAGCTGCGAGAAAAACAGACATTCCAGCCGCGTCATGCGTTTTACTTGATGCCCTGCCACCCTTCAAACACTTTATATCTGCGCGAGTTCGCCAGAAGGTTTTTAGGTTAGGATTTAATCTCATCGTCTATATAGAAGTCATCAAGCGTCTTGCGCTCTGATACTTCAACCAAGCTTTTAACGGGCGCATTCCAACCAAGAATTTCAGACAGTTGCTTAATTGCATTGTGTGGATCATGCATTTCAAGCTTTGGCCCCATCTTTGTTGCTGTTACTGATTTAATTGCGGCCATTGCGTGCGGGTGAATTTCATCGCTATTTTTTATGCGCCAAATGGTTTCTTTAATATCCGCGCCGTTCTCGTCTTGTCCTACGACACATTCACGAAATTCAGCTATATCATTCACTGTAACTCGTGCGCTTAATGTGAGTCTTGCAAGAGCTTCTTGCTTTGACATTACGGAGGCATTAACAGCCGCTTGGTTAAGTTCTTTTAGCCTTGCCGCAATCTTGACGTTATCCATCAACTCTTTAGCTTTACGATTAATGCTCTCAGGCTTCATTTTTGAGCAGTTATAAACGACCCGGTATGACTCTGAAGCATTCCCGCACTCATTGTATTTAATGCAGAATTTTTCTTGCTTAATTGTTAATGCCATAACTACTGCTTACTATTACCAATTGATACAAAGCAAGTTATTGTTGCTTTGACTATATCGTCTTTTGCAATCTCATGGATGCGTATTGATTCGATCCCGTCGATTTTGGTATCACCAAGCTTTACACTAACCTTATTGGCTAATACTGGACACCCGTTATTTATTGAGGATATGTTTATAATATTCATTTTACTAAGTCATACCCCGTAAATTTTGAGACTTTTGGATATATATTCAATTTAAAAGCGAATAAACATTCAAAAATCATTGTTTGTGCCTGTAACCGGCTCACTCAACCACCAAATGCTTTGTGGCGTCTGTCTGTGCGCTTCGTGATTCTCTATGTGATGCGATGCGTGTCCGACTGTCTCAACACAAAAATCCTTTTTAGGATCATGCCAATTGATGTGAAGATAGGCGCATATTAAGCCAAGCATATCAAACGGCATTCCTAACCTAGCGCGTGCTGTGCTAATCTCGCCCTCGATGATTCTAATTTCAGTCTCAATATAACGGGCTTTAAAGTCTTCTATTGCTGTAGTGATTACGCCGTATTGCTTTTTATAATTAATCTTGAATAGTGCGTGTGCTAACCACTCTCTGAACGGTGGACCGCATGACTCGATAACTTCTAATCCGTCGATTATGCCAACGTGTGACCATTTTGACTTTGTTACTCTTTTAATCGTTCTGCTAATCCAGTGATTGCCCGATCCAAAGATGATAAGCATGTCAAACTTTGCTTTGCTCTATTAGTATTTTAGCTAATTGAGTGTTTGCAAATTCTCTATAGGGCTTCAGTTCTTCTTCTAACTGTGAAATTTGTCTTTCAAGGTTTGCAACGTGAGCTGCTAATAGTGCTGATTGTTTAGTTAATAGCTCTACTTGGGTTGTTAGTTGTGCTGTAGCTGATTTAACGAACTTAGGGAGCAAATACAAATAAGATATAAACAGGGCTATCAATAAGCCTAGAGCAAACCCTATTACAAATTCAGGCGTCTTTTCTGATAGCCAACTGAGTATTTGAGCGAGTTCCATATTACTTACTTTCTAGCGCTGCTTTAATTTCAATGACTAACTTGTCGTCTAGGTCGTTGCTTGTCTTAGTTACCAGGTATTCAGCCACTTTGATAAAAACGTTAATTAAAACCTTTTCAGTGAATAGCTTTGTCAGTAGCGTTTTCAGTATTGCTGTTGCTATAGCATTCATTGCCATTCTCCTGTTTGTAGTTGTTCAGCTAGTTCGTGCGCTCTCATGCCCACTTGAACCGCGTAATGGCTGCATAATAGCTCTGCCGCTGCTTCTTCGTAATCTTCACGCTCTAAAGCATTGAGCATGTTTTTGAAATTGAGTAGGCCTCTAACGCCTAGATTGAATGCCATGTTGATTAACACGGCTTGCCTTGTGCCTGATAGCGTGCGAAAGCTTGGCAGTCTGCGCCTTAATTGTTCTTCAAAATAAGAAATGTCGTTATCTAGCATAAACAAAGCTTCTTGCTCTGTTATGCCCTTGGCTTCAAGGTTGCGACCAACGCCAATGGTGATTTTGTTTGATGTGCATTTATACGGCTTTAGCTTTAACCCTTCATGCCCCATTAACTGGGCTTTTAGTTGGTCATAGCAAATCATTGTAAGCCTTAAATAAAAAAGCCCCGCATAAGCGAGGCAATGGGAACACACATTTCAAATAACAAAAAAACCCCAAGACGTGAATCAAGGGGCTTTATGTGTTGTAAGCATAAAATGCCTACTATGGGGAATTTATACCATTTTGGGTCAGGTCGCGCAAGATATAATTGAATAATTTTTATGCAGCATCTTGTTCACACATAGTAGCGTTTAAATGCGCTATTGCATCTTGTGACCAAATTGATATTTCAGCAAAGCATTTATTGAATAACTCATTATGTGAATTAGTGAAGCTCTGTTTTTTAATACCAATGTCTGTTGCTAGTTCTGCGCTGGTTTTTGATATTATTCTGAACTCGCCGGTTTTATCAATAATCGTTTTGGGCTGGATAAATTCAGCTAGTGCGGCTTTGCTTATTTTTAGCGCTGTAACCTCTTTAATCCCGCCTTTGTGAGTCTGAGCAAAAAGGTTAATTCTGGCCTTTACTCTGATACCGTCTTTTAAGTCGCAAACATAAACAAATCTAGCCATCTGATAGGCTTCAGTGCTTATCTTCTTGCCAGTATTAGGATTAGGCATACCCAAAGCCCCGGCAACTTCTAACTTGTCGCTAACAGCCCCACCAAAGCCCATACCGTCTATTTGCTTTGATTGTGTAGTAAGTTTTGCTAGCATTTTGATTGGATTTGCCATTGTATGCCCTACCTTTTAAATGTTATGTTTAGTTTTTTATGCACTGTCTGTATGTATAAGCCATGTTTTTAAGCGTTCCATAGCGTATTTCAAGCATTCGACCAATATCAGCAAGAGAGTATGTCAAGTCTCCATTTTCCCTAGCCGCTATCAAATCTATAGCTCGTTGGTTTTTCTTGGTTCTGATAGATTTGCGCTCAGGTTTTATTTTTTCGTATTTACATTTCCATTTGCTTTTTAATTTAATCTCAGATTTAAGTAAGGCATTTAGCCGATCAACTTCTTTTTTTAACGCTTCAATTTGGTCTTGCTGTGAGAAATAAGCGCTAAGGTCGTCATTAGCACTATTCATTTCAAAGCCATCCTTCTAAGTTTAATCTTCCTATCCGGTTCCGCTTTCAATCTCACTGAACCAAGTTGATTACTTTTACTGTTCAATTTCTCTAGGTCCATTGCTAAGCGTATAAGCCCATATATGCTTAATTCAGTGTCGTTGTGTTCTTCGCGCTCGTTTGGGTAGTCGCTCATTAGTCGTCAGCCCTTACGTTTTCCTCAATCCTTAACGGGCATGTGCCATGTTCTTTATCAAAGATAATGCCTTGTATGCCTCGACCTGCACCATAAGCGCCACCGTATGAATAAGCGTCTTTTGGTGGGATAATTCCAACGGTTTCAACACTGCACCCCGGATGCTCTTTAAACTGTATCCATGAGTTGTGGTGAACGTGCCCCGTTATCCAGCGCCTAAACGTAGTTAAGCCCCAAAGCTTGAATTGGTCATCTGCCATTTTTCCGGGTAATGAGGCTAATTTGCATGTGTGGCCGTGGGCAAACCCTAGTAAAACTGAGCCTCGGTGAATGTATTGAAAAGCGTTCTCGCCCTTTTGAACTATTAGCCGTGGGTTTCCTTTGTAAATCTGCGCCACTGCACAACCTAGAAACATGCCTAGAATATCGTCGTGGTTTCCTGTTACGTTCACAAATTCAACTTGCTTGTACTTCTGCAAACAAGCGTCAATGAACATACGCACAATGATTAAGCCTGAATCAAGCCATTTGCCGTGGCGTCCGTCCAAGTCTAACCTGTGGCCGCTTCTGCTTGTTGTGCCGCTGATATTGTCTGCGTGAAAGAAATCGCCGGTATTAACTAAAATGCACTCCTCAGTATCGGGCAATGATGCAAGCAGGCGCTTAAACACTTTGCGGTAAACTCGCTCCGCTATCTTAATATCCCAATCCTCGCCTACCTCTTTGCTCCAGGTCATTAAGCCAATGTGAGGATCGCCAATCGGTATAACAGTAAACCGGCTGTCTGATTGCGGATTATTACCAAAAGGTATCATCGGCATAGGCTTCAGCTCTTTCGCTAAGCTCTTAAGTAAGTGCCTTGCTGTATCAAGTTGGTCTTGCACGATAACGTTAGTCTTAACCCACTCTATAAGCTTTCCTGTGCTGCTGTCTTCTCGGTTTTTATGTCTAACTAGCGTTGAGTAACCTTTAACAACTTGGGTTTCAGGGTTCTCGTATGTGCGGTCATTAGCAGGGTCAAAACCTGTAGCAATTAGCTTTGCTTTTTTCCTATAAATAATACGCTGACACATATCATATTTTTCAGCGATAGCTTTAATGGTTAACCCGGCTTTAAGCTCCTCTCGAAGCTGCTCATGTGAAATCTTTTGTAGTGCCATGATGTTTCCTCTTGCAGCCGGGGCCGCTTAGTGTTTATGCGGCTTTGCTTTTTTCAATCTCTCGAATTTTTGCCCTGTACACGACTTTCAACTTTTTAATATCGTCAATCGTGTAATGCTTTATTTCATGCGGCCCTTCTATCCACTCAACCCTTGCAAGCCCTATTTTTTTAATCAGGTTAATTCTGTAATCAATTAAATTACCGCTTAAATGGTTGTTACATGCTGAACATTGCTTGTGGACGTTGTCAGGCTCAAAGCGGAGTTCCGCGCAACTTCCTACGCTTCTGTAGTGTCCTGCGTGGTATTGTCCTTTGTGGTGGCGCTGGCAGCTAATACAGGGCTGGTCTTTGTCTGTTAGTCGTATCCATTTATTGAATATTGCCTGAAGCTCTTTTTTGTGGGTGCCAAGAGTTTTAAGATTTTCGAGTCTGTTTTTAGTCTCTGCCTTTTTGCGCTTGGCCGTTGATATTTTGGCAACTGCAAGGGCGCATGTTGGAGAGCATACGACCTGCAAAGAGTTAAACTGAGTGAAAGACTTTTTACATGACTTGCATTTAGCCATTAGCTTTCTGCCCTCTCTCATAGCTAGTGCATCGAACAATAATTACAGTTAGCGTTTTATCTATTACTGGCATTTCAGCAAAGTTAAGGTGTGAGCAGTCGAGATACTTTTTAGCGCAACTGGTACACATGCCGCCTTTTGGTTGGTGGGTAGTCATGCTGGATTAACCATTTGATTTTTAATCTTCCAAACCAGTGAGCGCATAATTCTTTCAAATCTCTCTGGTTCATTAAATCTAATGTCGTATGAATGCCCAGTGTCAGCCTCAAATTTTTCAACCGGATACTTTTTTAAGATAATTGCAATAGCTTCGTTTTTTATTGCTGATTTCTTAGTAAAATAATTCCGCCCCTTAGTCGGTGAGTAATAAGCTGTAACTTCTTTAACTTGTACCATCACTTCACCGCCCTATATTTATTCAATAACTCTTTAAAAATTGGCTGTTCACTTTCTTCAAGTGCATCAATCTTCTTTAAAATATCGACTCGAGTAATTTCAGCTCTGTTTAGTTGATGGATTAAAAGCGCTGCTTGTCTGCCTAGCTCGTGGGTGCGTTGCTCTTTGGGTGAAAGGTTTGAAATAATCATGCCTCTTGCTCCTGACTGAGTTTTTCATACTCAGAATCACGAGGTTTAAACAACACAATACCTTTGTTTATGGCCCACTCTTCATGCCGACGCAGTGCATTGTATCTTTCGCCCTTAGTGGCCTTTCTTTGATCACCAGATGCAGCCCAACTTAAACGCTTTCCGTTTTCATCAACACCAAGCCATTGCCTGGTGAATAGTTCGTGAGCGTCATTACCGTCAAAAGGTCTTTCGCCATGCCATTCACCGGTGGGCTTAATCATTAAAGGCATTTTTACGCCATTACCGGCCATAAACTTGGCTGTTGTGTCCATCCATGAGCGCCACAACTTAGCCATGCCCCATTTACCGGTACCGGCAGGTTGTGCGCTTAGGATTAAAAGCTTGTGTTCTTCTATTTCTGTTTGAATATCTTCAATGAATTGCTGGATATTGAATTTAGAAAGTTGGTAGTCCCTCACAACTCCACCCCCAAATCTTCCATTGTCCAAGCATTCATTTCTTGCAGCATTCTTTTCGCTTCCGCTCGTTCTTCTGCTTCAGATTTGCGCTTTTTTAATGCCTCTGTTCTATCAAGCTTTATTTGTTTCTGAGTGTCAGTGAAAAGCTTGGCTTGTTCGTTTGAGTAGATCATGCGGCCAACTCCTGCTGAAATTCTTCGTACAAATCAATGATTATTTCAGCCTCTGACCTATTACATCCAAGTAATGACATAATTGATTCTGGATTTAGATAACCCTCTGCTTGAATAAGTCTCTGCGTGAATAAGTCTGCTATTGTGCGATTGTATTTATTTCGACTATCCATTTGATACACTCCTTAGTGGCGCTTCTACATAGCTTCTTATGGTCTGCCCTTCGCGCTCGGTGAATAGGTTGTACTTTTGATTAAAGTAAAGTTTGAAGTCTTTCTCTGTTCCGCTGATGCGGTTTTTTACCAGTTTTAGATATGCACCTCCGCTGTTGTAAAGCTTCTGTTGCTTTTCTTCTAGCTCGGTATAATCAAGGTTAAGCTCTTGCATGTGATCTAGTAATTTTTCACGGGCTTTGTTGCGAAATATTATGTAAACCGAATCAACCAAATCAGTGATAGAGCTTGAACCTTTAACGTCCATTTTCCCTGTTGGCCTTTCTTCGCTTTCACATTTGCGGGAATGCGTAACCAACATCACATGAACACCGGTTCGGTTTTTAATTCAGCCAGCGAGTCAACAAAGGCTTTTTGCCCGTTATAATCATCATCACTGATGCCGCATTTCATTAGCGAATCTATGATGAAAAGTTTCATGCCGAATCTTCGATATGCGTATTCCATGATTTCAAGCAAGGTTTTTGATTTATCACCTTTTTTTAGTTCAGCGATCCAAATCTTTTCATTAAGTTGTTCAAAGACTTCGTTAAAATATTCTTTGGTGATTTTTGATGTGCCAGTACATTGCTTTATGATCCGCTCCATCAACAATTCAGGTCTAAGCTCTGGCGAATAAATCATAGTTGGCACATTTCCATAAAACGCTGCATGTAACCCGCACTGATTAACAATTTCAGATTTACCGTGACCGTTTACCCCGTTCCACAGTGATATTTCAGAGTAACCAAGGCGTATTATGTCGTTGACCTTTTCCCACGGTGTATCAAAGCCTCTTACTGTCTTGTCACCGAACATCCAATCATAAGTTGACTGCTGATAAGCTGATGGGCTTTTAATCTCGTCAATGTCCATCTGCTTAGCCATATCACAGCACTTGTATATTTCTTCTTTGCTTACACCTTTCATCAAACATTCGTTTATATCTTTGTGTGGCAAGTTAACTAACTTGCAGCGATCAATGCCTAAGCGGTTTGCCAGTTCCTTTGCTGCAATTTTCCCGGGTTCGTCGCTGTCCATTGAAATCAAAATACTGTCGAATCTAGTAAGGTTTGAATATTCGGTTTCAATCCATGCCTGTTTAGCACCATCACCACCACCAAAAGGAACAGATAAACCAAACAATCCGTACTCGTACCAGCTCATTGCGTCAATCTCACCCTCGCAAATGATGATGTAGGGCATACGTACAGCGGGAACTGTCTGCCAGCCAAACAAGCAAGGCTCTGTTTTTTGACTGGTCATAATTTGTTTTTTGCCGTTTGGACGTTCAATACCCATCTGCTTCCAGTGGATCAGCTCGTCATTGCGTAGATATGGAAAAAATATTGCAGGTTTACCATGAAGCGTATCAGCGGCAATTTTAAAATCAGCAATGGTTTGATCTGACAATTTTCGGGTTTTTAAATATTCTCCAACTGTCGGATTTTTAGCGACTGATTTTAATGTCTGTGTCTTTTCGGCCTTGGCGTAAACTTTAGCCCTGACAGGCTCCTCAATGCCAAGCCAAGTTTTGCATTCTTCGATCGCGGTTGGGAAGTCACAACCTTGGGTTTCCATCCATAACTGGATGTAATCACCACTTTCACCCGTTGCAAAATCAATGAATCCTTTCCCATCCAGATTAACTTGGCATGATTGGCCTGTGCCGCCATCAACTGACCCAACTTTCCACTCCCTGCCATTTTTTTTGCCAGCAGGCAGAAGCATTTCAACCAAACGTTCAGCCTGTGAACCTAAGCGAGAATTAATTTCTTTTGGCGTGATAGTTTTCATATTGCACCATCCATCCAATCAGGACCCTGACTGCGTTGATATGATGGTTTTAAATTTTTGTTTCGATAATTTAGTTTTGCGTTCATTGCCGCAAACCAATCTTTTTTTCCTTTCAACTCAAAATCGACTTGTTGCAACTCATCAACAAGATTTAGATTCGAATATAATTTTTTCATCCGATCAAAATCTTTTTGATTAATTTTTACCGTCTCACCTTCGAAGGCGTAAGCCTTTTCTTTTGTAATAGTTTCTTTTGTAATAGTTTCTTTCTTATGTGACTCCCGTTTTTGGGATTTATTACTCCCGTTTTTGGGAGTATTGACTCCCGTTTTTGGGAGTATTGACTCCCGTTTTTGGGAGTATTGATCAATCCCATTTTTGGGAGTATTCCAATCGCATATATATGGATTTATACCTATTTTATTGCCATCTTCTACCAAAATATTTTTATTAATTAATGCTTTTTTTACCGTTGCAATGTGGTTAGATTTTATGCCTGTAAGTTCTGATAATTGAGTATTGGATATCCAATCTACATTCTTTTGAAACCTATATGTTTTTGATATTACCGCTAAGATAACTTGATATTCTCTTGCTGATAATTTAACTGCCGGGTTTGCTAAAGCGTTTGTAATTCCATGAGCAAGCCTGTCATAACCTTTTTCAATGTCAGCTTTCATAGACTCTCTGCGGTAATCATCTAGTTTAATCGCCTCCATAATTACACCGCCTTGCCAAGTGGATTAAAACGCGCTCTCTCGTTGCGTCTGAGAACGTCTGCGGCTTCAAGTAGTAGCTGAGCAGCATAAGCAAGCTCTAAAACTGTCATTGGTGTTGTAATCTGATTATTGTCAAAAGAAACCTGTGCCGACTCTTTGTAAGCCACCACGTTTAATTTGCGTTTTATTTCTGGATGTTCCATAATAATTCCTACTTAGTTGATAATTAACCCGCGAGGCTTTCCAGAGTCGTTTGAGCGGGTTTTTTATTGCCTTAAATTAATACCCAATTCGATATAAAACGCTTTTATGCCTTAACTGGTATATGGCGCTTACGGCGCGACTCGGTTTGATTGTTGGACTTATTCTAGGCCGTCATTTCAGCCTCTCTGTGCTATTCTTCCGTGGTTCTCATGGAATCCAAATTTGTTTTCTGCTGATTTTCTGGCACATGCTGCTTCAAAATAATCTCCATATGAACCTAAGTTAATCCTGTTATTTCTTGCCGTTATTCTCACTCTCCAACTTCCGCTTCTCTTAACAACACCTAACAACCCGCTTTTATTTCTTTTGCTTAGCTTTATATTTTTTGAATTATCCGCAGCTGTAACATCTCTTAGATTTTCCCATCTATTGTCGCTTGGCACGCCGTTAATATGATCGATCATTAATGGGTCTCTACCTGTCATCATTTTGAATATAAGCCTATGAATGAAATAATATTTGCCAGTTAAAGATGTCCTGCAATAACCCTTTTCAGTCCTGCCTTTAAGTAAGCGCCCCGCAAAATTTTTATTCCAAGAGTCGCAATATCTCTTCTCTGAAAAGTGATACTCAGGCCTAACACTCCAAGTTAAGTCACCAGTTGATTTGCAGTATTCAAAACATTCTTTTATAAACTCTTGCGAAGGCGTTACGTTTATCTCTTGCATAGGAGTCTCAAATTATATTTCCTACCCGAAAGCCCCAGTGAAGGGGCTAAGGTTAAAACTGATGTGATTGAAAACATCACCCGCCACCGCTAACCGCATACACAAGCGCTAAAACTAAAATGGTAGTGATTAGTATTTCTTTAAAAGTGGTCTTGGTGTCTGTAGCTCGTCTTTGCTCTTTCATATAACCCCCTAAATCGTCGCGCTAAGCATGTAAGCCGCACTTAAAAGTAAAATTAATAGAATGGCACTGGCTGCACCGTTTAATGCCTTGGTGAAGTTGCTCATGCTGCGCCCAGTGGTTCATATTCGTCATTGGCCGCAACAACTCCAGCCAAGTTAGTTAATTTAAAAATGTTGAGTGTTAGAACTTGAATTTTCATAGAGTCCTCTTTTAGCTACAAAAAGGTGGGTTTTGAGGCCCTGAAAAGCGGCTATCTTTTACAGATTTATACAAAAGCCAGGAGACACAATCTTCAACACTTAAATTGTGATGTTCCGCTATAGCCTTTAGTTTTTCTTGGGTCTGCTTATCAAGCGTTTCAAAAACAACCACAAATCAGCCCCTTTTTTTATTGTGTTTGGCGGTTAATATTGACTGGTATTCTTTGTCAATGGCTTTAGTTAATATGATTCGCTCATGCTCAGTTTCGATAGCTTCACAGATAATTTTATGAAAGTAAGAGGCAAGCTGCATGCCGTTGTAAGTTGCACAAAGCAAAGCTTTTTCGTGCTCAACTTGGCTAGTTCTTACCTTGCTTTCTATATCTCTAACGTGACTTCTGTTCTGATACATAAATTAATCTCCGTATTAACTTGCTTTTTTGTATTCAATTTGCGCGGAGTTAACTTTCAACTTGCCGCGAGTAAGCTTTTCAATTTGGTAGGCTCTCAGTTCAGGAATATCAATACCCCACTGAGATACAGAAGCTGGGCTAACCCCTAGGGCTATTGCTAACTTCTTAGCGCCACCAAAAAAAGCGATTGCTTCTTGTTTTTTCATTGTGAGACTACTTATTAATTTAAGATATCTTACATTTAAGCATTTAAGATATCTTTAGTCAATAGGATTTAAGATTGCTTAAATAAATACTTTGTTACAGGTGAAGAATGGATACTTTCGGATCTAGATTAAAATCAGTTAGAAAAGAGCTTGGCTTTAAGTCCCAAGGAGAGCTTGGAAAAGCTATTGGAGTTAGTCATGTGACTATTTCAGCATGGGAACGGGATGAATATAGGCCTGATGGGGATAATCTTTACGCCTTACTGGAAGTAATAAAAGTTAGGAAAAAATGGTTATCAGATGGCAAGGGGGATAAAAGTATATTGCTGTTGACAAGGGAAAATATAAGTGAACAAAATGCAGAGTACCTTGGTCACATAGACTCTTGGGATAGCAATACACCTTTAGATAATGATGAAGCGGAGATACCATTTTTCATGGAAGTAGAATTAGCGGCAGGCATCGGCAGTGATTTGATGCAAGAAAATCAGGGAGCAAAATTACGGTTTAGTAAATCAACACTAGGACGTTGCGGAGTAGATCCTTCAAATGCTGCTTGCGTTAAGGTAATGGGTAACAGCATGGAACCCAGGTTATTCGATGGTGATGTGGTTGGCGTAGATCTTGGAAACAAGCGTATTGTTGACGATAAAGTTTACGCAATAAATCACGACGGACTGTTAAGAATAAAGAAACTTAATCTATTACCAAGAGGAGGTTTAAGGGTAAGTAGCTATAATTCTGATGAGCATGAAGATGAAATAATATGTTCTGAAGATAGAGGAACGGTTAATATAATTGGTCGTGTTTTTTGGTCGTCTAGTATTTGGTATTAGGTAACTTATGTAAGATGTTGAAGGCCCGCCAAGTGCGGGTTTTTTTGTGCCTTCTATAAATAAATTCACTTTTTAAGTTAATAAGGTTGACTTCGTTTACTTTTTGAGTAAACTTTACTTATTAAGTAAACCTTAGCAGGCCATCAAATGAACAACATCATTCCATTCAAATTCAATTCAAGTGAAGTTCGAGTAATCGACTTAAACAACGAACCTATGTTTGTGGCAAAGGATGTTGCCGAGCTTTTAGGTTATTCAAAACCAAATAACGCA
>Ga0208795_1001113_pt1 | contig 12438 bp, 28 predicted proteins | sample CB_VirMetaG_6_FD_184541 | JGI IMG/M metagenome (GOLD analysis project Ga0208795, IMG submission 184541) | Freshwater to marine saline gradient viral communities from Chesapeake Bay - CB_1508_2 Viral MetaG (SPAdes) (version 4) | ecosystem: Environmental > Aquatic > Marine > Coastal | place: USA... | reverse complement strand
TCCAGAAGCAGCAGGCTATAGCTTGCTACAACTAATTGAAACTTCTAACATTGCTGGACACTTTGTGGATAAGAATGGAGATTTTTATCTAGATGTATTCAGTTGTAAGGAATTTGATTATAACATTGTTAAGGAAGTGGTGGTGAAATACTTCAATCCAGAAAATGTCAAAATCATTTATATGACACGCCAAGCCTAAAACTAAAAAAGCCCCAGATGGGGCTTTTTTATTATTGTGGCATATTTAAATCGACACAGTTATAAAGTATACTTAGATAGTAATTCCCTAATAATTCGGTATCTTCTAGAATAGTTAATTTATTCTTATCTAAAAATCTTTTAGTTCTATTAATTACATTGTGATATTGAACTCTAACATCTTGCCCAACATTTTTATCAAGCATTTTATCAACAAATTCGTGATATGGTTCAGCAGTTGGTTCATCGCCAAAAACTACTTCTTGTACCATTAATCCTGCCATGTGCATTTGATACAAACACGCCTTGGCGTGTCTTGGTGCTAGCCCTTCTTCTATGAGCATAGCAACCATGCGGCGTTCTGCTTCTGCTTCGTCAATGCACGCAGCACCTTGGTTATTAGGAGTAATTTGCTGTAATGCTGGTTCTTCGCTAAATGGATTTTCTACAAGTTTGCCATTGCCAAAATCAATAAATTCGTCGGCAGCGAATGCCGTGGTTGCTAGTAATAATACTAGGCCGATAATTCTTTTTCCCATAATCTTCCCCATTTGAATCCGCACCAGTAAGCGGTGCCATACATTATATCTAGATACGTATCTAAATTTAAATCATCGTCTTTGAGATCATAGATTATTGATATAATTGTAAAATGGTCATTTAGATGATTAGTTGGAATGTTTTTCTCTGCGTACCATTCTGTTAATACATCGGCACTAATATCTTGCTCTCTAGCATTAAAAGCAATGTCTACAGTTTCAATATAATAATTGCACGGATATGGCATATTGTCTTCTGCAACAGCCGTATTCAACAATAGTAGCAAAGAATAAAGTACATTTCGCATATAAGATATTTAGCAATAAAAAAGCCCCTTTCGGGGCTTTTTAAATCTAAGTTAAATTTAAACTTAGAATGTCATGCGCAGACCAACTGAAAGTAGGTCAGTATCAGCAGCACCACTTACTGGACTAGAAACTTCATAGTTCACATAGGCCCAGGTATTCTTAGAGAAGTTATGTTGTACTTCGACTGCGTTAATATCGCTGCCTTCATCTGGACGTTGAGCAGCAACTTTTAGCGTGTTAGCACCCATTGCATATGTAGCAGCAACAGTCTTAGTATCAACGTCAGCTGTACCGTCATTGTCTTCTTGAGTTTCAAGTGCAGCAGCAACAGTTAGGTCGCCCATTGAACCAGTTGCAACATAGACAGTGTTCTGAACATTGTTGTTCTTGTCATCGCGACGTGAGTAGGTTGCACTAACAGGACCATTTGCGTAACCGACTGCGTAAGTCAGAACATCTTGGGTGTCTTGACCATTAGAGCCGTCCATTTCAACCGCAACGTCAGCACTGAATCCAGACATGTTTGGAGTAGTATAACGTACGGTATTACTAACACGGCCGTCATTTGCAAAAACAACTGAATTATTACCTTCCATGACGTCAATTGACGCATCAGCTAGATCTTTCTGGATACCCTTCATACGTCCCATTGCAATCTTACCAAAACCACCACTCAAACCAACATAGGTGTCGCGTGTGGTTGATGCTGCGCCGGTTTCGCCAAGATCAATTGAAGTGTTAGCAAATGCAGTAAGACCGTTTCCTAAATCTTCTGAAGCCTTGAAGCCAACATAGGTATCGCCACTGGTAACATCCCAGTTTGATGTAGTACCGGTGTCAGTATTAGTAATAGCACGATCAATACTACCGTAGACTTTTACGTCTGCAGCAGCAGTACCCATTGCGCTCGCTAGAGCTAGAGCAATCATAGTCTTTTTCATTGTGAAAATCTCCATTTTAAATTTTATGTGTTTTAACTCCGGCTTTCTTTAATAAACGTAAGCCTTCGTTAGATCTATATTCTGTTTCAAAATGCACTTCGGTTATGCCCGATTGTAATATTAATTTTGCGCATTCAACGCATGGAGCATGGGTACAGAACATAGTACTACCCTGTCCCGATTCTGCACTTCGTGCAAGTTTTGTTATAGCATTGCTTTCTGCATGCATAACTTCGGGCTTTGTTACGAGTTCACCATCTACAAGATGTTCACACTCGTTGCTCCATCCACTTGGCGTACCATTATATCCAATAGAAATAATTCTATCATCTTTAACAATAATAGCACCTACTTTAAGTCTTTGTGCTGTGCTACACTCTGCGAAAGCATGCGCAGTCTTCATATAAGCATTGATTAACTTTTGCTTCATTTTTATTTAGCTATTTAAGGAAATACTAACGCATTTTTTCCGCATTTCTACTAATATATATTAGTATTTGTACTAATATAAAAATTTATTTGCGTGATTTACCAACTTGTTCCATTTTTAATAGAACTTGCTCGATAGTGGTAGGATATGCAACAGGTTTGTTATTTTTATAGATGGCAAATGTGCCGTATTTTTCGTTTTCGTAGAAATTGTATTTGCGAACAGAGCCTAAGAATTTAAGCACGATAACTCCTGATAAGAAAAGTGACGTGGTATTTACCATAATCTGTAATAAAATGGTAATATCAGGCGTCTTTCTGTACACCACGCACTACATATCGACCATACTGGTACAATGCCTCAATGTCTGCGCCAAAATCACTTCCTGACGGTAACTTTTCAAATTTCTTTTTACCAGGATATTTTGCCATCCAGATATCCTTTTCTTTTTTAATTTCAATCTTTAGAAAATTCACAGCAGCACGAGCGGCCTCGACCATGGATTCTGTATTAATGGGCAAGCCTTTATGTTCTGCATTATCATAATAGCTATCTAGAAAATAACTTCTTTTAAACGTCCTGTTTACCATATTTCCTCTTAGGTTACAATTAAATAACGAGATAGCGCAATGCTATCAATAAAAGTAAGTAGCAAATAGTTTGCCAGCATACCGAATGAGCCTCGAGTCCATGCTGCCCACAAATACATTAAGTGCCCAGTGATCCAAATAACATACATCGGAACCCAGGGACTGTTTGGCAGGGTGAGTGCCATGAGAATCGCCATGCCGATACTAATAGCCCACGCCATTATTTCAATTACAAAACGTACAGGATCGCTACGCCAATCGTTTTGAATCCAACGCCATGCTTCTGCTAATACTGTGTCGATTGTAAGCGGTTGTCTAACGGTATTCATCGTGCTAATCCTGCAATAACTTGATAACGATCCCACGCATCTTTTACTGCCGGGTTATTTTTTAATTCATCTTCTGTTACAACAGTATCTAACCAGTAATATGGCATACGACTAGGATGCGCTCCAAACTGACGTGGTTGATGTAATTTACCTGCGTCATAAAGTTGTATAGCAATATACTGATACAATTCACTCGCTTCTTCCTCGCTCATCCCGGGTTCTGCATCTGCCCATTCTGGATTACTCCATCCGCCTCTATATCGATACCCGTTCCAAATCTGTTCCCACTGCTCGTTGTCGTGCGGATCAAAATCTGTGCGAGCAACAATAACAAGAACATCTTCAAATAAAACACGTGCTTCCACAATGTCTCGCAAACAACGACTAAATGATAACCCTATTTTCATTGATTTACAAACTCTTCGGGCATCGCAACACTAAAGTCATTCGCTGCTTCCATGCACTTAAAATGAAACGTATGCTCGTATACATCCGTGTATTCTGTCATACTCCAGTTCTGCCGTTCTAACCATTTGCGGCACCAGGCTTTACCTTGGTCAACTAAGTCTGAATGAAGCCTTACTGTATGGCCGGGCTTCCACTTTAACTTATACTCAAAAATTTCCTGCGGTGTCATTTCAACCATTATTGAACCCAAGATGTTCTTTAATAGCCCAGCTCATTCTGAGTTTAAATGCAGGATCAACATCTTGAGATTCTACAATCCTAGCACACTCGTCTACAATAAGTCTAGCGAAATACTCTTTATTAAGAATTTTCATACCAAAGATATCTTCGCTGGCCCGGTTTTCAAGTTCTTTAAGTTTTTCGTTCATATGAATATATTATACTATGTGTGAATTAAATAGTCAACGATTATGTAATTCTAAGTTCTTCAATGTTAACGGGAGTATAATTTATATGCTCTACACAAACATTGCGATGTTGTTCTGTAGGACTTGGGTTTTGATGCAGGTGCCCGTGTATATTTAGCAGTGGCACTTTTTCCATATCCGGATTGTCTTTGCTAGGATAACGCCACAGCGAATCATTGTGCATAGGTACGTGAGATAACACAAGGCCAAATTCGGGAAACATACGCCACATTAAAATTTTACTTACAAGTTCGTGTTTGGTAAAGAACTTGGCGTCGTCGTGATTGCCTAAAATTAACCGCTTTTTCCCATTTAAGCGTCGCCAAAATTTAATGAAATGTTGTTGCTCGCCCATCATTACATCGCCTAAATGATAAACGATATCACCAGGCTTTACAACACTATTCCAATTCTCAAGAATAGTTTCATCCATTTCTTCAATGGTAGAGAAACGATTACCACGAACTAACTCTCCGTCTTTATCTACAAAGCGGAGAATGTTAGCGTGGTGAAAGTGTGTATCTGAAATTACCCAAATGTCGCTCATCTAATCCCAAAGTGATTGAAAGTATTTGCCAAATAAACGAAACCCGTTTTGGATACGTGCTTCATATTCCTTTCTGCCATCCCAATCGACTTTTGCTGTGTGTTTAGGTCCTTCAACCATTTCACTGCAACCATCTTCCAGTTTCTTCCACTGCCAATCATACGCTCCAGTATGGAACTCATCTTCCCAATCTTCGTTAGCGCCACCGGGCAAACTTTCAAATGCAAAGATCATTTCGTCCATGATCCAGTCCCAACGATCAAAAAACTTGTCGTCAGTGGTGCCGTCTTTTTTGTATGCGTTCTGTTCTTTACGAGTAGGACGCAGTTCTTTAGGCACATCTTCTACATCAACAAACGGAGCACCGTGCTTGTTTTGTTTAAGTTGGTGCAGCATAGGACGGATGATGTATCCAAGTGTATCCTGCATGTTCCAGGTATCCCATGGATCAATATGCACCTTAATAGTACGCTCTTGCTTGCTGTGAATCCACGACAGGAAACGAGCAAGCAATGTTTGATGACGCTCGCGGTTCATTGAACGAATCTCGCCTACATCTGCTTCAGGTTCAATGCTACCATGAGCAAGCCATTCGCCAAAACGATGTACACGATCCGCAGTATGCTCAAAGCCATATTCGTCTTTTTCTTTAGGCACCCAGAACATCAATTTTTCAGCAAGTTGATATGGCCCAAAGAAATTAGGATAGTTTTCAATTTTAATTTTCATAATTTATGATATATGTTAGGTTCTAATAGGTTATGTAACTGTGTAGTATTTACAAATTTTGTGATGCCGTGTGTTTTAAGTGCTAGGTTATGTTTATACAGTAATTCTCTCTGTATAGCGGCTTCTTGTCTGATATCCAAATTAAATCTGTGTAGATCCATGTCAATATTGTTAATAATATTATGTATTATTTCATCAAAATACCATATAAATTGCAATCGATAAAAATGAAATTGTTTCCAATTTTGATATATATTAATCCATTTGTCAAGTCTTTTCTGAATTACCGGTAACCCCAGATAATCCAGAACATGCCCTATACCACTATCAAAGGTTGTCCAAAAATCTTGTGTATCTAAATAAAAATATTTTAGATTTGGTACCTTATGAACATCATCTTTGATGAGTGTAGAAACATCGTGATCGAAGTTTAATGCAATAAATTCTCGAAGATTATATACCTCGGTCATTCCCATGGATTTCCAAGCGTCAAAATCTGCATTAAAAAACTTGTTGATGTAATCATGAAGTTGCTCGACACCAGTATCAAGATTAACTAATGGGTCTACGAACGATTTCTTTGAAGTTCTGGATTCCAGAGTACAATCGTATAGTCTGGTTTCTGGTCGACTGGAAAGAACAATAATTTGCGCACCATTGTCTCTCAGTATTGAGATTGCCTGTTGTGTTTTGCTATGATCAAACAACAATGTTTGATTATTCTGACATAACGTATGCATATACAAGAATAATTTTTCGTCTTGTATATCACGCTCTAGTAAATTAGAAAAAATTTGATTGAATTCATCCAGATCGGTTGGCTGGTTTGGATGAAAACCATGTGCGTTTATGTCAGTTAACGGATTGTCTGAAATAATTTTAACTGAATCTGACTTCACGTGATAATATTTTTCAGTACCTGAAAGGTACTGTAAACTCCAGGTTAAAAATGTTCCGCCACGGCCAGAATCAGTTAAAATTGAATTAATCATGAATTTATTTACATTGCTACGTCATGATCCATCATATTACGCACTTTTGAATCATCCAATTTCATACGCAAACGATCAATCTTAAAATCGATTTCGTAACGATCCAGTGCAGTCAACTCTTCGTTAGCCAGAGTATCCAAGTAAGTTAGATATTCCATTACATCATCAAACGGGTCTTTATACATTTTATGCTCCTACGGTAGTTTTAATAACGTTAAGATCTGTGCCATTCAGCAGAATAAGAATAGCAATAAAATAAATCATGCCCATAAGTTCATCCTTGTCCTTCCATGCCCCAAACATCTTAAGAGAAAAGATTACCGTAAGTGCTAGACTAATAATGTAGCTAGCCAGCGGCAAAAAGTTCTTAATCATTTCAATATCCATTTATACATTCTCCATATCATCAATCATTTCATCTAAAACTTCCAATGCTGAACGCAACTCGTTCCACGCATCAGATCCAACTTGTCGTTCGCTCAACGAACCAAATAATGTTTGTATACAATCACGAGCAACTTCCAATGCTTCAATTTGAGTCATTACGCTGCCTCCTTAAACATAGTAGCAATAACGCTGTTGATTTCATCAACTAGCGGGTGGTTGTACGGAAATCCATGTTCATATGCAACTTTATCAGCGCCAAAGAACTTTAGATCAAGTTGATCTTCACAGTCAAGAATCCAACGGATTGCTGTAACACGATCCTTGGCACCACAGCGAATGGTAAGAGCAATACGAGCCTCAAACTTTTCAACCTGCTTCGCCTGGAACTCGCGCTTTTCGGCTTCCATCTCAGATAAAGTGGCAATGAGATTGTCCCACTCTTGTTGCTTACCTTCAGCATCAAGTGAGCTCCAATAACGGAATCCAGTTTCGCCTGGACGGCAACCATACACGTCCTTGTGCAGATCTGAGTAAAGTTCGTTTGAGAAAGTGTACTTGTTCATTTCTGGCTCCTTGCTGTTTGCGTTAAACATGTATGTATTATACATGATTGTTTACCAAATGCAACCATTTGGAACAGAAAAAATCAATAACTTACGTCATTTTGTCACAAAAGTTTTTTATGGGCTATTAGAAATAACCTGCACTATTTTTGTGCAGATCTAAACTGACTCGCAGAGTATGATTTTCGGTTTTTAAATCCAGGATATCCTCTACTAACTGATTGAATTCTGGATCTTCTTCAGATATTTCCATACCGTGAATAATACTGGCAATGCTCAATAGAGTTTGCTTATAATCTTCGCATTCCATATTAAATCTCCTTATAGAAAACAAAGCGGGCTTTTATGCCCGCTCTATTTAGTTTGCATAATATTACAGAAATATTACGCTTTATTTTTGCAACGCGGCGAGTTTGGCTTACGTTCACAACGAAAGGTGCCGTGGCTTACATGCTTGCGACTCAACTTGTTACCGTTTGGATCAGTTTTGCGGTTGCGGTGTGGAATAGCAGTTTTGCTCATTTTTTATCCTTTATTAGTCTATGAAGTGAATGTGTATTATACTAAAGTTTAGTCTAATGTCAAGCCCTTTGGCAATGTAACTATCCCTGATTCTACTAGACGTTTGCGATTTTCAATGTGCTGCGCTTGAACATCGTCTTTTGATTGACCCCAATATTCAACACAATGTCCTTCGTCCATTAAGATTTTAGTAACAGTAGTGTCACCACAAATAAAGTCACCAAGTATGCGACCAAACTTACCTTTAGCATCAGAACCATCTTTGTCGACCATGGTTTTAAGAATCGCTGTTTTTCCAAGTAATTCTTTGAGTCGAGTTTTGGCAGCGAGTCCAAAGACTTTTTCGAGTTTGTTTGAAGTGCGAGATTCAGGCGTGTCAATTCCCATAATGCGAACCCGCTCACCACGCAACCAAATACCAAACCCAAGATCGATATCAACATCTACTGTGTCTCCGTCTACTACACGTAGAACGTGTGCTTTATATTCGTACATACTGTGTCCTTTTTAATGTTTCTCACACGAAATCTCCTTCATGCATGATGTATAACATACAGTGCCTGATTTCGTAAATTTCTGGTGGACCCAGTAGTTGGTACAACCGTCGCTGTCTGTACTTCTTTCTGGAGTAGATGATTTTACTCCAACGTTTTCGGCAATTTTGTCAATAGGCGGCAATAACAACTGCGCCGCAGTCATTATTGGTGATCCCGCGCATCCCATTAACGCTTGACTGCTGATGCCCCAAAGTAGAAGCCAACGAGCGCCGCCATTAAGTTTGTGTCTAATGGGGTGATCACTAAGCCTCCTGAGAAAGATTTCCATACAATAGCGTCTCTACCTTCGGTAAAAAACCACATGCCTGGTTGCCATTCTGTGTAACCGACTGCTACATTTAGCTCTGGCATGAAAATTGCTGCTAGTTTTGGTAGCAATACAATTGAGAATACACCAGTTAGAGCGATAACTCTGCGTGTCCAAGCACTAAATTGATCTTTCATTCCCGCTTCACGAGCGTCATTAATAGCTTGACGTTCTTGGTCGCGAGCCTGCATCATCATTTTATGATTTTCTTGTTTATTTTTTTGTGCTTGACCCCACATAGACATCACGCCGCCTAGTACAGATGAGCCTAGCATGGTAATAATTTCGAAAGGTATACCCATGTTGAACCTCCTAAAGTCCTACATGGATATTTATGCGCAGATTATGATTTTTCTGGGCAACAAAAACGACGTATGTCGTCAGGGCGGATTCCGCAACGAACAAGTGTTAGCGACACACAAAAGAATACTAAATCAACCATTGCATGTGTAGAATAAAATTCCGGATTCATATCTGGTTGCCATAAATGAAAATCAAAACCTGGAACTACAAACACCATTAATATTGTTGAAATATACACAGGACAACTATATCTCTTGTGATGGCGTAAAATCCATAATGCACTCATAACAATTGATGTTAGAGTTACAACCGATATTACTTTTGCTATTATTTCAACACCCACTTTAGACTCCTTGCTTTAACAACCAAATAACAAGACCAACGACGCCGCTCATAACAATCCAAAACAAGCGTTCGCCTTTGCCAATGGTAAGCGTATTGCTGTTAACGATAAGTTCGTTAGTGTGGATGCTGCGTGCTAGATCGCTTAACTTATCGTTAATGTCTCTAACATCTTGTTGTAGTGCTGTAACACGTTCTTCTAAACGTATTAAGCGTTCTTTATCGTCTGCACTCATTGGCATATGAATTCCCCTAAAGAGTTTTAGTAACTCATTAATATTTATAGGCTTTACATATGCAAAAAATATGCGTAGATTTTAAACTCCAAAACTTGAGCCGCATCCGCAGGTAGTTGTAGCGTTGGGATTGTTAATAATAAACGCTTGCCCTTCTAGATCATCTTTAAAATCTAGTGTAGCACCGTCTAAGTACATCATACTCATGGCATCAATCATTAGTGTTACCGATTCAGAAAGTTCTGCTACCATGTCATCTGCTTGTGGACGATCTAACTGAAATGCATACTGAAAGCCTGAACAACCTCCGCCTTGTACAGCAATGCGTAATCCAAGACCGGTTTCTTCTTCAGACGCGATAATCTCATTTAATTTTTCAACTGCTGCTGGTGTTACATCCATAATCTATTCCTTTATACGTGAAAACTCTCGCCGCAACCGCAGCGATTCTTTTCGTTGGGATTGATAAATTCAAACCCCTCATTGAGCCCATTTTTTTGATAGTCTACTGTAACACCATCTAGGTAGACCAAACTTTTGGGATCAACAAATACCTTTGCTCCGTTTGATTCATACATGTAATCTTCAGAGTTTTCGTGGTCAACAAATTCCATTACATAAGCCATACCAGAACATCCTGCTGTACGAACACCTAACCGAATTCCTTTACCTTTGCCTCTGCTTTCTAGGTAATGACTGATACGCTCCGCTGCTACACGAGTTATTTCGATCATGATTGCTCCTAATGCTTGTTTTGGTAATCAGTGATTGCTGCTTTAATTGCAGATTCGTTAATTTTTCTATTTTTAATCATTTCGCTCTCCCACCAAACAATTACCTCATATCCTAAACTTTCTAATTCTGCTTTTCTTTTTTTATCAAGATCCCATTTGTCTTTTGCTTGTATTTTTGTAACTGGATTAAAAAAATCTTCATTATACAATGTTGGATTCATGTGCCAATAATCTCCATTGAATTCAATTATAGTTTTAGTGTTTTCATTTAAAAAATCTACATTAAATTTACCTATTTGCTTATTTCGTTTAAATCCTAGATCTTTAACAAATCTATAAACTAAATTTTCATAATTAGATTTTTTGTCTACTAATAATTCTTCATTAATTCTACACATTGCAATTGAATTTTCAACACGTCTTCTATTAGCCACCTTTTTTCCGTATATTTGCTCCCAAGACTTTCCTTTAAAACGACCTTTATTAGCTCTCCCAATCTTTTCTTTTGCAGCATTGGAATGAGTCATTCCTGTCCTTGGGTGTCCTTCTTCTCTCCAGCGTTGATCTCTTTCAGCGATCGATTGTCTAAATTTTTCTTGATACTCTGGATTTTTCTTTTGTTCTAAACTTTTTTTCCGTTGTATTTCTCTTGCAGCAGGATCGCTAAATTGTTTAATAGTAATCCTGCGTGCTAACTCATTCTTGCATTCCTTAGAGCAAGTTCTCGGCGGACGACTTTTGTTCTTTGGAGTAAAGTCGTTACCACATATTTCACACATTGCCATCTGTAATACCTCCAGTTAATATTTACCTAATAAACTTTAACTTTTGGTATTTTACGTCCCGTTTTAGTTGCTATTATTTTTATTTTTATAATCGTCAATAGCGGCTTTGATGGAATCTTCTGCTAAAACGGAACAGTGGATTTTACCGGCGGCAATGCCAGTTCCTCCGCAATGTCTGTGTTTTTAATCAATGATGCTTCTTCCAACGTTTTCCCTTTGACCCATTCTGTAACCAATGAGCTGGATGCAATCGCCGATCCGCACCCATACGCTTTGAAGCGAGCATCTTTGATTATGCCATCTTCAACTTTCAACGATAACTTAAGAACATCTCCGCACGCCGGAGCTCCAACAAGCCCAACACCTACCGAAGAATCTTCTTTTTCGTTTTCAAATTTTCCAACATTTCTAGGATTATCATAATGATCCTGTACACGTTCCGAGTAAGCCATAATTTTCTCCTATAGTTTACATTTCAACACAATCAGCATATTGAAAAATACCGCCGATGTTAACTGCTTCTATTCCTTGCTGGTTTAAGTAGTTTGCAGCACTTCCGCTGCGTGCTCCTGAACGACAGTACAACATATAACGGTTGTCTGGTTCAAGTGCCACAACATCGCGTAGCGGAACATTTGCTGCATCCTTGATATGCGATCCTGCAAACTCTTGTGGTTCGCGAACATCAATAAGCAACCATCCTTGCTTGATCATTTCGCGTACTTTTTCACAGTAACTCATACTATTTCTCCTTATTGTAGCAATCGTTGTGACCACAGGCTAACACCAACACAACTCCTGCTCCTAATAAAAATTCAAACAGCGTCACTATGCTGCTGCACCTTTGTGCTCAAACCATTTAGCAGCTTCTTGGTCCCATCCATCTGTACGAACATAACTGCTTTGACGCGGAGTACTAATCATGTTAGGATCAACGTCAAGACCAACACCTTCCAAGAAGTTAACAAGTCCAATGCGTTCAATCATCTCGCCTGTGCGTTCGTGTTCTAGAGCGTTTTCAGCGAAGAAGTCTAAACATTCTTGTCCTAGATCTGCTAGTGCTTCATAGTCTTCTTCAGTCTCTAGTTTCATAAATGGTACAACAACTGTGCCCATGCTATCGCCAATCTTTAGTGTACGCTTACCACCAACAAGAATGGAGACACCACGATCATCCCCAGGAGCCAATATTGCATCACCATCCTTACCGACAAGTTTCTCGG
>Ga0208795_1001112_pt1 | contig 12442 bp, 18 predicted proteins | sample CB_VirMetaG_6_FD_184541 | JGI IMG/M metagenome (GOLD analysis project Ga0208795, IMG submission 184541) | Freshwater to marine saline gradient viral communities from Chesapeake Bay - CB_1508_2 Viral MetaG (SPAdes) (version 4) | ecosystem: Environmental > Aquatic > Marine > Coastal | place: USA... | reverse complement strand
ACGAGCTTCCGTCCTGACTCAAGCGACATGAGTGTGGAACGATGCCACTCTCCTTGGCACTTGGCCTTAAGGATCATCTTGGTGACACGCACCAAGTTCTCTGACTTGTTCACCTGGAACTGGAAGATTGCTTCTTCAGTCGTCAGGGTGAAGTAGAGGATGTCCACAGGAATCTCCTGTTGTGTGTGGTGCCTATCTCCACGGAAGGCAATGACTGCCAGGGGAGTCGAACCCCTGGTACCGCCTGAGTACGGTCAGTCTTTGGGCTCAATCGCCTTAGCGACTTTCACCCTGGTGTCACGCACCCACTTCTGGATGCGCTCCTTGCTCTGGTCCTTGGCCACTACATGGGCAGCAACCATGAGACCGGCAGCAATGTTCTTGCGGATGGACATGGATCTCTCCGGTGTGCGGTACCCATCTCCGCTGTGGGTAATAGCTGAGCCTGGAGTTCGCATCCAGGCATGCCGCTTTTACGGACTCAGCTCTTGTAACCGTTAGCTGCGCACCAAGCCATATGAGCTTGATGCTTATCTGCAGGCCAGTCATGCTCCAAACATTGCTTGGCAGTTGCTCTCTCCAGGTTTGGGAGAACATAAACAGCAGATGATGCATACATAACCAATGGGATAGCAATGCATGAAACCAGTGCTGCAGAGAAAGAAGCTTGACGGGACATGGATCTCTCCGGTGTGCGGTACCCATCTCCGCTGTGGGTAATAGCTGAGACCAGGAGTTGCACCTGGCCCTCCAGTTTCCTGGAGTACTACAGCTCAGCGAATCAAGTTCAGGTTTGGATTATCAAACCAGAAGCTTGAAAGATCCTGATTAAGAATCTCTTGCAACTGGCCGCCAATATCTTCAGCGGCCAGGGTTGCGGCAATGCGGCAACAATACACATATGTGCATTTGTTGCCTTCGTAAACTCCCCAAAGGGAGTCTCGAGAAGGGTCCCAAGTCATAGGAATCTCCAGTCTGCGGTGCCTATCTCCGCTGTAGGCAAGACTGAGTGGGGGATTCGACTCCCCCGGCATCACGCCTGGTACTCAGAAGGGAAGAACGTCCTCTTCCCAAAGGTCAACAAGCCTGACTTCTACAGACTCGAAGAGGTCATCCTTCCACCTCGAAGCACATGCCAAAGCATCTTCCTCCTTGGCAAAAAGCTGTTGGTGTTGGTACTCCTCTTCCCAACCTGTAGCTACCCAGACTTGCGCGTTGGTTGTCATGGATCTCTCCACTGATCTGTGGCTAACGTGCACAGAAGTAACGGCTACGTTTAACGTCCAGCTCGACGACAGTTACTGCTCTAAATCCCGATCTTCTACGTCGGAATTAACCCAAGCTCCCCTTAGACAACAGTCTTCTTCTCGAAAACCCAGTCAGGGAGCGCGATTTGGGGGTTCCGCGCGAAGTAGGGGGAATTGTTAGCATTTCCTGACGTTCTTCTCTGTAGATTTGGTGCTGTATCATAGGTAACACTCCGCATTTCTTTTTTTCCCTACGCATTCCCAGTCGGTGGGGCGGTGTGAGATCAGTCAGGTAATTTTATCCCCTATTTGGAGCTATAAAGGGGCCTAACTTTGAAGGTATAAATGCACTTTTGTAGGTAAAAATAGTGTTTTACCCAAGAATTTAGACAAAAAAGCCGGGGTTTTTCTCCCCGGCGATGTTCAAAGTTTTAAAAATTTATTATTTTCCCTTCTTAGCCTTGTATGCGAGGGTTGCATTCATTGCTTTTTTAAATGCTTCTTCATCTGGAAGCTCATATGCCAGTTCTTTTTTAGCTGAAGTAACAAAATCACGTACAGCAAGGGAATCTTCACCGGCTTGCGCCCGGTTTAATGCTTCATTTTTAATAGCTTCTAAGGCTTCGACCCGTTTTTGACGTGTTCCAGCGTCCATTCCTGGCACAAATCCATGTATTTCTCAATAATAACCCCCATATCCCCTGGATTCATGGACAATAGAATGTGTGAAGGTAAAAATCTCAAGCAATAAAGCTTCAACGCGCATGTATTCAAGTAATTCCGCAATGAATACGGCTCTTGCAGGAGCATATCTGGCAGAAGAAGATAAAAGACGCCGTGAAGCAGAAGGTCAACCCCGTCAAGACAATTTATTAGACACTATTGGCAAAATTGCTTTGGCTGCTGGTGCAACTGCGGGTGCTGTAGTTGCAGGACGTCGGTTAGCTGGTGGCAAAAATACAAGTGCAACCTTTGATCTGAGCAAAGTTGCTGGTGAAAGCGCACAAAATATTCGTCGCGCTGCTGCTGCAAAGATTGCACCTAAAGATGTTGTCCCTCCTTCTCGGCCAGTACCAACGACTGGTGTAGAGCGCCAACGTCAAGTTATTGAAGACACAATCCGTGCACGTAGTGAGCGTCCACAAGGGATCGTCACTGTTGATCTACCTCAACCTAAAACAGCTTTTGACCCCTGGACCGGACGTGAAACAATCACTGATCCTTTTGGCGTTGCCACTGTCCCTACACCTGTTGCCACAGAATCTGCCAGAGGTACTGTTCTTCCAAAAGGTCGTCTTACTTCAGAAGAACTTTCTCCTATTCTTGGAGCAATTCCAGAACCAACTGCAGCAGAACTTGAGCGTGTTCAAGCTGCACCAAGGCAATTTGTTTACAGGCCTAAGGGTGGCATTCAAGATCTTGCAACAGAACCTTCTTTTGCCGACCAACTAATTACAGATCCAAACACGGGAGAAATCTTTAGGCGTGGACAAAGTCCTGAAAGTTTTAAAGAAACTTACATTAGTTTGCGCCCAGCATTAACAGGACAGCGCACTGATCTTCCCCAAGGAAGGACTCCTGGTACTTTTGCAGAATTCAGTCAAGATGTAAGCGGCGCTTCTGCCGCAGGTAGGTTACTGGAAGATCCAGAGCTGCTTCAGCTTGTTCGCCAGCAACGTCGTCAAGAAGGCGCCGAGCTAGGCCGTGAATCACAACGTCAGTCACGCATTGCTGCCGCCATTGAACAAGAAGCTGATCAAGCACTTTCTTCTATTCGCGGCCAGGCAAATACTGTTCAGGCTGCAGGACAAGAAAATTTCGCTAGTCAGTACCTTCGCAATGAGGGCTACACGCAAGCAGATACCCTTGTTGACCAACAAGTCTCTTCTAACTTAAATCAAGTTGATCAGTTTGTTAATGCAGTCAACTCTGCAGAAGATCAACAGACCGGTCGTGTGAAGCTTGCGTTCCAACGTAATGAAGATGAAAATCTTGCTGCAATCGAATTAGCAGAAGATCGGGCTGACGCACGGCTTGCAACCCTGGCACAAGCCTCACCTGAATCCGCTGGTGCTATTGAAGTTGATGCAGCCATTAACACGGTTGCGTCCCAACGTCCTGATGGAATGCCATTGGATCAGGCAGAAGGATTAAAAGTACTGGATTTACGTAACAAACAAGCAATTAATCTTCCATCAGGCGCAGCTCCAAGGATGGAAAGAATCGCCGGCATTTCCCAAGAATCGGACGACTTAACTAGCCGAGCACAAGAGTATTTACGTAGACAACAACTTGCCCAGGAAATTGATACTGATTTTGATTACTCTGCAGAAAACAGACGTCAAGCAGCACAAGTTCGAGATCGTATTCAACGGGCGCAAGAACTTAAGAGTCAGGCCGAACAAATTATTGCTGAAGCCCGTGGCGAAGTACAACCACAAACACCACAACTTTCTCCTGAAGCTTTTGCCAAGGATTTTAATCGGCAATACCGCGAAGAACTGAATCCCGCATTAAAACTTGTTGATAATGCTCGCCAGCGACAAGAGCTTCGCGGAGCACAAGCTGGTGCTGAGGGAGAAGATGTTGTATCCTTACTGCTCGGCGATGTTCCCGAAGTTGAAACCACAATGCGTGGTAAAGCTTTGCGTGGCGGAAAACTCAATAGGGCTGGAGATATTAGTTATATGGATGAATCAGGCTTGGAATATGCTTCTGCAGATACGGGAGTAAAAGCCAGGCAGGGTCAAGGTGTTCAATATAAAGAACATGTTCTTTTAACTAATGAAGTTAAACCTCTCATCGGTAGGGCATCGGATGAAGAGCTGACTTCAATGGTGCTTGAAGGTCAAGACTCTCCGTTTAGACAAGCATTAAAAGAACGAGTAGCCCAAAAGTTCACAAGATACCAAGATCCCAGGCAGCTAAATTTACCCATTGATTTAGAAAGTGGCAGCACCTCGCTTGATAATTATCTTACTAATCTCGCATCTCAAACTTTAGTTGCAAGAGCTTTAAAAAATCCAGAACCTACTGCATTACAAACCGCAGCTTTAAATCGTGCAAGAGCTTCTGTTGCTGCTTCGGAAGAAATTCGTCAACAGGCTCGTATTCAAAGTCAACAAAGACCAACAATTGCCCCTGGTCCCGCACAAGACCTTGCTCGGTCAATGGAAACATTGCGCCGAGGAATGATTGTTGAACCTTCAGAACCCTTGCCTGTAATGCCATCTGTGCAACAGATGAGGGCTGGTTTTGTCACTGATGTTGATCCGGACGAGCTGAAACGAATGACAAAAGCAGAGCGATTACAATTGCTTGGCCCCGTTGTCAGTGCTCCTGACGTATACACAGGTGCAGCAGCAGAAGCCGCTGGCCCAGTTATTTTTACAGGTAAAAGCAAAGCAAATACTGTACTTGCAACACCCCCCATTACTGGCTCCGTTGATACACCTACAGGACGTTATCTGACACAAGAGAATCCCGACGTTCTTGGTACTGTTTACAAAGTTGCAGGTACTCCTGCCAATCGTGCAATCTCAAGGCAAGTCGAGGCAAATGCGCAAGCCTTCTTGGCAGATGCTCTTGCGGGTGGATTGCAACAAAAAGCTATTGCCACTCCCGAACCATATAAGACTCCAGGAATTGCGGCGACAAATCAATTGGAACTTTATCCTGAAGCAAGACCACAAGCCACTTCTATTTCTCCTATGAGTTTAAAAGGAGCTTTAGGTTTAACCGGCCCAGAAGCAAGCCAACGCACTGGTTACGCACAATATCAACCTGGTCGTAGTGTACCTGGTCCACGCAGCCCATTCATTGGGGAAATGACCGGTGGTACAGTCGTTGTTGTTCCACCTACAGGAGCAAGCACAGGAACACGCCGCGATATTGGTGCTCCTACGCAAAGCATTGATTTAACTCGCCGTGGAGAGAGGGCTCGTTACTTTAGCCTTTATCCAGAAGAACGATTTATCACTGGTCAAGAACCTGCACCGATTGGTCCACTGACTCAGTCTCCAGGCTTATCTCGTATTGGCGGCATGACTAAGCAAACTGTACGAGGGGCAGGCGAAGGTGTTTATGTTACGCAACTTACTCCTCAAGGACAAAAGATTGCTTACCCCCGCATGGATAAACTTGTGACAGTACCAGGCACCACAAAGGGTAGTACGGTTACTAACATCCCACGTTATGGTATTAACCCTGGTGCTGAAGATTGGCGTGAAGATTTAATGAGATCTGAATACCGCCGTGGCGGACCCATTCGAACTTCTGCCGCCGATCCCCGTCAATTGGGGATTACAGGTAGAGGATTGGATCTTCTATTAGAATATTTAAATACTCCTCGGTCATGACAAAGAAAAAGAAAAAGTGGATCCAGGGCATGGACATGAAGGAAGGCGCTTTTACTGCCAAAGCTAAAAAGCGTGGCATCACATCAGCCCAGCTTCAAGAGAACGTCCTTTCCAATCCAGATAAATATGACGAAAAGACGGTGAAACAAGCGCGTCTTCGTCAAACCTTGGTAGGATTAAAAAAGAAAAAGAAAGCTAAAGCTGAGAGCTGATCGTGAAAGACGCCAGGCTTGATTTAGGTCGTTACGTTCAAAATCCTTTTAATCGCCGTGGTGAAATCGCCAAGCGATTAGATTTTGATGATTTGTTTCGAGCAAAACCAGAGACTGGCGATTATCCCTGGAACCCCTCACGCTTTAATGAGCGCGACTTGTTAAAGCGTTCGATGACCAGGAAGGTTACCTTAAACCCGGATCTTAATTTCGTTGGTAATACACCATTTTTTGATGATAACGATCCCAATGCAAGTTATGAATTATTTGAAGGTTTAGGTCGATTTAATCGTCCAGAAGATTACGATTTTGATGAGGGACGTGCTCGTACAGATCAAAGACCACAGCAACAACCCGATTTTAATCCTCAATGGATTGAAGCTTATAAATTAAGCCCAACAATTAATCCTGGTAAATCTGCCAAGAATCCAATGCCTCGAGTGAGGAACCCAGATCCAAATGGTTATTTAATGGCTGCAGCAGAACGCCGTGCTGAAAATGAGTTTAAAAACAAACCATCTATTGCACAACTTTTGGATCGTAAAGGTGTAATGAAGGCACAAGAAAATAAAACAGAGGAACGAGAAGGAGAAGAGACTGTTGATGCGGAAGAAGTGGAAACCAATATATCCCCTGGCAAAACGCAAGAGTAACAACAGATAAAATAGTTGTATTAGGAGGACAATATGGCGGGACTTGCAGGCAGGCTTTCCAGTCTTTTACAACAAGCAGCACAAAGTAAGGTCGGCCAAAAGGTCCTGGATAAAGGCGGAAAAGAGTTGCTTATTTCCTCTGCCCCTGGCGCAGCACTCACCACTGTTCTCAGCACAATTACAACCGGCAATCCTCTCGCAGGCTTGGCAATTGGCGCAACTGATTTAGGCCTTAGCTTTGGCGCTGCACGAGCACTAGGAAGTACCAAATTGGCAGGCAAATATCGCAACTATGCATCTGATGAAGATGTTGCCAAATACACAGGTGTTAGCAATATCCCTGCTTCCGCGCTTAAAAGAGAATATGTGCCAAGCATGGCTCAGAACGCAGCAATGCTCGGAGGTAGCGCGGCAGCCGTTGTTGGCTTAGAGCCTTTGTTCTTGCAGATGCAACAGCAACAGGCCACAAATCAAATGATCACACAGCAACAACAACTGGGACAACAAGAAGTCTTAAATCAGATGTATACCCCATATACAGCTGATGGCACATTATATCAATTACAAGGTCTTCCTTACCGCGTAACAGAAGGACAATAATGGCAACTCCAGTACAAAAACAAAAAGCACAATCATTCCTGGGCCAGGTTTATCAAGATACCTTGGCTGGCATTGGTGGTTTATTCCCTGAAAAAGTAAAGCAAGGTTTCCAGGCAGGCGTTGATTTGATGGCACCTCAAGCTCGGGCTGAGCTTGTTGATGACAAAGGAGAACGCATTCTTAGTTCGATTTCTAATTACAGTACTGCAAGTCCTAGATTCAAAAAAGAATTAGCAGAAGTCAAGGGGATTACTCTTCGTGAAAAACCCCAAGAGTTTCTTGGTGCTTATGCCGCCAGACTATTGACTGATGTTGGTACTGATTCCACTCGTCACATCTATTGGCGTTATAACCATCCCATGGCTATTGCAGATGTAATTGCAGAGAAGGCCGCTGGACCCATGTATAAGGAGTTTAATCCAACACAAAAAGCTGCAATTGGACTTGCCGTTGGCGCACCAACCGCTGCATCCCTGGGTGTATTTGACATCACGAATCCTGGTGAATTGTTCCGTCAAAAAGGTTTTGCTCAAAGTTATGCAGAGCAAGGATCAGAAGATCGCCGTGAAAGCGGTCAACCAGGTCTTGAGTTAATCGAGAGAATGTTCCTTGGTCGCCAGGGACGCCCCTTAAAATATGAAACAGCAAAAGAAGATATTCCAAGCTTGACTAAAGAACGTTACACAAATTACATGAAGGGCTTTTACCAGGACAAAGGTATTACTGGCCTTGGTTTGGTTAAGTTCACACCTGAAAATTTACAAGGTGAACCTGAGGCTCGTATTGTTGGTTTTCCAATTGGTCTTCAATCTGTTGGTGCCTTGACGGGTGGATCACTTGCATTGGGAAGTGCAATGAAATCCCAGCCTCCTGTCACCATAGAAATGAAAGGTACCCAAGAAATTAAACGCAGAGTCCCTGGTTCAGCACGTCGTGCAGCTGGCATCACACTCGCAGGTTCTCTTGCTGGCGCACTTGCCGGTAACTTAACAAATAAAGCAATTGCTTCACTAAACAATAATCCTGAACGTTTGCCAGATACTCTTGAATACCAGCCAGGTATTTAGGCTGGTAAAATTAACATAAATAGAAAACTAAAAGGTAATGTTACAGGGTCCTTCTAGTCCAGGCATGATGCCTGTAGACCTGGTTGATTTTCAAAATCTTTTGAATCAGGTTCGTCAGCAAGCCACTGAAGGTGGTCGTAAAGTTGCTTCGGCAGCAGCAACTCCCACTGGTACTCGCGTTGCAGGTCTTGCCGCACCAGCTCTTTATGCAACCGGTAGCTTAATGGGCGGTGATGTTGCCCGTGGTGTTGGTGAGCTTGGTGGTGGTCTCCTTGGTTCTCAACTTGTTGGTGGTATCGCCAGGGGTTTAGAAGAAAAAGGTGGTGCTAAAGGTAAACTTCTCGGTGGCGCAGTACGTCTGGCTGGTGGCCTTCTGGGTGGTGGTATCGGTGGCGGCGTTGCTAGCGCACTTGGCGGCGGCGTTGCCCGTGCTGCAGAAGCTGTGACTGGTGGCGCTGCGCGTACTGAAATGGCTCGTGGTCAATCTCCTAGCGTGATCCCTGGCGTGGGCAGTACCGGCATCGGCTTTACAAATGATGATATTGCAAAAATTGAGCAGCTATCTAAAATTACTGGACGCAGTCAAGTTGATATTGCTCGAGAAATGTTACCTATTCAAAATGAACAGCGTAACGCAGAGCTTCAACGGACTATGCAGCTTGCTCAACAAACCGGACAAATTACTGGCGCTTTAAATCGTCAAACTTATATGGCTCAGCTTGCAGGTGGCGCACAGCAACAGGCTGGAGATACTGTACGGACCATGCTTACCGCTGCTAATCCCTATGCGCAATCGGCCTTCCAGGCTAGGGGTTAATTATGGATGCAACAACATTCGCTAAAAATTATGGTTTACTTTTAACTGAAGGTAAAAATTTCGGTTTAGAAGGTGATCAACTTAGTTCTTTTATCACTAAAGGACTTGAGTCTGGTAAAGGTAGTGAATTAAAAGATTTAGTTGATCCTATTCTTCAAATTCGTAGAGAAGAAAGGGATCCTCTACATCGCAAACAAATTCTTGAAGATCAACTTTCATTCGACAGAGAACGGATGAAAGAAGCTGCTAAATACAAGGCGTTATTTGATCTCCCTGGTACGATCATGAATGCGGTGACCACGCCAGGTATCATTGCTGCACAAGGCGCTGGCAATATCGCCAATATGATGTCTCAAGGTGCGCAAAACATTCCTTCTTTGACGCGTTTTGATCGCGGTAGCTATAGCTATACTCCGACGCGGTACTTTAGCTAATGGCATTTCCAAAGTGGTCCTCTGCTTTTGGCTCATCTGCAATGCCTAGCATTGCAGATTCTTTTAGCGGTAAATTTGACTTTGGAAAAACACTTGGATTAGACTCGTCTAAAGAACTCGGTGGACTCGGCAAGGGAGGAGGAATGGCATTTGAACCCGTTACTTTAGGCTTAGGTCTCGCTAACATTGGCGCAAGTCTTTTCGGTGCTAATGCAGCTAATCAAACACGTGCCAACATAGCCAATGCTCAGATGGCTGCTGCGGCAGATCAGCTAAAGTGGCAGACGATGCTTGGTCGTGAACAAGCAAAAGGTCAGATGGGGGCTGAGCTTGGTGCCCGCATTTTTCAAAGCACCACTGCTCCAGATCTCGAATTCGGACGCCAGAAAGAAGCTGCGATGTTCGCTGCAGGTCCCCTTGGTGAACGTCAATTAGCCTTAGATATTGAACGAGCAAGGCGTCAATTTGATCTTGGTCAATCCGCAGAAGCCCGAGAAGCACGTCAACGTGAAAATAAAGAAGCGCTAAAAAGAACATTTGCAGAAAAACAAGCGCAAATGGCAGGTGTGTTTGGTCGAATTGCACCACAAGATGTCAGCACTTATTTCGTGTAGGAGGTAGATCATGGGCGGCGGTGGAACCAGGGTTGAATACAAATCCCCAGAAATCCCAAAAGATGATTCTTTCGAGAAGTATCTTCAATATCAGCAACAGAAAGAGACTCTTGCTGAACAACGTGCAGCAACTGAAAAAGCAGAAGCAGCAGCAAAAGAAGAAGCTCGCAAGGCTACAGCTCAAGCAGGTTACGGCGGTTTAAAATCTGGGATTGAATCTCAGCTTCGCCAAGGACTGATTACTTATGGTGACGCAACCGGCCAACTTCGTGACTACGCAGCTAAGTACGATTTAACCCCCCCTGAATCGGAAATTGCTGATCTTACAAAAATCTATACAGAAGAACTTCTTCCTGGACGCCGCGCCACCGGAGTCTCGGCAGCGTATGAAGAATTACTTGGTCGTGAAGCCACAGAAGAAGAGAAAAGCAAAGCCCTGGAACGTTTCCAGCAAGGCTACTACAGCTCTGTTCAAGACCTCAAGGATTCTCTCGTCAAAGGATCTGAATATCAAGACAAGTTCAATCAAAGCTATCTTGATAATTATTACGACACCATGTTTGGCAAACAAAGTGTTGACGAAAAAGGTAAAAAAACAGGTCAGCGTACTTTTAAATTTGCTTCCAACCTTCTTCCTAAATATGCGGAAGGAATTGAAGGTCGCACTGGAATTGCAACGCCTAGCTTCGGTGAGTCATTTACTGGCACACCTGCTGAAATTGAAGAACAACAGCAGAACATTCGTGATACCCGCAAGTACTTGTATAGTGCAGGCTTGACGAATCTTCAAGGTGAGATTGACAAAGAAACTCAAAAACTTAAAAACGAGGGCTCAAAAGAAGTCGCAAAGATTAGCAGGGACGCTTCTATTTATGGTAATCTCGTAAGTGGCTTCTGGTCTTAAATAGATTTACTACGTTTACTTGTTATAATATACCTAGAGAACTTTCTTGCTTTGTTCTATCATGTCTAATAGTTTTGAGTCCACGCCCACCGGCGACGAGTTTGATATCAATCGTTTCCAGCAACTTCTCGATCGCTTGGAAGCATCTAAGAAGCGTCAAGTCACTCAGAAAGGTCAAATCGGCCGTGGTGACATCTACGCCCAAGGCCTTGCTTCCATGATGTCCAACTTCTGATTTCTTGCCTGTTTATTTAAATGCAAAAAGAAAACGCTACAAACAGTGAGTCTGCTGATCTTAATAGGTATAGGCAAGCTGTTTCTGTAGCGTACAATTTTGCTAAAAATAAACTACAAGAACAAAAAGCAAAGGACGGCGAGCAAAGGCCCGACTTTTTTGATGACTTAAATAAACAAGAGGCGTAACATGGACGAAGAGGACTTTTCAGATCCTTATAGTTTTCTATTTGACGAAGACAAAGCACGTAAAGCTGCGTCTGCCGTTAAAATCTTTCAAGATGTCTCGGTAGGCTCGTCAAAAGAGAAAATGAGGGAAGCTGGTGAACAAGAACGTGAAACCATCGGTAAAGGCGCTGAAGAATCCCGGATCTCAGCCCGAGAACAACAGCGCTTCAAACAAGAAGACGAAGCACGAGACTACGGTCAGGCCCAACGAGCTTATCGATATTGAGCTATTCGACGGCTGGGTTGAAAATTTAGATTCAGCAACACAGGAATCTTTCTGTGCTTTTGCTAAGGACAATTACTCTTTAATAGAAGTTTATTTGTATGCTCGTTTCCTTGGGTACAAGGGAACGGTTACTGCATGCGAACTCTGGGTAAAAGATAATTACAAAAAGCCTGACCACAGGAAGAAGCTTCTGTATGAAATCGATGAAATGCAGGAAGATGTACGTAAGCTTCGAGAAGACGTAGAGAACGGTGCGGTGAAACGGGATGCTGGTGTTGCACGCATCGCCTCAATGCAAAAGGAGATCCGTGGCCACATTGATCAAATTGAAAAGTTTACAAACATCAAAGATCGCAAGGGGATGCTGATGGCTGGTGCTGACCGTGCCATACGTGAATTGATGTTTATTTTCAAAGATGATCCGATCGAGATTCCCTTGGAAGAAGCCTCAATGAGCGTTTGGTCTCGCATGCAACTAGAAGAATAGTTCAGCTAAAATTGTTACAATAAATTATTGTTTGTTATGGGAGCACAAACAGGCACTGCCACAGATCCTTCCGAACGACAAGTGCTTCGTCGTCGTCAAGAAGATGCCATGAATCAAACAGGACGTGCATCTATGTTCCCAGGTATCGAACCAGGTTCTTCTGGCGCACGTCAGGAAGCAAGATCTCTGACGGGTAGAGAAGGCGTTGATTTTGGCCCTGGCCGTTCACGTCGTTATTGATTAAATATGGCTAAAAATAAAATGCCGCTAGAACTCCTGGAGCACTTTAAAAAGAAGGAAGCGAAGAAAGAAGACGGATCCGAGATGTCGGATAAAGAAAAACGTAAAGCAGCCTTAGATA
>Ga0208795_1001111_pt1 | contig 12445 bp, 23 predicted proteins | sample CB_VirMetaG_6_FD_184541 | JGI IMG/M metagenome (GOLD analysis project Ga0208795, IMG submission 184541) | Freshwater to marine saline gradient viral communities from Chesapeake Bay - CB_1508_2 Viral MetaG (SPAdes) (version 4) | ecosystem: Environmental > Aquatic > Marine > Coastal | place: USA... | reverse complement strand
TGCAGCGGTTTCTGCTTTACGCGGGGACGGGTTCCATATAGCCATGCGGTAAACGATGTGATCCGGCATGTGCTTTGGGATTTCACTGTTCAACCAGTTGCGGTACACGCCCTTTGGCGCCACGATCAACGCAGCGTTTACATGCCCGTTGTCGTACAGCATGGCGATGTTGTTGATGACCATGAAGCTCTTGCCTGTGCCCATGTCTGCGAACAAGGCTCCCACCTTGCGCTTCCAAAAGCGTGACAAGTAAGCCTCCTGGTGCAAGAACGGTTTGTTCTTGTACGGATACTTCGCTAAAAATTCGTCGCTCATTTGCTTCCTTCTGACTTTCTTGATCGAGGGGGTTGCGTTCCTCGAAGACACGAGTGTACACTCAGCGCTCGATTTAAGAAAGGAGAAATCGTGGACGCTAGACCAAAAGTCTACGTGGTCACCGAGACAGGTAACCACAACATAACGCCCGCCATGGAATTCGGTGACATTGAAGTCATTCTGCCGCCTAACGCGCAGATCACTTTCTCACCGGTTCCAACGGTCAACCGTATCCGTCGTGCATTGTCGAAGTTCAGTGACAATGATTATTTGCTGTTCATCGGCGATCCCGTGTCGATTGCAGTGATTAGTGCGATGGCGGCTGCCCGTAACCACGGACGGTTTAAGTGCTTGAAGTGGGATAAGTTCGAGAGAACGTACATCCCGATTCAGATTGATCTTTATCCCAAGAAAGGAGACAGCGATGAGTTTGACGAATCTTTTTGAGCAGGACGCAGGTGCCCTGCAGGTCGAAGACCAACAGATCTCTGGTGTAGCAGGCTTGGCAAAGCGTGCGAAGCAGTTAGAGAAGGAAATCGACGAACTAGAAACCGTGGTCAAGGAACGCAAAGAGCAGTTCCGCAAGCTGACTGAGCAGACCATTCCAGAAGCCCTTGCCGAACTCGGCATGTCCAGCTTCAAGATGGACGATGGCAGCAGCGTAGACGTCAAGGCGTTCTACTCCGCATCCATTCCTGCTGCACGTAAGGCGGAAGCCTTCCAATGGCTCAGGGACCACGGCTTTGATGACATCATCAAGAACACTGTCAGCGTCAACTTTGGACGCGGCGAAGACGAGCTGTCGGCTCGTCTACTGAATCTACTCGGTGAGCAAGGCTATCCGGCGCAGCAAGCTGAGAAGATAGAACCCATGACCCTCAAGGCATGGGTTAAGGAACAGGTCGAACGCGGCAACCAATTCCCAACGGATTTGTTTGGCGTATTTATCGGCCAGAAAGCGACGATTAAATCTTAACGAAACAAGGAGCAAGTCTCATGGCTAATAGCAGAGCAGTTGCGACCGCTGAGGTCGAAGAAGAGTTGGGCACCGCTGGTGCTCTCGTGCTGGCAACCTCTTTTGAGGAAGACGCACACGGTGGTTTTGAAAACATGGACAAGGATGATCTTGCGCTTCCTTTCCTGCGTTTGCTGACCAACGTATCCCCGGAAGTCGGTGAAGTAGAAGGTGCCATGCCCGGCATGATCTACAACAGCGTGAGCGGGGCTTTGTATGATGGCAAGAATGGCATCGAAGTGATCCCGTGCGCCTATGTACGTCAGTACATTGAATGGGCGCCACGTGGCTCTGGCTCCGGTGCGCCGATTGCGATCCACCCTGCAACCAGTGACATCCTGTCCCGCACCCACCGTGAACCGGGTGACAACAAGGATTATCTGGATAACGGCAACTACATCGAAAACACCGCAAATCATTATGTGATGGTGATGGAAGGTGGCGTGCCGAACCCTGCGCTGATCGTGATGAAGTCCACCCAGCTCAAGAAGAGCCGTAAGTGGAACAGCATGATGATGTCAGTGAAGGTGCCGGGTAAGAATGGCTTGTTCACGCCTCCGATGTACAGCCAGGTCTACCGTTTGACCACCGTTGGTGAATCCAACGACAAGGGCAAGTGGTTTGGCTGGGAAATCGAACGTGTAGGTAATGTTGAAGACATGGGCGTTTATCAGACGGCGAAGGATTTCGCCACCTCGATCGGCGCTGGTGAAGTCAACGTGAAGCATCAGAGCGAAGGTTCTTCCTCCCCTGTGGAAGACACCCCGTTCTAAGCCGTGCCGGGGGCCATTTGGCCCCCGGTTTACCTTTACACGAGAGAACCTATGACCGACATCACACGGTTCAAAGCTATATTCGCCGGACTCGATATAGCCTACGGAACCTACAAGATAGAGGGGTCACGTCACGACGGGAAGCAAGCCGGAAAGGCCGTCGTTGTACGCAAACCCCCAACTGATGACTTATGGGAAAAACACCTTAATGGAGTAGAGCCGAGCCTTGGGATCATTCCGATCCGTGCGGATAACACCTGCACATGGGGCTGTATTGATATTGACCAATACCCACTAGACCACAAGGGACTGATCGCTAAGGTCCGTCGTCTTGAATTACCTCTTGTTGTGTGTCGCAGCAAGTCGGGTGGTGCGCACGTGTTCTTATTCACGAAGTCGCCCATTCCTGCTGGAGACATGCAACGTTATCTGAATGCCGCAGCGAGCCTACTGGGCGAAGCAGGCCGTGAGATCTTCCCGAAGCAGTCGGAAATCCTCGTGGAACGCGGTGATACAGGTAACTTCCTGAACCTGCCGTACTTTGGCGGGGACGAAACCCTGCGCTACGCCTTCGACGATGACGGCAATTCCGTCACGTTGGAAGAGTTCTATGACCTGTACGACAAATGGGTGCAGGAAGGTCCGCTGGATTTCCCCGAAGAATCCAAGAAGGCCGACGCCCCTGTCAAGGATGGCCCGCCGTGCTTGCAGGCGTTGTGCACTCAGGGCTTTCCTGAAGGCACACGGAACAATGGCCTGTTCAATATCGCCATCTATTGCAAGCGTGCGGATCCGACCAACTGGCAGACGATGGTCATGGAATACAACACCAAGTGTTTCGGCCCGCCGCTCCCGTTGCAGGAAATGCAGTCTGTAATCCAACAGATCGAACGCAAGGATTACAAGTACAAGTGCAAAGATGCGCCGATCAACAGCTTCTGTAATGCAGGGCTATGCCGCACGCGTAAGTATGGCGTGGGCGCTGATGCACCGGATGCACCGGACATGGCCAACCTATCGAAGTACAACTCCGAGCCGCCGCTGTGGTTCCTGAACGTCAACGGCAAGCGCATCGAGTTGGACACAGACAGTTTGCACAATCAGGTGTCTTTCCAGAAAGCCTGCCTTGACCGCATCAACCTCGTTCCTCCAACGCTCAAAAAGAATGATTGGGAGGCGATGCTCAACGCATTGCTGCGTGAGATGGTCGAGCTCGAGCAGATTCAAGAAGCATCCGAAGACACAAGCGTCACATGGATCTTCAGTGATCTACTGGAAGAGTTCACAACGCATATGCAGCAGGCTATGGACCGTGAGGAAATCCTCATGGGACGTCCATGGTCGGATGAAGACGACGGGTACGTATATTTCCGCATGAAGGATCTGGACGCACACCTACGTCGCAATAATTTCACGGGTCTGTCTACGCCAAAAATTGCGCAGCGTCTTCGTGACTTAGGAGGCGAACCTACGAGCCTGTACTTGAAAGACCGCACGACTCGCGTGTGGAAACTGCCACAGTTCACGGCTCAAAGTTCACCGTTTGAAACACCTGAAATGAAGAAAAGGAGCCCGTTCTAATGAATATCATGGACGAAGACCTGTTGGTATGGGACGAGTTTGACGAAGCCATTATTGGCATCGCAGAAGGATGGCACGGCAACATGTTGGTCAATCGCGTGGCCTACGATGCAGACAAGATTCTGTTCATCATGACTTCGCGCATGGACATGACCGTCGAAGAAGCGATGGAGCATCTTGAAGTCAACATGATCGGCGGCTACATCGGCGATCAGACTCCTGTTGTCGTTTGGCGCAAAACGCCGGAAGAAGTTCTTGGAGATTAAAAAGGTCTTTGGCCCTCCTGGCAGCGGCAAAACCACCTTTCTCCTCAATGTCGTTGAGAAGGAGCTGGCCGACGTACATCCATCACAGATTGGATACTTTGCGTTCACCAGAAAGGCGGCAACCGAAGCCAAGGAGCGGGCCATTACCAAGTTCCCGCACCTGAACGGGGACATTGATTTCCCGTGGTTCCGGACATTGCACAGTCTTGCATACCACTGCCTCGGTGTCGGCACAAAAGACATGATGAAGCCTTCGGACTATCTGGAGTTTGCAAAAGAGGCAGGCATCGAAGTGTCTGTCCGAAGCACCGACAACGAAGAGATGCCGTTCAACGCGGATCATCCGATTCTGAACGAGATCAACATCGCACGGATCAAGGGCCTTGACCTGCGCACGCATTACAACCGCAGCAACATGGACATCGAGTGGTATCACTTCGAGTATGTGGAGCGTGCGTATCGTCACTACAAAGAAGCCCACGCCCTGATGGACTTTACGGATCTGCTCGAACGCATCGTGGAGCAGCCAAACCGTTTACCGTCGCTTGATGTTCTGATCATCGACGAAGCACAGGATCTTTCTCGCCTGCAATGGATGCTGGTCGAAGAACTGGTCGTACGCTCGAAGCGTACTTATATCGCAGGTGATGACGATCAAGCCGTCTACAACTGGGCAGGCGCAGACGTCAATTCCTTCCTCGATTTCACTGGTGAGGTCATCATTCTGGAGCAGTCCTGGCGCGTACCAAGCAAGGTGCATGCCTTGGCCGACAGGGTGGTCAACCGCATCCGCACCCGCCAGCCCAAGATCTGGCATCCGCGTGACTTTGAAGGTGACGTGCAGTTCTACAACCGCTTTGATCTTGTAAATATTACGCAAGGCAGTTGGCTGGTACTTGCCGCTACGAACTACCTTCTTAATCAAATGCACGGCTGGATCAAGTCACAGGGACTACTGTTCGAGCGTCACGGACAACGGAGCATCGCAGATTCTGTGGTACAGGCCGTCATCGGATGGGAGCGTCTACGCAAAGGCCAGTCCATCAACTATCCGATGCTGAAGAACGTCTACAAATATCTCGGCACGTCCGGTGTTAAGCGTGGGTTCAAGAACCTATCTACTGCCGATCCCGAGGATATGTTCACGATGCAGAAGCTACAGGAACACCACGGTCTACAGGCGGAAGGCATCTGGCACGAAGCTTTGGAAAAGATCGGGGAAGAAAAGCGCGATTACATGATCGCGATGTTGCGTCGTGGGACAAAGATCACGGGCCAAGCGCCCATCAAACTGTCCACGATCCACGGGGCAAAAGGCGGCGAGGCAGACAATGTCTTGCTGCTACTGGATTTGTCACCGAAGTTCATGAAGGAATACGAAAAGAACTCCGATGACGTCAACCGACTGCTATACGTCGGAATCACGCGCGCCAAACAAGCGTTGCATGTTGTATTGCCAAAAGATAATCGACAAGGATTCAAGTTGTGAAGAAAACAATGAGCATGTTCCCCTCGACCACCGAATGGACCCCACCCAATACATTTCCTGACCTATCGGGCGCGGATGAAATCGCGATCGACTTGGAAACCTGTGACCCGAATATGGAGAAGTTCGGCCCAGGTTGGCCCCGCAAGGACGGATATATCGTCGGCTACGCAATCGCCGTAGACGGCTGGAAAGGCTACTACCCGGTGGCACACCAAGGGGGCGGCAACATCGACAAGAAGATTGTCGAGCGTTGGGTGCAGAAAGTGCTCGACCTTCCCGCAACCAAGATCATGCACAACGCCGCCTACGATCTAGGCTGGCTCAAGGCATCCGGGTTCAAGGTGAACGGCAAAATCATTGACACCATGATCGCCGCCGGTCTTGTGGATGAAAACCGCTTCAGCTATGCCCTGAACTCGCTAGGCTTTGACTATCTGAAGGACGTCAAATCAGAACAAGGGCTCAAGGAAGCCGCTGCGGACTTTGGCGTTCATCCGAAGAAGGAACTGTGGAAGCTGCCTGCGATGTTCGTCGGTGACTACGCCGAGCAGGACGCCGCCCTGACGCTCAAGCTGTGGCAATACCTCAAGACTCAGTTGGCAAAGGAAGAAGTTGAAAGCATCTTTGAACTGGAATCCGAGCTCCTGCCGATCCTCGTGGATCTGACATATAGGGGTGTGCGGTTCGATCGGAACAAGGCAGAAGAGCTTATGGTGGACATGCGGAAGCGTGAAACCGAAGCGCTCAAAGAAATTAAACGTCAGGCGGGGGTTGGCGTGGACATCTGGGCCGCGCAATCCATCGCCATTGCGTTCGACAAGCTAGGCATTGTCTATCCGAAGACCGCGACCGGCATGCCCAGCTTCACCAAGTCGTTCCTAGACTCGCATGACCATCCAATCTCCAGCCTGATCGTGCAAGCACGTGAACTGAACAAGACCCACGGGACATTTCTACAGCCGTACTTGGACTTTTCGGAAGCAACAGGACGAATTCATACGCACTTCAACCAACTTCGTGGTGAGGCTGGAGGCACGGTGACGGGACGCATGAGTGCGAGTTCACCCAACCTACAGCAATGCCCGGCCCGGCATCCGCTGATTGGCCCTGCAATCCGTGGCTTGTTCCTGCCTGATGAAGGCCAGCTATGGGCTTCAAATGACTTCTCCTCCCAAGAGCCACGCCTGCTCGTGCACTACGCCACGCTGCTCAATCTCCACGGATCAGAGGCCATGGCCAACGCCTACAAGGACGATCCCCGCACCGACTTCCACCAGATGGTGGCGGACATGGCGGGGATTCAGCGCAAACAAGCCAAGACCATAGGGCTCGGACTTATGTACGGCATGGGTAAGAACAAACTCGCCGCCCAGCTGGATCTCCCCGTAGATGACGCATCCGAACTCATGGCCACCTTCCACGAAAAGGTGCCCTTCCTGCGTGGCACGGTAGACGCGGTGATGCGCCGCATTGAACACCCCGGCGCAGACGGAGCGATCCGCACATTGCTGGGCCGCAAATGCCGCTTCCCGTTGTGGGAACCGATCCAATGGGGCATCAACAAGGCCCTTCCTTATGACGAAGCCGTCATGAAGTACGGACCACGGGTCAAGCGTGCGATGACCTACAAAGGCCTGAACCGCCTGATTCAGGGTTCCGCTGCCGACCAGACCAAGGCCGCGATGGTGGCGCTGCACAAAGCAGGTTTCAAAATGCTTCTGCAGATCCACGATGAAATCGCACTCAGCGTCAACAATCGCGAAGAGGCGGAAGAAGCTGCACGGATCATGGCCAACGCGACACCCCTTGTCGTTCCGTCCGTGGTGGACGTGGAGATGGGGGACTCTTGGGGGCATTCGATGCTATAATCCGTCCTGACTACTCCTCGGTGGTCTTTGTTGCTTGAGTTTCATATCTCTACCTCCAGGTATTGCCCCGGCCCCTAAAGCCGGGGCTTTTTTATTTTCTAGAGGGTGTTGACAGTCTTAAGATGTTTACGATACATTGCGTTCCAGACAGTTGAGAAAGGAGAGATTGATGCCAGCCAAGAAGCGATATGGCTACCGCAGAAAGCCGCGGGCCAGCCTTAAAAACATTCCTAAGTCGCCATCCCAGCGACCGGACAATGTGCGTTGGTCCACCGTGACCATTCGCTCTGAGCATTACGCAATGCTGCGTGAGCTCTGTGAGTATTACCGCTATACCATCGGTAGCGTCACGATGATGCTGATCGAAGAACGCTTCAACGAACTGCTAGAAAAGCAGCAGGAAGAAGAAGCTCAAGAAGAGGAGGCCCGTCGTGCAGTCAACCGTCCGTAAATACCGAACCCTCGTCAACGTCGAGGCCGAGATCGTCTATGAAATCCTGCCGGAAATGCCTGAGCATGGCCTGCCGCAACAAATCGACATCCTCGGCGTATTCGTTGACGTGATAAACCCCAAGACCAGCAGAAACCGCCGAACCAACATCCTCGATGCGATGGAAGAAAGTTCACGGCTCATGCTGGAAGAAGAAATCGAAGCGGAGGATATGTGAAAAAAGATGACTACATCCCCTACCCAAGCATCCGGTATCGAGTACCATGGACCACGCGCCTGATCCGTTTGATCAAGCGCATCTTTAGAAAGGAGAACGAAGTATGACCTGCGAGAAGTGCAAGTATTGGAAGAGCTTTGATCTTTCAGATGAAGGCGAATGCCGTTTGAATCCGCCATCGCCGGATCTGCAAGCGATTGCCATGATCATCTCGGACCTGTCCCGAGGGCGTGAGTACGATAAGAATGATGACTATATGTTCGTGCGCAGTACGATGTGGTGGAGTTTCCCCATCACTGACGAAAGCATGTGGTGTGGCAAAGGCGAGGCGGTTCCCAATGTGGATTTTTGAAGCCATCGCATACGTATCACTGGCCACGGTCATTACCGTGATCATCATCGAGGCCAACGAATGAAGTACCAGATCAAATTTGACTCGGACATTCAGGGTACGCCGTGCCAGATCTACGTTCGCTACACAGAGTACGAAGCCCCCGATCCGCTGGCGGGCGAGGAATGTTATTACCGTGGCGGGTACACCGTAGAGTTCGACGTGTTCCGGGATGGATGCAAGGACAACACGCTTTACAACAAAATGACCGAGGATGACGAATCACGGATCACGTGGGAAGCGCTCGATTTGATGGGTTATGCTGAGTCTTGATGATTTGTTAGACATCGAAGCGGCACTCAATCGCTCGAAACCACCTCGCATGTTCGGCGGATACAAGAAGGCCATGCAGGTGGTGGATGAGCACTTGAGGTGTTTAGAATTACTGCGCGCCGAGATCAAGGAGCGCTTTGAGAAAGGAGAGAGGCCCGAAGATGACGTTTGACATCGCATTTAGGTTTTTGGGGCGTTTCAACTACTCGCTATGGAAGTATGATGTTGACACGCAACTGTACCTGCACAACCTGATCACTCGGGAGTTCAATTTCTTAGTGAGGAATGAAAATGACGACTAATGTCGCAAGAGTTCTAAAGGAACTTTCTGCATACGTAGACACTGCTGATCAATATGGGTGGTACTACTTCGAGGAAAACAAGAACCTCGTCGGGCACATAACCAGCCTCGACTATGTTCAGCATCCGCTTCCATCAAAAAAAGTGGCCATAACTGGGGTAACTCCAGACGGGGAATCTAGTGGGTATTTGATCGAAGACATGGGAGCGGAAAGGGTGGTGTGGCAGTTACGTGACTACGATAAACCCTACGTATTGTTCAGCATTCCGCATGAAACGAAGCTTATAGGAGAAGTAGCCCTGCATGAAACGTTGCTGGAGTACTGCAATGAAGGTGAGAAGGTTAAAAACGAAGTACTGCAGTTTTGTTCCAACGTATTGTTGCGTATAAACACCTTTTTTGAGCTCTACAACAAGGAAAAGGATCTGGTTGCCTTTTCAGCCAGCAGCAGCACCAATAACAAAAAGCGTGTTGCTAAGGGCAAGAAAGCACTTTTTGAATGGACGAAGATAGATCTATCGAAGAGCCAGACTTACGAAAAAGGCGACCACAAAGGGGGCACCCACGCCAGCCCTCGTCAGCATGAACGTCGGGGCCATTGGAGAAACTTGGCTAATGGGAAGACAATCTGGATTAAGCCTATGATAGTCGGCAACATCGAGAACGGGCGCGTTGCCCACATGTATAACCTCGAGGAAGCAAGATGATTAAGACGTACTGTAGCGCATCGAATATCTGCGTGAACCTGGACTGTGAGCATTGGCTCGACCTAGACGAGAAGTATGATGAACCGTTCTACTGGAAGCACCTGAAGGACGACACCTGTGGGTTCCGTATGAGCCCTGACATTGCAGCAAACCGCTGCCCAACTGGAGGGTGTGAAGAATGACCACCGTGACTGAATTGGAAGACGCCTACCGCACCGGGTATGCAGAAGGGTATGACGGGGCGATCTCGGCGCTGATGATGCTCGCCGAGGTCGTGCGTCAAGACCCATGGCCCAAGAGCTTTCTGATGAAGTTCTTGTATATGGCCCAGAATCTGACGGATGAGCAGATGATGGACGCAATCCTTAAACATGAAGACCAATTACTGCACTGATGTCAGCCCGGCGGAATCATAAATACTGGCTCTCGCCGCACGTCGGATACCCGGCTGCGAACGAGAAAAATGTCAAAATGCTGACAGACGCATTGCGAGAGGTGTATCTACATCACGAGCCGCTTACACTCCCGGAACTACGAGATTTGTACGAGAACCTAGAAGATAAGACTATCTTGAATATCTGCCGCGCGATTGAGGAAGCCCACGGGATCAAGAAACCCGACGACGTAATCAGCCGCGACAATCCAATGTATCGGTATGAAATCAACGAGGAGGACCGCCCATGACCCATACACCTGAGCAAATACTGATGAAGGCCCGAGCTCTTGCAAAAAAGATTGTGAATCTCTCGAAAAAGAATGACATTGCCTGCGCTCATGAAATAGACTTGATGGTTCAAGACGCACAGTATGTGTTGCTTGATACGCAACACCTAGAGATCTTGGACCACGGCTCACGGGCCAAGACTCTCGAAACGTTTGAGCGGGGCAAGGAAACCCTTCGCACGCTTGATGGCACTTTATATGCAAGAGGGGAATCCTAATGCCGAAGATTGTTCAAGAATCCACCGTCGCAGGGACCCGTGATGACGGCTCCAAGATTATCCTCCCGGAGGTGGAAGTGGTCGTAAAGAACGCCAAGACTGACGTTGAATATGATGATGACGTTGCTGCGGATGCAGACGTCAACGATCCAGAAACCGAAACCACCGCTGATGATATTCAGCGCCATGTAGCGATCCGCGTACTCAAGGGCGTCGGCGCTACCGGAGAAGCCAAACTGTAGTTTCCCTCCCCGCGAGCGATTCGCGGGTTGTGTCCCCTCTGATCCGAGAACTCCGGGGGGCGCAGAAAAACGTGCGGTGACGCTGACCGCCGTAATCGCAAGTCAGCAATTTTCGTACGTATGTACGCCATAACGGAGAAAGTAAGATGGCAAAAACCAAAAAGACGTCCGCCGATTCGCTCGGTTGGGACAAAATCGACAATATCAGCAAGGCTGCGCGTGAAGCAGGCCTGCCTGATTATGTTGTTCACCAGAGAAAGAAGGCTGGATGGACCGCTGCCAAGGCTTTATCGACGCCGGTGAAGAAAATCGCCAGCAAGAAGCCCAAGGCCACGAAAAAATCCACCCCGACCTTGAAGCCTAAGCAAGAAAATCTGCCGAAGGTGACCAATCCGCTGGGCGGAACCGGAGAAAGTGCGGTTCCCGGCTCCATAACGCCGGTAAAAAATCCTGACCCGCGTCCTGCCGAACCCCCGCTGGTGACCCCCGACAAGGACACCAACTGGATCTGGATCCTGACGGTCGCGGCATTGATCGGGATCGTATTGGCCTTTGCCCACGAAGCAGGGTTCCTGTGAAATGGAAGCTGCTTGAGGCCCTGTTCATCGGCTTGAGCGTCGTTCTCGGCCTCAAGTTGGTGGACTGGCTGACCTAATCACCGCTCAACGTCGAAGGAGGGCCAATGAGCGACCTGACCATGTGCTATTACGACGGGGAGTGCGACTGCGCGCATAAGTGCAAACGCTCTCGCAAATCCGGGACCCTGGCCCGTGAACACCAAAGCTGGACGATCTTCCCTCGGAAAAATCCGAACCAACGGGTGTCGGCGGAGAACTGCCCCGGCTGGCTGCCCATGGCAGGCGCAGACAAGGACTACACAGTAGGGGGTTGTCATGGCTAGAGCGGATTCGGTATACGCACACCCGGTCGCTGAGGACCTGATGCGCAAGGCCAAGATGCGCCGGACATACGTCGCGCAGATGGCGGTGAAGACCAGACGAAAGGAATGGGAGGATGAACAGGAATGCCTGAAGTACACGATTCAATTTCTGCGGGGCGAGATCGCACCCCGGTCCGGTGGGCCGAAGTCGGGTGCGGCATGAAGTACCGCCCCGCGCACTTTATGCACAGGCCCGATCTGGCGGCTCTCAGGAAGGAGTTGGCTGCGACGTGTAGTCGTGCCCTGCTGATCGCCAAAAGACGCTCTAACGTCGAAGGAGAGGCGTTCTCGTACGATTTCACGTCCGAGGAGTACATCCGGTTGATGTACAGGAGGGAAAACATCCTCCGCCAGATCAGGAAGATTTGGAACGACTAGGTTTTTGTGTGGGTAGATGGTGAAGTTTGACCGCCTTCGGGCGGTCTTTTTTTGCGCCAGTCAAATGACCGTCAAATGAGTTATGCGCCATTCGGCCCATAGGAATCAGGCGGTTAGGCAGAGTTATGCGCCAGTTATGCGTCGATATGAGCCGGGCAGTCAAATAAAAACCCCCGCTCGAGGTCGAGCGGGGGTCAATGGTCAACGCCGGTACACGGCTACGGTTTCCTGCTTGAGATCGCGGACTTTCCAGACCCGAAGATCCACCTCGGTGATCCGTGGTTCACGGGCCAAAAG
>Ga0208795_1001109_pt1 | contig 12453 bp, 12 predicted proteins | sample CB_VirMetaG_6_FD_184541 | JGI IMG/M metagenome (GOLD analysis project Ga0208795, IMG submission 184541) | Freshwater to marine saline gradient viral communities from Chesapeake Bay - CB_1508_2 Viral MetaG (SPAdes) (version 4) | ecosystem: Environmental > Aquatic > Marine > Coastal | place: USA... | reverse complement strand
TCTTCTGTACCTTGGTAACCCGCCTGTTGAAACGTTGCATATAATTGTGTTGTTGGCTTCGCCATTTCATCTTTATAATCTTCTGGTCTTTCAATATATGTAACGCCAAGAATTTCTTGTGTTGGTCTTTGACGTTTTTCATTCAAGTATTTAATCTCTTCACGGATCTCTTGTGCGGAGCCAGTTCGCAAGGTCTCGATAATATATTCCTTCAATTCTTCGATGTTCCCAGCAAAATCTTGGAGCCCATAGCGCTGCAAGACCTCTTTCCATTCATCAGGAGTTTCTGCAGGATCCAGGCCTCTTAACATTTCATCCGCAAATTCTTCTGGTGTAATGAATTGACCGAATACCGGATCACCCTTAAGTGCTTCTTCTTCCATGACAGGAAGAACTGTGTCATAAATAAAGTCTTTAACTTTGCCAGCGTTTACGATGTCTTCTGCCGGATCGAAACCTAAGCCTTGTCCCTTCACCTCAAAGTGCATGCGGGCAAACGCAGCTTGATTATTAATGTCAATGCCAAATCGATAGGCTTGTGCCTGCCAGTATGGATCACCAGCTTTTGCTTTCTCCCAGTCTTCCGCAACAGTGTTTCTTTGTTTTTCATACGTCGCTTGGTTGTAACTGTCTGTGATGGGATTGAAGTAGAAATTGGGGTCAAATGCCCTGGGGCCTTCTAGCTTGATGTCATCTAAATACTTTTGTGTGTACTGTTGACCTAGTAGTTTCAGGGCATCGTAAGAGTCTTGAGTTTGGAAGGGGTTCTTTTCTTCTTGACGAACATCAAGGTATTCAACAAACTCATCCATAGAACGAGCTGTGTTGAAACGTGGCATCAAATACTCATCAATGTAGTCACGAGCAAATTGAGCCTCAATGTTCATGGCTTGGGTTTTATCTCCAGCCGTGTATGACAAAGCCAGGGCTCTATCTTTCTGTTCATCCAGAGTCCTAATATCAGCCTCAAGGCGTGAACGAATTGGTACAAGCGTCGTTTTGGCTCCATCTCCTGGATCCCCTTTGATCACATCAAGGATTGTTTGGCCTTCTGTTCCTTGTTTTTGCAGAAAATCAACCAATGCCTGTGAGTTGGTAAAACCAGCCCTAGTTAAAAACTCTTCGCTGAACTCGCCTTTAGCTATGTCATAGACTTTTCCCTTGGTTAATTCACTGGTAAAAGCGTCAATAATATCTTTTTTTTCTTCCAGAGGCTCAAAAAGTGTGTAGTCAATTCCGTATTTCTCTTTAATAGCCTGATCAAACCACTGCTGCCAGTTGTAACCAACATTGTTACGCATTCCCGTTACGTTACCAAGGGCACCAAGCAGATCTTCTTCTGCTTTACCGGCTGAGGTGAATGAAAGAATTCCTCCTACACCTGTATCTCCCAGGATGGAGTTGGCAAGTGTTTCGTTGATGTTGAAGATCTCGTTAAAACCCTGGAAACCCTTGTAAAAGCTCAGCATTTCTTGCTCAGCTTTTACCTTTTTCATTTGATCAATTGTTTCTTTAAGTATGCTTTGGTTCAGTGCTGCAAACTTTTTGATATCGACTTCAGCTTTAGCGCCGATTGCATCATTGATTGCTTGTTCCAGTTCTGTAATACCACTACCGGCGTTGATGTTGTAGTTAAGAGCAATTTGCTTGTCTTGCTCACGGTCTGATAAACGGAACAAAACAGCAAACTCGTCTGCGTTCTCAACGTCTAGATACTTCTCTTTCGCCAGAGCTGTCCAGTATGGATCTCCTTGACGTGCCTTGGTCCATTCGTTATTGACCTCTGTGATGTTCAGAAGACGTTGAGTGATGGTGTCCTGGTCCACACCAAGCTGCAAGTCACGTATCTGCTGGATCTCAGCATCGGTTGGTCCTTCTTCTATGTAGGAGTTTGCCTGCGCAGTGGCTTCCTCTGGGTTACCGCGTAGACCTTGTGCTTTACCAATGTTGGTGTAGTGCTGCCAGTAGAAGTTGTTTTCGCCATATCGCTCGATGATGTCAAGGTCATCATTAGCAACAGCTTCTGCATAGGCTTTTGCAAGCTCTGGATTCTGCTCTTTGTAGTATTTAGGATCAAACGTTCCAGTAACAGCGTCTGGCTTAACACCAGCTTGGTTAATTAGATAGTCTGCATAAGGAGGCTGCACACCTAATTTGGTATCCCATACCTCCAGCTTTTCTGTCTTGTAGAAATCTTTATACTGAGCCTTGATGTAATCAACTAACTCTTTTGCTTCATCTGGTTTGACACCAGCGTTGATGAGGTCTTGTTCGTTGAGTTTATCTCTTTGACTTACGTAGTCTCCTCCGTTAGTTGAATTAACAATCTGAAGGGTTTTGTTGTAGTAGTTATTGCGAGCAGTGTTGCTGGTATTTAAGTAGGTATGTTCTTGATTAAGAAGTGTGTTCTTTTCATTAAGATCTATAGCCTCTTTGTTTAGTTTGTCATTCCCTACGTTTAATTCATTATTTGCCTGATTTTTGGCAATATTTTTCTGGTTTAAAAGGTAATTGGTTTCATTAAGCTTTTGGTTGGCTGCGTTGGTGTTCGCATTTGCAATGTTGGCGTTGTAGTTGTCATTGTTTAATTTTGCATTGGCATCGTTCGTCGTTTTGTTTGCAGCGTTTGTTGCGGCATTGGCTGCATTTTTTTCTGCATTCTCGTTGTTCTTATCTCGTATGTTTCTTACGCCTCCGATGTGGTCATTTGCATAGCTGTTTAGCCGATGCTTGGGAACACCTGCATTCTGAAGAGCCCTGTACAGAGTTGCCTTGACGCCAGTAACTTCGTAATCGTCACTGCTTTCCCCGTCTCTTATGGTGTAAACATGCCTGTCTCCAACAACTGGAACAAATTCAATCTTTACTGTTCTGCCATTTGGTAAATCAATCTTCGCGCTATATGTCTTGTTTGTATTGAGATTGGTTTCGAGATTAGTCGGCAGATTTGTTGGATGATCAAACTTTAAATTTGTAGGAAGATTCGTTGCATAGTTTGTAAGGTAATCGGTTTTGTAATTCGTCTTATAGTTGGTAGGACGATCAGTTTGGTAGTTGGTTTGATAGTCGGTTTTATAGTCCGTTTTTTCCTGGGTAACAACCCACGACAAGGTTCTGGGATCGTATGCAATACCCATATCAGTTTTTTATTCGATCATATTATCTTATCAAGCTTAGACCGCAAATCTTGGTTGGGCTCCAGGGCTGGTGTAGGCGTGTAGATCGATGATCTCCTGGGACATCCAGTTCTTGATGCGTTGCAGTTTAATCTCACAAAAAAAGTCTTGTTCTCGGTACCATTCCTCCATACAGCTGCTGGCCTTGTTAGCGTTGCACCTACGGCAGGCAGGTACTAGGTTATTGCGATTGCTGGAACCAGACTTAAACCTGGGAACAATGTGATCAAGGGAGGTGGCGGGCTCATCGCAATAGCCACACTTGCAGTCCCAAGCGTCGTAGATAGATTGTCTGAAACGTCGTTTTGCTAACTTCGGAGTTAATTCAATGAGCAGGGCGAGGGGATCCTGTTCACAGTTGAACATACTCTTTAGTTGCCGTTAATTTATTCTAATTTCCCCATACATGTAGCCGACCAAACTAAAGAGATAAAACTTTGCTTAAGCCTGTTGACAGGTGCTTGACTCTTGATACGGTATACGAGTACGCGTTTCAACGCCACATCATGACTAAGGCACGGGGATGGGTCTCTGCTCAACGGGCAGAAGAACTCCTGGGCATCGATCGCAAAACCCTATTTCAGTACCGTGATAACGGTACCCTGAAGCTGGGTCCTCACTTCGCAGCCTTTCCTGGTTGCATGTCACGCGACAGCTATCGCTGGAACGTGGAAGCCGTCAGGAAGCAACTGCGTAAGCAGGGACTGATGCCTGTTGCTGCTTGAGTTGTCGGTAATAGCTCTTGCGCAGACGGTGCGCGAGTAGCAGATCGGTGATGTTGAAGCTTACCTGCTGATGCGCCATCGCTCTGTAAAGGGATGCAGAGAGTGGGTTCCAGCAGCCTTGCAGCTTGTGAGGCTGCTTTTCTTTGAGCTGAAACAAGAACACCCACTGTGGATGCAGCGGGCGGATGGGACGCTTTTTAGTTGTCAATACGATAGCTGTTCCGTCCCACCGATAACCACTCTCTAGCTCTTCTGGCTTAATGCCATAGGTAGCGATCATGCCATAGAGCCAGGCAATTCCCTTAGAGCCACGGCGGCTTTCCAGCTGGAAGAACTCGTCAACGATCCGCTGGTCTAGTGGCGGTGCGTGAGTCATGGCTGAGATGAGCTGTGCTTGTACGAACCATATCCAATGGTCGTTCCAGCTCGCAAGGGGTAAAGGATTCCTTATTAAGTCTCGTGAGACTTAATATAAGTATACAATATTAAGAATTCTTATGCTACTCAGGCACTACGCCGCTTGAGAATGCGTACCAGGCCAAACCGATTGCTTCCATGCTCGAGATTTCTCCAGAGACAAACGGAAGGTTCACCACGTCACCAGGGTGATAAACCGTTGGGATGCCACTGGCCTTGATTGGGCTAAATCCATATTTGCGTACGTCAATTTGCTCAGGTGACAAAGCAAACGTTCCGTCGACAATTTCTCCAAAGTCCGCCATTACACTGCAGGCCTCCCGCCTTGAGAAGGATTGTATTCTGTTCCGTTTTTATCGTACATTCGGAATCCGGTCATCAACACAAACGTTGATGGAACATTAAACAACTTCTGCATCATTGGCATCATCATCGGTGCTTGACAGTTGTATGGAGGCACGTCCATTAAAGATAAACCGCGTCTAGCTAACTCATAACCAGCCTTCTGGTTCTCCTTCTCTGTGTCCTCTACGAGTTTTTGTTCCCATTCCACTATGCTTCCAATCTCAACCGGGAGATCAGAAGGCTCAGGAGGAAAAACTTTCTCTGCAAATTTCATTGCATAGATGTGCTTGCAGTAACGCAGCTCATCCAGCAGTGGCGTCCAGTTGTCGGTGAGAGACGTAATAGTGAATGATCCATCACCGTTGGGAGACGTTGTGTAATCGTTGTAGTTGGGAGGGCCTTCCGCTCTGGCACCTTCTAGAGACGGCAATGGGTTATTTCTTGTGTAGGTTTTACCAAAATCTCTGAATACACCAGGGTTGTCTCTGATTGTTCCAGGGACCGTCTGTGTGTTTGGAGTGATGGTTGGTGGGACGTTGTATTCAGCCGCAGGGGCAATCACTTCCATCTGACGATTGACTGTCGCGCTTGTCATGGCGCTGTTGTCGACCACGCCCCTGAGACGCATGATTTCACGGCGCCCAGGCTTGACAGTTGAAACCTTGGTACGTGGAAAGATCTTTTGATTTCCGTTGCCAAGGCCCATCATGTACGCATAATCTCTGCGTGTGAAGTCCTGGCACGAGCAGCAGTAGCGCGTCCCTGTCATCAGGTATCTCCCTACGTTTGGAGGTCTGCTTGCTGGTGTTTGGAGGGCGCCATCAGGCGTGGATTCAACCGAGCCTTGTTTTTGCAGCTTTAAGATCCCATTGACTTCATCGGTCGAAACAAGAACTGCTTGGACGTACCCGTACCGTTTCTGGGTTGTAGGGTCGATTGTCTGACTGTTGATCGGGGTGCCGCCAACGGTAATAATCCGATCTTCCAGGATCTCTCCGTTAATCGGATATTGCTTGGGAACCGGGCCTACAGGAGGGATGAACAGAGGTGCTGGAAGGGGATTGGCTGCACTCCAGTCGCCACTTATAGTGACGTACCAGTAGTTTTCATCCTCTGTGACGGACAGAATCGGAGAAGGATCTCCGTCTTTATCCCGGATGTTATCGAAGCGTAAACTACCTGCGATACGCACACCAGCCCAGTGCATTCCTAGTTCTTTGTTCGTGGTTGGAAAACCCTGGAATGCACCCGGAATCTTGGGTGGGTTTGCACCAGGGGGTATTACGGTTCCTGGAGGCAGAGGGATGAGGTAATCAAAAGGATAGCTGTAGACCTCGGTGGCAATACTGTGAGAGTAAATTTCAAACCCACGCCTCCACCTAGACCAAGCCGATTCCCTGTTGGACGAATAAATAGAATCCGGAACTGAGCCTTTAGAGAACTCAGTCCGGATTGGAGTTACATTTTTAGGGGTCATCGCTTCTGAGCGAATGAAGTCCCCAAATGAGTTGCCTTTGGAATTACGGGCTACTCCAAAGGAGTTTCCACGTTTTGCCATCGTTAGAAGAAGCCGCCTTGTGCCGTGACGTGAGCACCAGGGTTGTAACCGGAGATGTTGGGACCATCTGGGAACACGCCAACATAGATGCGATCGCCACGCTCCAGGTAAATACCACGGTTGCGTAGGGGAGCGCCGTTGCCAAGTCCAGTGGTGTTACCAGCGGAAACTACGGGAGTAGCCAGTTCAGGCATTACATCCGAGCAATCAACACGCTGAGTGTTGGCTGGCACCTGTTTGGCAAACAGAACTTTGTAGTCACCAGAGGCGGGGACAGGGGTCGTCGTGCCACGGGTGTGGTAAAACACAAAGGTGACTTTAGGCTGGTAGCCATAGTTAACACCGTTGTAAAAGAAGCCGCTTGTGGTGCCACCGGAGTAAAGCAGCTCAGTATTTACACCGGTCAGGGTAGTCGTACCTGTGTAGGTGTAATAACCAAAACCACTTGCGGCTGGAGTCGAAACAACGCCAGTATCAAAAACGAGGACGACTTGCCCGCTGATTAAAGAGATGACAGTGCCAGAAGTACCAGTAGAGACTGTGTAGTCTGCGTCTCGGTAATAGTCATTACGGACAATAGAAATCGAATCGACAACACCACCATTATTGTTGTCTTCTTCCAGGGCAGCATCCATATCCACCAGGATGGAAGGAGCCTGACCACCCTGAACGAAGATTGAATTAGTCGTTGCGCTACCCACAGTCTGAGTGGTAATACGCGTGGAATCAAATAACGGCCTGTCGACCAACAGGGGTTGCTTGTTCGTTGATGTACTCGACACGTCTCTAAGTCCTCTTGTTTGTCTATTATACCGAGCCCGGATTCAATCCGAACTCTCGGACAACGCTCATGTATTGATTGAAACCATCGGGATATTTAATGGCTTCTTGATAAAGAGAGGCCGGATCCCGTTGCAGATTTAGGAAGCGTTGGAACGATTCCCCCGACATCGTGTCTTCTTCGTTGGGATAGAACTTAACTTTACTTTTTGCTTTGCTCAATACCTGATAAAAAGGGTTGGTGCTCGCAGCGCCATAAGTGCTGCGATACACCTCACCTGGTAGATACTTATCGGCGTATTCGATATAAGCCATTAGAAGAGTTTGCCGGGATTCTGGAAACCTACCGTGGTGCCGAAAACACCAGGGACTGTGGGGACCTGAAGAGCACTGCGAAGCAATTGCTCCACGATGTTCTCCTTTACGCTGCCGAGTAACGATTCAGCACGTTGCTTGCGCTGTGCAGTCGTCGTCGGATTCTTGGCAACGGGAGCAACTGGGGCTTGGCCACCAAGATCTGCTGGAATGTCTCCCAGGACCCGCTGTGCGTTGGCGTAGTAATCCCCGCCTTTTTTAAAACGGGGCAGCATCGATTGGACTGATGTTCCAAACGAATCTTCCGCCGTCAACGAAACATTGGGATTCCCACCTAATACGGTCGCATAAGCACGAGCGATACCCATGCCCGGCTTGTAGCCACGATCCTCGAAATACTTCAGAACAGCTGGCATCTGACCGGCTCTGGTTTGAGGGCCAGAGATTCCGTACATTTGCTGCTCGTTCTGCCCGAATTGGATCAGACCTTTATGGCGACCACCAGCACCTCCGACGATATTGGGATCCATGTTGGGGCCAGCTTCCAAGGAAAGGAAGGCACCAAATTCGTAGGGGTCTAGGCCAAGCTGCTTGGCCCCACGAAAAATGGCCATCCGTTCTTCTGCTGGAAGAATACCAACACGCTTTGGCGCCACTACTGGTTCCTCCCTTTCAGTTTCATCAGTTCGCGGTAGGCAAGTTCTGGATTGGCTTGAGCCCATTGCATCAGGGCTTCGTTGCTCATCCCAGTAGCACCACCAATTTCTTTCAACTGACGCTGAAGCTCTCCAGTCTGCTCCATGCTCCTACCCAGTTGCTGCTGGCCCGCATAGAAGGAAGGAAGGGCGATACCTGCAGGAGCAGAGTACTGCTGAGCAGCATTAAGTACTTCTTGAGAGAGTGCGCGTTGTTGAACATTTTGGCGTTGTGCGGGAACACCGGCCCCGTTAGATAACGTCCCAGGTGCCACTGGAGCAGCGGGAGGAATCTGTTGTCCGGCACGCCCGTCAATCACCTCTGGAGGAGGGGGAAGAACGGGGGCAGGCGGCGGAGTGCCACCTAATGCTGCGTATTCCGAAAACCTAGATGCTCGATCTAATCTGCCACTGTAATCAGGTGCCAGTTCACCAGGATTGACGACAGGACGATCTTGGATGGGAGTAACGCGAGGATCTTTGCGTGGATCGTAAACAAGTCCACGATCTTGCAGAACACCTAAAAGACCTTGACTTGCTTGAATCATGGGAGTTGGGTCTGCCAGGCCCCAGGCTGCTCCACCAGCGCCCAGCACTGCTGTGCCCCTCAAACCTGTTGCGCCACCAGGAGCAAGGTTGCGGAACACACTGCCAACTTGACCAAAACCAGATTGACCGCTTAAAGCACGCGCTGCTTTTTCTGTAGTGCCGCCAAATTGTTTAATGAACTCCCGACGCAGGTTTGGGTCACGAGCAAACTGGCCACCTGTTTGAATGGCGGTTTGCATTGGGTTGGTCAGAACAGATTGACCAGCACGCAAAGCATTGCCGATGACCGGAGCACGGAGGGCGCCTTCTGCAGTCTGACCAGCAGCACGAGAAAGTTGTGGTGCAATACCAGCAGCTTCTTGAATGGCACGGTTGACCATACCGGTCTGTACGTTGCGAGTCAGTCCGGCTGGCGCATTGGTCAGATCGGAAATCATCCCCGTGAAGCGGGTGGGGATATTACCAAAGTTGGGACCAGAGAAGGCCTGTGGTAACGGCTTCTGCAGTACGCGTTCAGCTTGACCAGCCAGTGCTCTATAGGTCTGGGGATTCGTGACTTTATCTGCAGCAGCTTTCACAGCAGGTGCTGCCTTGGAGCCAAAGCCCTGCACTGCCCTTAGCACTTGAGGGCTGGATTGTGCAAATTGCCTAAGAAATTGCCACATTATCGCCAGTTCTCCATCAGGTAAATACGAGAGCCAACAGCAGTGTCAGCGGGTCCAGGTAAGGCCTGAATAAATTCAGCACCGGATCGTTCGTAGCGATAGCGAGCTTGGAACGGATCTTTGTAGTTAGGAACGTAGAGGATGCCAGCGAGTCGGTTGGTTTCATAGAGATAGATCTCATCCCAAACCTTCAGTGCCTCTTTGGCATTGCTGGAGCGAATCGTACGATCCACGTCACCCAGGATGGTTTCCAACCGGGTGGAAGGAGAGCTGGCAACCTCGGTCTTCTTTTCGGCCGTATCACAACGGCCAATCTGAATAACCAGTTTATCGTAGAAGTAAGAATCAGGCACTGTATTCATGGCCTCTTCCAAGCGGGCATAGTCACCCGCTGGGACAGACACAGTGTAGTAGCCCAGGTGATACCTGACCCTACTTTTGTCAAAGTCAGATAACTGCACTTCTACCTTCCAGCATCAACTCATTATAGTTGCAGCTAATCAAAAGAGATTTCCGCCAAGGAACTGACCTGTTGCCAGGGAACTGCCTTGAAGATACGGATCTTCACTCATGAATTGAGAAAGAAATTGATTTGGATTTAAAGCTTGGCTAATTGCGTTACTTACCAAGGATGCAGAAAGTTGCTGGGACAATGTCTTGGGTTTTTCCTTCTTTCCTAAGGCTTCTGTTAAGGCACTAAGCAATTCATTTTGAGAGGCCTGGTTCTGTACCAATCCTGTCAGTAATGCTTGGTTGAGCAAACTCTCTGTGCTTCCTCCCGTAGGAGCTGGTGCAACTGGCGGCGTTGTTTGCGCTGCAATCGCAATTTCACCATCTTTTTCCGGGCGATCGATATTGCCATGACCAACTCGAAAAAGAACCTTGCCACTGGGATCCAATGATTCAGAGTAGTATCCGTAACCTCCGCCAGAGCCACGACGAACCTTGCCTCCAGCCACACCTGGGAGAAAAATTGACGCATCTTCGACGGCACCCTTGTCAAAGCGACTTTTGCCCTTGAAAGGAACGTAGAAGTCAAGTGATTGCCAGCCGGGATGCCTGCTATGACCATGAGCAGCAGCGGCACGCTCAAGCAGGTCAACCTTGTCAGAAAGATCTTTGTTTAGATCCCAGCGGCGACCAGATACTGCCGCATTGGAGAATTCGATCTCACGCCCAATCGATTGATACTGCTTAGCCAGTGCATCTACCGCCTTGACACGCTCGGCAACAGGCAAAGACTGAAGCAGCTTTAAATCGATATGGTAATCAGTCGATCCACCGATCTTGGCGCTAGGGCCTGTGAATCCTGATCGAATGGGCGTATACGTCATTATCCTTTTATTTTTGATTTTAAGACAAGAAAACCCCCGGTTTCCCAGGGGTGTTCCAGAGGAGATGAATCAAACTCGGATCAGGTCAGCTGCAAGAACGGCGTCCCAATCAACCCGCTTGATCTGTTTGAGTTGCTCGAGATTATTGAACCTTTCACCCGATAAGGACATTTGCAGGTCTTTAATCTCGCGAGCAGTTTTCAAGCCAATACCCTTGATGTGATCAGCGATCATTTGGGCAGTGGCTGAGTTGATGTTCAAACGTGTATCGGGTGGAAAAGAACGAGGCTCTTCTTTGGCAGCCTTGTCCTTCACTTGAAGCGTTTGAACTTTCTTTGTTGCTGCTTCATCAGGAACCAACTCAGTTTTATAAGCGGTATAAAGGCGACCGTCTTGGTCTTCAACCATGAACCAGTCGCCGTTATCCCACTCACTTACTACTTTGACTCGTGCCCCTGTCTTTTTATGTTGATACAGAGGTGAAGCAGTTGTAGACATAGGACCAGGGTTTATCTGGTCCTAGTTTACATCAATCAGCTAACGGTGCGACCGAGCAGGTAACCGTCGATGTCCTCGTAGCCAGGAGCCACGTCGGGCTGGAGGTAGCAAACCTCAACCACGAAGTAACCCTTGCGGTTGGCAGCAGAGTCGGCATCGGAGATGTACCAGCCACCAGAGGTGGAGGTGCCGGTGGTGGTGCCACGGGCATACACCTTGAAGGTAGTAGAAGCAGTCAGCTCCTTGTACACGCCGGACACATCCACACCAGCAGCGCCGGTGGCGGTCAGCAGGGGCAGCTCGCTGTAAGCAGCAGAGGCACCAGCGAAGAACACTTCACCAGCTTGAGCGCCAGACACGGTCGAGGTGAGGTTGGCCTGAGAAACAGGCTCGCCCACGCCGGTCACGGACACAGGGCCGCTGGAGTCGCGACCGAAGGTAACCACGGTGCCGGTAGCAGCGTAGATACCAGAGGCCACGGTGCCGTCCCAACCGGAAGCCACGGAGATGGTGGCGCGGTAGACGTATGCAGGCAGGGTGCTATCGCCGGAGATCACCATGCCGGTGATGTCGGGGCGGGTGTCGTCGTTCCGATAAGGGGAAGGAACGATCACGTTGCCGGTAGCAACTGCACCGCCACCAGAGGTGTTGGATACAGCCACGTAACCACGCTGTTGGAAATACTTCCAGCCAGGGATGGCCAGCACCGAAGTGGGGCCACCCTTGGAAGCGTCGTTGCTACCGCTGTCGTTGGTATCGATGTTCTTGTACCAACCGTTCAGAGGCTCTGCCCAGTTGCCTGGGAAGATTTTCTTAGACGAAAGATAGGTCATTTATCTTTTCCTTAAGGTTGACTATTTATGAATATCAGACGTTGCCGTCATCAGACACGAAGCTGAAGGCGGTGGTCACGAAGTCCTTGTTGAGGATCTCGAAACCAGCGTACAGTTGCCAGATCAGGATGATGAAGCGGCTGAAGTCGTCGTTGTTGTTGATGAGCACCTGAGCGTTAGGACCGCCGATACCCACGCCAACGGACTGAGGACCGAAGAAGTAACCTTGGGCCACTTCCTGGGAGCTGTAAGTAGCAGCACCATCAGAGGCAAAGGTTGCAGTGATGTTCTTGGTCGGGAAGTTGGTCGACTCGAAGAACTTCACACCTTCAAACTGAACACCGGTAGGCATCACAGGTTCGCCAGCCAGGAAGTAACCTTGACCAGCCTGGGGACCCATGAAGAAGCTGGCGTTGTTAGGCATCATGGGGTTGCCCATGTACATGCCTTGGCCAGGGTTACCAGCGTAACGAGCGATCTCACGGAAGTCGGGATCACGACGCAGGTGCATCATGAAGGTGGGATCGCAGATGCAGCGATACAGACCGTCAGCAAAGGTAGGA
>Ga0208795_1001108_pt1 | contig 12456 bp, 19 predicted proteins | sample CB_VirMetaG_6_FD_184541 | JGI IMG/M metagenome (GOLD analysis project Ga0208795, IMG submission 184541) | Freshwater to marine saline gradient viral communities from Chesapeake Bay - CB_1508_2 Viral MetaG (SPAdes) (version 4) | ecosystem: Environmental > Aquatic > Marine > Coastal | place: USA... | reverse complement strand
TTTCTGGTCAAGTAGATGACAAGGAAAAAGAATACATTGAAAAAGGCTTAGCAGCGAGAAAATTCTTTAAACAATTTTCATTAAGAAATGATGTTATTGTTGATGAAGCTACGATGGAAGATGGTGTATTGACAATTAAATTAGGTGTTAATGAACCAGAAGAAATTAAAGCTCAAGAAATAAAAATTAAATAATTATTGTGGGGCTTCGGCCCCACATATACATCCATAAAAATTTGCATTGTATCCATTCATAACATGAATGTTTTTAGAACTAATATAAGTTGTAAAATTTTCTCTTATAATTTCACATAAATTCATACAATCTATACCTTTAGGTATTTCTATGCCTGCCAACATTGTTTTTGTTACAGGTATTAAATGATATAAACTATTTTCAAAAATAATTAGATCCATTCTTTTAATTCTTCTCCCATAATTTCAGTAGCTATATTAACTTTATTACGTAGAGCTTTAACAATTTTTTCATCAATAGTATCTTCAGCAATTATATCAACATAAGTCATAGGTTTTTCTTGACCTATTCTATCAATTCTAGCTTCTGATTGTTGACGTTTTTCTAAATCATAACCATTAGAATAATAAATCATAGTTGATGCACCAGTAAGTGTAATACCATATCCACCTGTTTGAGGTGTGCCAACAATAAATCTAACTTTAGATTCTGGGTTTTGAATTTCTTTAATTGCTTTTTGTCTATCTTCAGTTGTGGTGTCACCAAAATATGTAACAGTAGAACCAGGATATTTTTTCTCTAATGCATTAACAATACTTTTAATATCATATCTATAGTGAGCCCATATAACTGCTTTACCTTCTACTTCTTCTATAATATCCATTAACTCATTGAGTCTATTACTTTTAATTTCTTGAACAGAATCGTCATCTGCTTTAAAATGACCACAAGTAATTTGATGAAGTCTCATTAATTGAGTGATCACAGTTGCAGTAGTAGTCATTTTACCATTTAAATGTGCAAGAGCCATTTCTTTCATTTGTTTATAAACTTTTTTTTGTTCGTCAGTGAGTTGTATAACTCTTTTCATAAAAGTTTTTTTAGGTAAATCTAAACAATCATCTTTTAAACATCTATAAGAAAATGGTTTTAATTTTTCAGATAGTTCACCTAAATTTCTATAACCCACAACTATTTCAACTTGTCTTCCTGAAACATTTATTTTTCTACAAATTGCATATCTAGTTCTAAATGAATAATAAGATTGTTGATCTAATAACCATGGATCTAAAAATTGACATTGACTAAATAAATCTAATGGTGATTTAGTTACAGGAGAACCTGTAAGTATTCTTCTATATTTAGAATATTTAGATAAATCTAAAATAGCTTTAGTTCTTTTTGCACTAGGATTTTTTATTGTAGTTGATTCATCAATACCAATTAATGCTCTATGACAATTTAAAAATTTCCATGCATATTGTAATCCTTTTTTAGTTGAGAACGCTTCTACATTCATAATACAAATATGTAAGTCTTCATCGGTTTTAAATAAAGCTTTCATGTCTGGTGCATCTGGTTTAGTTTGCCAAAAACCAATTTTCTTTTCTATATGGTCCGGTAAATGAGTGGGTATTTCTGACTCCAACCAATTTTTATATACTCCTTTTGGAGCAACAATTAATGCTCCATTAATTTTACCTTTATCATAAAGCATAGCTATATTATCTATAAGAACCTTAGATTTACCGGTTCCCATTTCCATAAAGTATGCAAATACTTCTTTATCCCAAGACATTTCAAGCGCTTTTAACTGATGAGCAAAAGGTTTGCTTTTTAAATTTATAGTTCATATTTATTTTTTCTTTCTATTGTAATTCGTTATCAAAAAGATTATAAATTGTCAAGAAGTTATGAAAAATAAAGTTTATGTCATCCAGGATGTTCCTGGTACTAGAGAAGGCCGTCCCAAAATAAATATTATTGGTGCGTCTGAATTTGGTGAATTAAAAGTTTTACTACCTGAAAATGCACAAATAATATTAAGTGCGGGTCCTTTAGTTTTTAAATTAAGAAAAATATTAAAAGATTATACACCAGAAGATTATTTATTATTAACTGGTGATCCTGCAATTATTGGTGTTGCGTGTTCAATTGTTTCTGATATAACTAATGGTAAATATAAGTTATTAAAATGGGACAAACAAGAAAGAAGATATTATCCAATTGAAATTGATTTATATCAAAGGGAAACTACTTGACAATTTAGTTTATAGGATTATATTAGAAAGAATAGAAAGGAAATAAATGAGTGAAATAAATTATAGAGAAGATAAAGTGGATGCAATAAAAGCTGTTGTTGATCCAAAACAATTAACTGATAAAGTACAGCAGTTAAAAGATTTAGAAGACGAAATTGCAAATGCAGAATCGTCTATAAAAAAATTAAAAGAAAAAGCCAACGTCATTTCTCAATTTGAAATTCCTGAAATGATGAAGGAAATGAACATTACAAAATTAAAGCTTAAAGATGGTGAAACTGTAGAAGTAGGAAATTTTTACAGCGCATCTATTCTTCCTGAAAAACAAGAAGAGGCTTTTAACTGGCTTCGTGATAACGGTCGAGGTGATATTATTAAAAATGATATCACTGTTACCTTTGGTCGTGGCGAAGACAACAAGGCAATGGCTTACGCTACCCTTGCTAAAGGTCAAGGATATGAACCTGTCCAGAAAGTGGGAGTACATCCTCAGACCTTAAAAGGAGTAGTTAGGGAATGTCACGAGTCTGGAATCGAACTCCCTGACTGCTTCAAAACTTACGTGGGTAACCGTACAAATATAAAAAGGAGTTAAATATGAGTACAGAAGTACAAACAAAAAAACAGGCACAAACACCTTCTACTATTTTATATAGAGAAGATGCCGGAACAGGTTTTGAGAATGTAAGACAAGAATCTCTTGCTTTGCCTATCTTAAAACTTTTACAGAATGGATCTGGAGAAGCACAAAAACGTAATCAAAATTATGTTGAAGGTGCAGAACCTGGTATGTTCTTAAATATAGTTACAAAAAAACTATATGATGGTGACAAAGGATTTAGAGCAATCCCTTGTTATTATAAAATGGAGTTCCAAGAATGGGCAGAGTTTGGTACTGGTTCAGGTAGACCAGAACAAATTTATCCTGCTGATTCTGATATTTTATCTAAGACTACTAAAGATGGTGGTAAAGATAGATTGCAAAATGGTAACTACATTTTAACCGTTCACCAAAATTATGTTATCATAATTGGTGATAATGGAGCTGAGAAAGCTTTGATGTCAATGTCTGCATCTCAAGGTAAGATTGCAAGAAAATGGATATCATTGCAAAAATCTCAAACATTGAAAGATGCTGAAGGTGTATATACACCTGCTCCATATGCTTTTAGTTATCACATAGCATCAGTATTAAACTCAGGAAAAGGTAATCAATGGTATGGTTTTTCTATTGGTGCGCCTGAACAAGTGAAAGATGCTGCAATGTATCAAGCAGCTAAAGACTTTCATGTTTCCATGAGAAATTACGACAAGTAATTGCCACAATCAGGCGGTACAACCGTGCCGCCTGATAATAAAATATCAGAGGGAATATGATAGAAAGATTAAAAGATATATTTAAAGGTTTAGAAAGTGCACATGGTATCACTTTTAAAACTCATGAAATTAGACATGATGGTAAAAATGAAGTTAGGGTTAAAACTATAAGAGAACCTGTAACTAATGAGTTATGGGAAAAACATTTAAGAGGTGAAGAACCTGGTCTTGGTATTATACCAATTAATGAAGATAATAAATGTCAATGGGGTGCAATAGATATTGATACATATCCTTTTGATCATTTAAAATTAATTAAAAAAATTAGAGAAAAACATTTACCACTAATAGTATTTAGATCTAAATCTGGTGGTGCTCATATCTATTGTTTTGTAAAAGAATTTGTTTCAGCATCTTTAATGAGACAAAAATTACAGATGATGGCATCTGCATTAGGTTATGCTAAAGCGGAAATATTTCCTAAACAATCTAAAATAATGGCAGATAGAGGTGATGTAGGTAATTTTTTAAATATGCCTTATCATGGTGGAAATAGAACAGTTAAGTATGCAATAGATGATGAGGGTAATTCTTTAACTATAGAAAATTTTATAAAATTATATGATGAACATGTTCAAGAAGTATCTCAATTTAAAGATTTATTTATAAATAAAAAACAAGAAAAAATTAAAGAAGAGTTTCCAGATGGTCCACCATGTTTAAATACAATTATTAAAAATGGCCCTATTGTAGAAGGTAATGGAGATGTTGCAGCATCCGGTCGTGATAATGGTTTATTTAATATTGGAGTTTATGTAAAGAAATCTAATCCAATAGGTTGGGAAGATAAATTAGAAAACTATAATACAGAAAAATATATTAAACCACCTTTAAAATCTACAGACATACAAAGAGTTATAAAACAATTAGATAAAAAAGAATATGATTATAAATGTAAAGACAAACCTATTTGTAATTTTTGTGATGAAAAACTTTGTTATACAAAACAATATGGCAAAGGTGGTGATGTTAGAATGCCTTCTATTACATCCATTAGAAAATATGAATCTGATCCACCAATATTTTTTGTAGATATAGATGAAGATACTCTTGAAGTTGATGCAGTAACCTTACACGATCATGAAAAATTTAGTATTGCATGCATGACTGAACTTGGAAGACCATTAATTCCAGTTGCTAAATTAGTGTGGAGAAAACAACTAGCATCTTTAATGAAGAACATGGCAACATTAGATGCTCCGGATGATTCTAAAATAGATATACAATTAAAAGAATTGTTAACTGAATTTATTAGTCGTGATGGTAAATCGTTAGAAGATGTTTTAAAAAGTAAACCTTATACAGAAAATGGTGTTAGTTATTTTAAATTTAAAGATTTCTGGAGATTTATAATTAGAAGTAAAAGTTGGCCTGATAAAACTTATTCAAAAAATAAAACTATCAGGTTAGTAGAAAATTTATTTAATGGTAAAATTGCAACGAAAGATATTACAGTAAAAGTCAAAGGAAAAGAAGAAAAGAAAAGTGTTAAACTTTGGACTGTAGAAAAAATTGAAGTGCAACAGTATACACCAAAAAGATTAGAAAAGAAAGCGGCACCATTTGAATGAGGACAGTAATTGCAGGGCCACCGGGTACAGGAAAAACACATACATTAATTCATAAACATTTACATAATGAATTAATTATAAATAAAACTGATCCTAAAAAAATTTGTTACATTACATTTAGTAATGCTGCAGCTAGTGAAGCAAGAGACAGAATACAAAAAGAATACCCTACCTTTGAATTTGATTGGATATGTACAATGCATTCAATGGGAACTAAAATGTTAAACATAGATACAACATCTCAATTATTAAAAGATGAGAATTGGAATCCGTTTAAAAATAAATACGGACATACAGATATGCATTTTGAAACTATACAAAAAGAAAATGGTTATTATGAGTATAAAAATCAGTACATGAAAATTATAGAATATTCTCGTTGCACTAAAATGAATTTGCAAGATGCAGCTATCAAATTAGATTTAATAGATTTTATTAATGAACCTTTACTTGAACAATTGAATCAAGATATTTTAGATTATAAAAAAGATTATAACATGTTTGAATTTTCAGACATGATTTCCGATTTTGTTGAGAAAAAATTATGTCCTTCCCTCGATGTAGTTTTTCTTGATGAAGCTCAAGATCTGAATCCTCTGCAATGGGATATGTTTTTTTACATTGAATCTCAGTGTAAAAAATCTTTTGTTGCAGGGGACGACGATCAAGCTATCTATGCTTTTCAAGGTGCAGATCCAAAAATATTTATTAACTTAGATGGAATACCAGATCATCAAACAATATCTAGAAGGGTTCCAAAACAAATTCATAAACTTGCTTTATCTATTTTAGATAACATTGATGAAAGAAGAGACAAAATTTGGGAACCTAGAGATGCTGAAGGAAGTATTATAGAAGATTTAGAATTAGAAGACATTGATTTTAGTAAAGGTCAATGGATGATTTTAACTAGAACGAATGATCAAATGAAAAATTTGGTGCCTATTTTACAGGAAAGTGGTTATAGATTTGATTGTAAATTCAATGACTTATTGCCTTTAGATGTAATTAAAGCAATTAATGATTGGGACAGATTAAACAAAGGTGCAAGTATCTCAGGAGAAGAAGCTCAAAATATTTATGAATATTTAAAATATGATGAAGGAGATGTGAAGTATGGATTTTCTGGTGGCAAGTCTTTAGTAAATGTAGACTCAGTGGACATGGATGAACTTAGACTAGAACATGGACTCATTGCTCATGGTGATTGGAAAACATTAAGATTAAAAGATTACCAGATTGAATACATCAAGGACCTAGTGGCGAGCGGCGAGGATCTAAGTAAACCGGCAAGAATAAAATTATCTACTATACATGCGGTTAAAGGGGAAGAAGCAGAAAATGTAATTCTGTTTACAGATTTAGAAAGAATTATTTATGAAGCAGCGCAAATAAATAAAGACACCGAACATAGATTATTTTTTGTTGGTGTGACAAGAGCAAAAGAAAATTTATTCATAATGAATCAAGGTTATGAATATCAATATAACATAGGAGAAGAAATAATATGACAAATAAAGGTATGTTTGATGGAGCATTTCCACAAGATAAACAGATAGGTGGGAGTCACTACAAAAACTTTCACATTCAACCGTATGAGTTTATTTCAAAAAATAATCTCAGCTTCTTTCAGGGAAACGTAATTAAGTACGTTTGTAGGTACTTGCAAAAAAATGGAATTGAAGATATAGATAAGATAATTCATTACTGTGAATTAGAAAAAAAGAAATTAAAAGATATGAAGAAAGATAAGTAATGTTTAATTTTAATATGACTTTAATTTATGATTTAGGATTAATTACTTGTATTACAATATTTTATTTTACACTAGGGGTATAAATGTTTACAGCACAAACAGAATGGACTTGTCCAGAAACTTTTCCAGATTTATCAAAATATGATTATGTGGCAATTGACTTAGAAACAAAAGATCCAAATTTAAAATCAAGAGGTTCAGGTGCCGTAATAGGTGAAGGTGAAATTATTGGTGTTGCTTTGGCCGTAGAAGGTTGGTCAGGTTATTATCCAATTGGACATAGAGAAGGTAATTTAGATAAAAGAATTGTATTAGATTATGTAAAAGATGTTTGTAAAGCAAACAATACAAAAATATTTCATAATGCAATGTACGATGTATGTTGGTTAAGAGCTTATGACATTCCTATTAATGGTTTTATTGTTGATACTATGGTGATGTCATCTTTGATTGATGAAAATAGATTATCTTATGCATTAAATAGTATTGCTTTTGAATATTTAAGAGAAGTAAAAGATGAAAAAGGATTAAAAGAAGCTGCAGAAGCTGCAGGTGTAGATGCTAAATCAGAAATGTACAAACTTCCCGCAATGTATGTTGGGGCTTATGCGGAAAAAGATGCTGAATTAACTTTACAATTATTTAAAATATTATCTATAGAAATACAAAAACAAAATTTATCTGAAATATTTGATTTAGAAACACAATTGTTTCCATGTTTAATTGATATGAAATTTAAAGGAGTGCGAGTAGATGTAGAAGCTGCACACCAATTAAAACAAAAATTAGTAGAAGAAGAAAACTCATTGGTGCTATCAATAAAAAAAGAAACAGGAATTGAACCTCAGATTTGGGCTGCAAGATCCATTGCACAAGTTTTTCAAAAACTTGGTTTACATTACGAAAAAACTGAAAAATCACAAGCGCCTTCATTTACTAAAAATTTCTTGTCTGAACACCAGCACCCTTTAGTACAAAAAATTGCTAAAGCAAGAGAAATTAATAAAGCACACACAACTTTTATTGATACTATTTTAAAACATGAACATAAAGGAAGAATACATGCAGATATAAATCCTATTCGTTCGGATCAAGGTGGTACGGTAACTGGAAGATTTAGTTATTCAAATCCAAACTTACAGCAAATACCTGCACGTAATAAAGATTTAGGACCCAAGATTAGATCTTTATTTATTCCAGAACAAAATCATACCTGGGGTTGTTTTGACTACTCACAGCAAGAACCTAGATTAGTTGTTCATTATGCAGCAACTACAGATCCAATTATGTATGATGATTCTGTTACACAGATTGTAGAAAAATTTAAAAGTGATTCAGTAGACTTTCACCAAACTGTTGCAGACATGGCGGGAATATCTAGAAGTAATGCTAAGACAATTAACTTAGGTTTATTTTATGGTATGGGTAAAGCAAAACTACAAGCAGAATTAGGTTTATCTACTAAAGCAGAAGCTGAAAATTTATTTAATCAGTATCATGAGAATGTACCTTTTGTTAGAGAACTAATGAATAGAACTTCACAACACGCACAATTATCAGGATCTATTGGAACTTTATTAGGAAGAAGATGTAGGTTCAATAAATGGGAACCAAATACTTTTGGTATGCATACTCCAATGAGTTTAGAAGAAGCAGAAAGAACTTATGGAAGAGGTCGAATAAAAAGAGCTTTTACTTATAAAGCATTGAATAAATTAATTCAAGGATCAGCAGCTGACATGACTAAAAAAGCAATGTTAGATTTGTATAAAGAAGGTATTATACCTCATATTCAAATTCATGATGAATTAGATATTTCTGTTGAATCAGAAGAACAAGCTAAAAAAATTATTGAGATTATGGAGAATGCTGTTACACTAGCTGTCCCAAATAAAGTAGATTACGAATCAGGTAAAACATGGGGTGATATAAATGGATGATGATATAAGGATTAAAGTATGGCCTACCTTAACGCGAATATACCACCGATATATTGTAAAATTAAAACCGAGTATCTTTATGATATGGACATGGATAAGAAAGGCGAGCGTGAATGTGTTGTCTTTGGTCTTGCAAGTATTTCAGGTCGTGCTCTCTTATTTCACGCATTACTTCCCAACGGTGCAGTCTATTATAGATTGCCTATCTCAGCGTTTTTCCAAAAACGTTTTTCTAGATCCGAAGTGCCAGATATGTCGGTCGACCAATTACAGTTGTGGAACTGTTTTAGTTATTGGCCTAGTGTTCATGTCTTTGATTTTTTGGCTGGTGTAGATGGTAAATATCGTGGAAAGGATAAAAACTTTTATCCAGGAAATTATTTATTTACTGTTGATTGGGCCCATCCTGAACCTAATATTTTGGATGTGGAACATTCTCAAATACCTCAAGAACATAAGTGTGCGCATATATTGGCTCTTGATAACGGCAATTATGCAGCTCAGCCTAATAATCGCATTTTGTGGCATGTTAATAATTACACTACTGAGTCCGATTGGCCCGACTATAAAGTGCAAAACACAGTCTGGGATGTTGAAGGTGCGGACTGGATTACGGAAGATTCTGACAAAATGTTCTACGATTTGGAGATAAAAAATGAGTCTAAATAAAAAATACTGCAACATTTGTAATCATGATTGTCACTGTATTGGAAAAGGTTATTATGTAAGTAGTAACCAATGTGGTACTTGTATTTGTGATAAATGTGATTGTGGAGTCTTGATTCTAGGGGCGAGCAGCAAGAAACCTTGGTGGAAGAGATGCATAGACTGGCTACTAGACTAGCATAAATAACGCTACTAAAAATATAAATTTCTGTTATAATATTAGGTTCACCTAACTAGGAGAACTTATGATAGATAGATTTACACATTTGTTTAAAAGTAGAAACAAAGAACAAAATTTAGCTTCTAAAAGAAAAACTTTGTTTAATGCAAGAAGTGAAGTTGATATCAATGCTAATGGTACATCTGGATATGTTGTAAAACATGGGCCAAACAAAGGAAAAGTATTAGCTCATAAAGTTACAAAATCCAACAGTAATTGGTAGTTGATCCTACATTAGAATTATTCTAAAAAACATTTATGAAAATAAGTGATAGTACAAGTGTGGCTTTGCCACTAAGGAATCTTTTGTCTATAATCGGAGCCGTTGCTGTTGGAGCATGGTTTAGTTTTACTGTGGTTGAAAGACTCAATAATCTTGAGACAAGAAACAAGCTTTTTGAAAAAGATTTACTAGAGGCGAGCGTCCAGAAGCCAATTGACCAGGAGCAATTTATGCTATTGGAATGGCAAGCAAAACAAATAGAAAAAATACAAAAAATTTTAGATGAAAATTTACATACTAATGTAATGTTAGAACAACATGAAAAAGAAATAGAAAAACTTAAAAAAGATATTGAAAAATTAAAAGATGCAACAAGAGATATTAAATTTGCTAATGGAAATGGGAACCATTAACGCAGGTGTTTTTCAAGAGTACGACTATAACAATGAATACAATGAATGTGAGTGGCGACAATGATTAAAATGGTAATAGCCCTTTGTTTATTTGTTAATAATGAACTTATTGAACACCGTATTCAAAACTCAATGAGTGACTGTTTAAAGCATAAAAGAGAAGCTTCAAGGCATATAAATCAAGAAGATCAACAGTTGATGTGTGGTGAAGTTAAGGCTAGTATAGGTAAAAATATTGATGGTAGTTTATATATAGAAAACATTATACACTCAAAATAAAATGAATCTTTCTCGAAACTTTACTTTGTCCGAATTAACTAAATCGGATACTGCTATCCGTAAAGGAATTAATAATAATCCTTCAGCTGATCAAGTCGAAAAATTAAAAGTATTATGTGAAAATATACTTCAACCGGTTAGAGATAGGTTCGGAAGAGTTACTATAACCTCGGGATTTCGAAGTTCAGAACTTTGTATAGCTGTAGGTAGCTCAATTAATAGTCAACATTCCAAGGGGGAGGCAGCAGATTTTGAGTGCCCTGGTGTAGATAATGCAGAAGTTGCGGATTGGATTAAACAAAATTTAGAGTATGATCAATTAATTTTGGAATTTTACACTCCAGGTGAACCTAATTCTGGTTGGATTCATTGTAGTTATATACCAGAACAAAGAAGAGCAAGTTGTTTGCATGCGTATAGATCTGAGGGTAAAGTTAAATATAAACCTGTAACCGGAAAATTTAAGGATATAGTATGACATTTAAATCAATAAGATTATTCAATAATATAGACACTGTAAGTGGACATTGTGAACATTGTAGTGAAGAAGCAGTTTTAGTTGCTATTGTGCCAGACTATTATAGATGTACTAATTGTGGTGAAGATACCAAACAACATATTAATGGAAGTATAAGATATTTAAAATTAAATGATCAGGATAAAGAATGGCTAAAAAGACAAAAGGCTTCGGAGTAAATACTTACGAAAAAAGAAGCAAACCTAAAATAGGTAGGCATAAAAAGAAAATGAATAAATCAGAAAAAAGGAATTATAAACCTTATAACGGTCAAGGAAGAGTTTAAGTATTATTACCTTTTATAGGAACTTCATCACAACCAAACTTTGGATACAATTTTAAGTTGTTGATAATTTCTTCATTAAAAAAATTTTCCGCGTATAATATCTCATATGATTCAGTAAGTCCAGCTCTTACACATTCATAATGACTATCATATACCTTTGGATATACGTAAGGTTTTTGATTTGGTATTAGACATTGTCCATCTAATAATGAACAAATATATAAAGTTAAAAAAAATTTCATTGACTTGACTTATTTAAAATAATATCCTATATTGTGAGTTAACTAAAATAATAAAGGAGAATATAAACAATGACTGATTTTAGCAAGTATAAAAATGTTACAGTCGATAACGATACTTATACGATTATAACAAAGCTACAGACTAAACTTAAAGATGATGTTAAGTTAAGTCGTAGTCAAGTAGTAAAAACATTAGTAACTGAGAAAGCGAGAAAATTAAATGGGAAACTCTCATCAAAATAAAACTCATATATATTATGGTCAAGCCATGGTAGAAAATAATATAGAACCTTCAGAACAAAAACTTTGGAGAGCTGTATTAAATCAAGCTTTAATGGATGCATTTGGAGTGAATACTATTTGCATCTGTGATCATGAAAAAAGAGATGTTGATAATTTCTTTCAGAAAAGAACTCAAGAATTTGATGACATTTGTGACAATGCGGGTTTGGATCCAACAAGACTTTGGAGAAAGATACAAAGATTGAAAGGTGTTCAAGCAGGATTTTTATTTCCAGAAAAAAAAGAATCTAAGACCATTGAAATGTTTGAAAGATTTAAAGAAAGAAGAAAAAAATACACTCAATCACATTGGAGGCAAAATTATGTCGGGTAAAATTATTTGTCCTCATTGCAATGGAAATGGATTTATTCGTGATGAAAAATCTCATCCAGATGTTCGTAAACAAGAAGTTATACAATGTAAAAAATGTGATTCCCAAGGTGAGG
>Ga0208795_1001106_pt1 | contig 12472 bp, 21 predicted proteins | sample CB_VirMetaG_6_FD_184541 | JGI IMG/M metagenome (GOLD analysis project Ga0208795, IMG submission 184541) | Freshwater to marine saline gradient viral communities from Chesapeake Bay - CB_1508_2 Viral MetaG (SPAdes) (version 4) | ecosystem: Environmental > Aquatic > Marine > Coastal | place: USA... | reverse complement strand
TTTTTCTCTTGCATATTTTTCTGCAATATTTGCACATTCAGAAGATTTTATTTGTCTACGTGGGTTCGTATCTAGCCACTTATCAAGTTTTTCTATTAATTCTTTTCTATTCATAATGTTCGTTATTTCAATCAAAATGTATATTAATGTACACAATATCAATCAATTTGTGTATAATACACTACACATTAATAAAATTTATTTAAAATTTCAATTTCTATATCTCGCATATCATTTTCAAGCAATTCAGTAACATCTACCAACTCTTTTACTCCGTTTACATATACTTTATGTATTTCAAATTCGGATGGTTCTGGTGGATTAAAATAATCGCCATTTGTACCTTTGTAATATTCGCCTTCAACGGTTAATTTTGAAAGTCCGTAATTAAATTCGTGTGTCATAATTTTATTGTTTGTTTGTCAAATATATAAAATTAATTAATACAAAATATATTTTAACAAAACTTTAACAAAAAAAAGACTAGCTAAATTAATAACTAGTCTTTCAAAACACAAACAAAATGAAAAAATCAAAACAAAATACTTTTTATAAACACTTCTATACGTGGGTTATCTTTATCTATTTCAGTCGGCAGTATAACTTCCTTTTTTATAATGTTATCATTATCATCTTCCCAGCAACCAAATTCCGTAATTGCATCCATCAAATACTTTGAAGCAATACTAACAACATTCATCTTATCAAGGTTTCTTTTACTTTTTTTAAAAACCTTATATGTTATTTCAACAGGTGTCGCTATTTCTATTCCTAATAATTGACTTTTAACTTCATCTTTAAACATTCTTTTACACTTGTTTTCTATTGCAAAATGTAAGTTTCTATAAATGTTTAAATTTATAGCTATATTTTTATTTCCTTTTTTACTACTTAAAGTTAGAAATGTAGGACATATAATAGTTAATTCTTCAACCATTTATCAAATGTAATAATATTAAACGATACTTTAAAATTTATTTTTTAACTTGTATTGTTAATAAAATATAGTAAGTATTTGAAAAACCACCGCTTCAAAAGTTTGGAAAGTTGTAACTTTGCTTAAGTTCCTTTTAAAGGTTTAAATGTTTTTTAATATAAAGCGCCCTCAAAGGCGCATATATAGATACAACAAAAAAACAAATAACTAAAATTAATTGTATAACAGGTTAGCTATGTTTATATTGAAAATATGTATAAATTTTCAAATTAATTATACTTATAAAGATATAAATGTATAGTTTTTTGGTTTTTTATATACATAAAGATATAATCTACTTTTTCCAAGTTTTAACTATCTTTTCAGCAGACCTTGCACCGAAATAACCACCATATACTAAAAGCAACAAACTAGATAGTAAATCAATCCAATTAGAGTCAATTTTAAAGCCCTCTATTGAACTATCTAATATGATGTATATAAACAATGTAACAGTTAAAAAAGCAAGGCTTAAAGGTCTTATATTTTTACTCCAATAACTATCACTTGACATATCACTTTGCCAACGTTTAGTAACCTCTTGCATTTCAATCATATCATATTCTAACTCTTTTAAAAGTAGTTCTTTGTCTATATCTGAAAGTATTGCATCGCCTTTTATTTTATCTGACAAATTATTAAGACTTTCTATGCCAGTAATGTTTCCAGCAATAGCCAATAATTCTGGTGCAACTTCTTTGCCTTGTTTCGCTAACCAACGTAAAGCATTACCAACGTTTGTACCTTTCCCGCCATTCTTTACTAATTTAGGATTGCTCATAAGTTATTAGTTTCAAATTCGTTTATAATCATACAATGGTTGTGCCAACCTTTATCGAAATAATAATCGTATAACTCGTCTAATTCTGTAAGTTCAAATTCTTCGTGTAACGAATAAAGAAACCTTTTAAACTCGTCAGCATCTTCTAATAGGTCTAACTCCCATTCTTCTAAAATTATATCTTCCATCTTGCTTTACTTTTACGAATGTCATAGTGAACAAACGACTTATACAACCCTAAACCACCTTGTAAAACTTCTCCATTTTCAATAAGATGTTCTATAACTTGAAATAACATTTTAGGCTTCATTCCTTTAACCTGCAAATCAGCAGCTTTACCTAATAAATGCTGACTTGATTTAACACCTCCTACTGCCTTATTATGACTTTCACATCTGTAAGCATTAGTTATATGTATAGGCTTGTTTATAGCATCTCTAATCGTCTGTAAATTGATTGCTAACTTAATGATATTATCTTTTACATCGTTAGGCATAACGCAGTTGCATTTACACTCAAATTCTGATATTTTAAAGTTCGTTGTCATCGTCTTTTTTTAAAAGTTGCCACCATTTAGTAGCAGTGTAACCAATCGATACCATAAGTAGCAGTAACTTGAGGAATACATCAATATTCGTAATCGATATAAAAAGCGTTGTAGCATTAATTAGCCAAATTTTTAATTCTGTGTTTATCATAATATAAATAATATCCATAAGTTCCATAACACTAACATAATAGCGTTAATTTTAATCATAATCGTAGCATCTTTTACATCAAACACTCTGTCTGTTGTGAACCATTTTTGGTAGTATTCTATGCCAAATCCTACAACCGCAACAAATATAAACGATATAATACTTGCCCATAAACGAGGGCTATTGAATAACGTTTGTGTTATTGGAAATGATAACATAGTCAGCCAAATAGCCAATAGTCCGTGCTTTTGTTTATCATAAGCTAAAATGTGAGGTGGCAAAAACATCCACCCTAAAGTTTTAAAGTAATTCTTCATATTCTTCTTCTAACGTTATACCGCCCTCTAATAGTTTAGCTTCCCATTCAGCTTTATCTAAATAGGTGTCCATTATAGGTTGACCTGTGTTCATTGTTTGGTTAGGCTCTACGCTTCCGTATGCCGTAATTGTGTATGTGTCATCTTCTCTGCAGATGAAATAAGTTGTTTGTTCTGGGTTTACTATTGATTTCATATGTTAAAATTTATGTGAGTTGTAATCTAACCCTAAAAAACTATGCACTCCGTTTCCTTCAATATTTACATTATGCATTTTCCAATCTTGTGGGTGGTCAATACTACCATCTTCATTAGCTTCTAAATCTTGCCACAATACGTCAACGTGCCATTTATCAGACAATACTGGTGCTACTGTTTCGTTACCATCTTCATCGTAACTACCTTGTTCTAAAACTATATTACCTAAATGTACGATTGCGTGTTTATGCGTTGGGTATTCGTTACCGTTTTCATCCTTTGCAGTTCCTAAAGCGTTTATTTTAGTTTCTGCTTGTTCTTTATCAAGAAATTCGTATTTAGCTATTCGTATCATAATTTTACAAACTATTAGTATGTTTATTTTTACTTTTTTAAACTATTTAGTGTATTTAATCACTTTTGAGTTAAACTCATAAAGTTGTAAGTTCTTGTAGTTCTTGGTCTGTTAATGCTGTGTCGAAGTATTGTATTTGCTTTGTGTTTCCGAAGAAATCAAAAAGTCCATCTCCTCTATCAAATGATAATTTATTCAAACCAACTAATATACTTCCGTTATCATCCGTATCAACCTCAATGCCATTTACCCATAAGGCAAAATCATTTTCTTTGTATTTTACAGCTAATTTATTTACTTCAGAAACATCACTTACTATGTGGGATAATATAGCTTGATTTCCTAATGAATTTTGAATAACGGCTCTAATTCTATTACTTACTGATGAATACTCAAAATATACTCTATTATCTGTACCTGTATCATTTAAACTAAGCACTCTAAATCCACCATCATCAGCCAAAGCACTAATCTCTGCAAACAACACCCCCTCACTATCATTAAAAGTATTAACATTACCTGCACCATTACAAGTTTCTATATTTCTAGTCGATGTACTTCCGCTTGTAGGTATGTATGATGTAGGGTAAGAGCCTTGTTCTAGTTGAAGACCAATCACATAAATACCACTTGTACCATCGCCTAAATAGTTTTGATTAATATTAACTAATGATGTTGCTAAGTATATGTTTGTTTCTATTGTTGTAAAACTTGATGTTGTTGCTGTAAAAGTAAATCTATACCATCCATTCCCAACTTCTGTCATTGTAGATGATACATTTGTATAACCTGCATTGTTAGGCGTTGTCATATTCCCATTTGATGCATCAAATCCTATGTAACAAAATGCTGAACCGCTATCATATAATCTTACAGTAAAATGTTCACGCCCATTCGGTTTAACATAACCGCTGAAAGTAACCGTAGAACTTGCTGTTTTTGTTATTCCACCTCTGCCTATATAATGCCTGTTTGTTGCACTTGATTCTACTATTTTATCAGCATCTACATTATAAACTGGTGAACTTGTTGCGTCACTTGTTATTGTTGCTTCGCTTTTAGTCCAATATACATCATCTAAATCTTCACTATAAGTAACTAAATTAGTCCTCTGTGGCTCTAGCAACAAACTAGGGCAACCTCCATCGCTGTAATCTATTCTAGGTACATTAAGACCAACCGTTTCAATTAATCCATTTTCATTAACCCTTGTAGCACTTGAAGCTCTTGAAAAATCAAAATCACCATCTCCGTTTGCTGGTATAATTGAATATGCTTTACTTGCTTTGTATGCACTTGGTATTAGTGCTAAACTTACTTTATCTAATAAACTCATTGTATATCATTTAAATTTGTTAGTACAGCATTTAAACAGGCTTCTGCTTCAAAAGTTCCCCCATCTGCTATTACTATTGTTTTAAAATTCTGAACGATGGTAAGGCTTGTTGTTGTTATTGTCCATCCTTTTGTTGTTAAGTTTGCTATTGCTGCCAATCCTACTGCACTTGGCGCACTACCTCCACTTTGTGCAAACGTACCGTTACTAACACCGCTTGTGTCTAAGCTAACAAGTATGTCGTCTATTGATTGAGTGGTTAGGTTGGTTGATTGGAAAGCTTCGCTGTAATTAGTAGCTATGTTAGTGTCAAATGCGTTAGCAGGGTAACTAGCAAGGCTTGAGCAACCACGCCAAGCCCTGTAAAAATCAGTACTACTACTTGTATCTAACAATGGAAATGATGTTAAACTTAAACAATTATACCAAGAACGGTCGAAATTAGTACCACTACTTGTATCTAATAAAGGAAATGATGTAAGGCTTGAGCAACTACGCCAAGTACTACTAAAAATAGTACCACTACTTGTATTAATTAATGGGAAAGACGTTAAACTTGAACAACCATTCCAAGCAGTATAAAAATTAGTAACATTACCAAAGTTACCACTATCAGTTGCACTTATAACCAAATTAGAACAACCCCAAAAAGCAGCACTTTGAGATGTACTACCTAAAGCATAAATTCCAAAGTTTTCAATAGTCATTAGTTTAGCATTATCTCCTCCATTATTAAAATAACATTGTGGAAAACTACCACTTATAGTAACAGTATGCGTACCTGCACCACTAGGAAATGTAATAGTGTGATTACCTGTAACACCTGTCGCAGTATAACCATCACTTGTCGTAATATCATACAAAAATCCTGTACCTGTTGTTGGTATTGTAAATTGGTCTGATGCCGACGTACCTGCGTTATCTGTTTTGACTGTTATTATGAAGTCATCACTACCTGCTAAATCTTTATAAGTAATTCCCCAACTTATATCATTATTAACACCTACACCCCACCAAGTACTGTCGTAAATCTTTCCAAATCCTATATTATTTGCCATTTCTTTGTGCTTTATTATCTTTAAAATCTATTCCATAAAAACTATGAACACCTTTATTATCAGTAGGTTCAATAGCAAAAGACTTCCAACCGTAAGGGTGTTCTACTAAACTATTCCATAATACGTCTAAATGGTACTTGTCACTATATAATGGTGCTTTAATCTCATTACCTTCATCATCATAACTACCCTCTTCTATAACTATATGTCCTAAATGTATAATCGTATGGTTATGTGTTTGATAAGTTATTTTATCCTCAACTATAACACCTAATTTTTCAATCTTTGCTAAAGCATCAGCTTCATTTAAAAATTCGTACTTTCCTATTGTCATAATTAAGATGTTAATTCACGCATTTGCGTATCTGTTAGTTCTTGATTGTAAAATTTAAAGTCTTTGATGCTATTTCTAGTTCCAGTATCTGAAGCTACTCTAAATTGTCCTAAAATAATATCGTTGTGAGCAAAAGGAATAGAATCACCACTTGTTACATAAGCTATCTCATCTCCATTTATAAATAATCTATAAGACGTTGCATTTATAAAAGCTATTGCCACTTTTACATTTTGACCTATTGCCCAACTATAACCAAAATGATAATCGCTATCGTTAGTTGCTGCATCTCTCCTTAAAACACCTATCGACGAACTTGATGTGAACGAAACTAACAAATACTTGTTATTCGCAGCACTATCAGTTATCGAAAATGGAATATTTCCAAACGCTTCAATTTCAGCTTCAGCATATATAGTAAAAGGATAGCTAGTTAATTGTGGATAGTTATATAAATAAGCGTTATCTTTTGTTCTAGTTGTTGGACTTCCTAAACTATCAATGTAACTTGTTGCTACAGTTCCTAATTCTATTTGTGCATTTCTAACATCTCCGCTAACCGTATTTATTAACGTACCACTTGAAGCAGTAAAAGTTAAACTAACTCTATCATTATAACTTGTGCCTACTAAAGAGCCTACATAAGTCCCACTAAAAGTAATTATTCCAGTACCGTAAAATGTAACCGTATAACTTGTTGCAGTTGTTGTAACCGATTGCGTTACTAATGTTGCACTATTAACATATAAATTAGTAGCTTGTTTCTCTAGCAATAATTTAGGACAATTGCCATCACTATAATCTAATCTTGGTGTGTTCACTTCAGTAACCTCAACTAAACCATTTTTGTTTACTCTAGTACCTTGTGTAGTTCTTGAAAATGAAAAATCTCCACTGCCATCAGTTGGTAATACGCTATAAACTTTATTTGTGTTATATGCACTCGGTATTAAAGCTATTGTAGGTTTAACGCTCATCTTTTGTCTTTTCTTCTTTAATTTTTAAAGATAAATAAACCTCTAATTTTTTAATATTTAAAGGCTTTATTTTATATTTTTTTTTATCTTTTATAATACCCATCCGCTGAAATCACTTTTTTTATTTGGGTACATATCCCCATTGGAATTGCTATTATATTCTGGAAAAGTAGAACTATTATAGCACATATAATCTATAAATCTACGTGTATAATGTTGTGCAGTATTGCGTTGTTTTTCTACTAAAAAATCAATTTCATTTTTATCAACCGTTTGTGATGTTTCAGAAGTATGCTTGTAAACACCACCATTAGCAACTGTATAAGCTGCGTAAGGTAAAAATTCAACTAACGCCCAATGAATTGTCATACTTTTAATGTAGTTGTCTAATAAAGATTTATAATCACTATTACCTGCATCATTTATAGTATTATCTATAATTAATTCTTGAAATTTATTATACAAATCAGTACCTAAATAGTTTTGTATATGTATATCTTGGCTTATTTCAATGAATTGCATAAATTTGTCATTGTCAACGTTACCGTTTAGTACGGAATAACGCTTTAAATCATTGGCAGTTATAAATATTGCTTTGCTCATTATCCTTTATAATTTGGGTGTTTAGCTATCCAATCTGGGTGGTGTCCATCATATTTCATATCTTTAGTTGCTATCTTACTTTTGTTATATTCTTCGCCTTTTGGCAGATAACTTGAAGGTATGCTCTTTACATCTTCGCCTTTTGATATGTATTTTTCGGTTTTAGATTTTAATCTATATAATTCTTCTTGCCAAAAATGCCCACAATTAACACCGCCTTTATACTTAAATAAACTATAATTTTGCCCTTTATGTCCAAATGATTTATTTACACCGCTAAAACTAGCTTGGTCTACATCTTCTTTTCTATAAACAACTCCTTTATCTGTTCTACCCATCATATTTTTGCAAAATAATCGGCTTTTATCACTTCTATATTTTTGTCGATAACTGTATCTAATTTTATAATAGCTTTTATCTAAAGCCGATTTTTCGTTAGGCTTTGACTTTACAAAATCAGCTAGTTTAGTTAACAGGTTTTCTTTTTGTTTTATTAACCTATTTGCCCAAGTATCGCAATCTTCATTATCATCATCAAACTCTCTACTATCTACTAATTCCCAATCGTCGTTTATAGTTTCTCCATCTAATGCATCAAGCATTGTTTCATCGTCAAAATCACTATTTTCTTTTGACATTTTTACACCTGTTTCTTCTTCTTTTGTTTCAGAAGTCATTCCATCGGTATCTGTAAACTCTAAAGGCTGAATTGTTTTGAAGTATAATTTTAAGCTAATATCATTAACTGCTAACACTTCATCAATAGCTTCTATTATTTCTGTTTGATATGGTTTAATAACGATATTGTCAAAGAATAATGCACTATTTTTAATTTCATCTGCATTACTACCTAGACCTCCACCACTTTCACGAACTCCAATTAATAAAGGGCTTGTAACATTATGTCCTACAATTAGTTTATTTCTACATTCGTCGCTTAAATATTGATAATGTTGTGGTGCATCATTTAAAGGTAAATCCGTTACAGTGGTTGCACTTTCTTGGTTGTTATTAAATGCTACTATCGTTTTTTCTCCTCTTGCACCTGTCAGCTTTCTTAATACGTCATTTTTAATCTGTATTTGCTTTTCTTTGTCTGGTACACCATTATTAAAATTAATTACCTTTGTACCACTAAACCCATTGATAGTATCGTTGATTAAATAGTCAGCAATTTCTTCTTCTAATAATGCATAAGGCAAAGCACCCACATAATCACAAGGAGTATAATAATAGTAACCGCTTACATAAGGCTTAATTACATATATTTCATTGCTCTTTTTATTGCCATAACCAAAACTAGGTATTTCTTTTAAAATGTCTGACTTTTTGTAATCAGTCCATTTTGGATGATAAAACCAGCTTTCAATTTCTCCACTATCTTTTATTTTTGACGCTCTTAAAGTTTCCATTGGAAAATGTGTAACGCTCTTTACTTTACCTTTGTCATAAGTAATTTGCATTGCTGCCATACCTAGTAGCTTACGGTCTAGTACAATCCTTGACAAATCGCTATTTTTTATAATAGACTTCATTTGTGCAAATTGGTTCGGTTTACGTTTGCTGTCTAAAGCATCTAAACCTTTGCCAAAAATCATATTTTTAACGCCTTTTATAATAGCGTTGTTTGTAGTACTACCTACGTATCTGTCAATTAAGTATTGAAAGTAATTATTATCACTACCATATTCTACAAACTCCTTGTTTTTTTGCTCAACAATTACAGGACTTGTGTATTTGCTTAATTGCAAAATGTGTATATCATTACTCATATATAGTATATTCGTTATCTGTGTCGTTTGTAGTGTAAACGTCGTTATTAATTGTATAATGCTTATTATCTTCTACGTCTTGGCTAGTTGCATAACACTTGTCTATAAACAACTCATTACCTTTATCATCTTTAATAGCCATAACGTAACTATTACCCTCTTTAAAATAGTCAGAATTGCTTATAGTAATTACGTTGTAATACTTCTCTAATTCACTTGTAACAACTAGCTTATTTTCTGTAATTCTACTACTCTCATTGTAAAATGATACAACGTAAGGAGTAATATCTAATCTATTGAAATAGTTTATAGTTATAGTTGTGTCTAAAGGGTTAATAATTGTCATTTTAACATTATTTTATATTAAACAAAATTTGTTGCTTTTTGTTATAAATAAAAAAAGGTAGCTAAATTAATAACTACCTTTAAATTAAATTTTATATTAATTACAATCCGTTAACGACTGTTAACTCTGTACCAAATACACTACTATCCATAAAGAAAGCAGGTTCTTTTTCCATCGCAGTAATAGTTAAGTTATAACCGTTTAAATCAGCCATAGCAGCACCAGAAGCAGTTCCAACAGAAACATCGCAACCGTTTTGAAGTCCGTAAACTTTAAACTTTCCATCGTAACCCTCTGTAATAACAATTGGTCTACCATAAGCCATTAATTTCAATTCTTTTCTAGTAGCTGCATCTTGTTTTTTCAATACAACTGTACCAGTACCAGTCCAAATAGACGTACCATTTTCTTTTGAAACCTCGTTTGCTTCATCAAAATTATTAGCACCTCTTAATTCATATTTGTAAGCCGAAGCAGTAAACGTTGTAAAGCCATCTATTTCTTCGTCAGCAGTAAACGTTGCATCGCTATAAGCAGCAGCATCATAGTTAACGAAATAAACCGCTAGCAATCCACCTACGCTATCTTTACAAGGTTCTAGCCTTCCTAAACTTAAATCACAAGCCATATATTTTTTATTTTTTATTAAAAAAGGGTAGAATAGCATATCACTAAACTACCCTTAATTTTTGGTTAATTATTTATTTTTAGTTTGCAGCGTTAGGAATACCGTAAGTGATTATCTCCTCAACTATTCCGTATTGAACACCACCTGTCATTCTCATTATAACTCTTACATTTTGGTCGCCTAAAGTTTCAGATGTGTCAATTACTTTTACTTCTGTCATATCTGATACTAAACAAGTTCCAAAGAAAAGGTTAGAAATTTGAGCAGCAATAGCAGTATTAGCAGCTAAACCATTAACCATTACGATTTGAACACCAGCATAAAATAAAGGTTGTAAATCTTGGTTAGGGCCTAAACCATTAACACCATTTGCACCTAAACCATTAGCAGCAAAACCACCTAAAGCAACTTGGTAAGCTCTGTAAATGTTTGGCGACACGTAAATTCTTAAATCTTCTTTACCGTATAACGTGTCTGGAATTGCAGCAAACACTTTGTAAAGTTCGTCTATTACATTGTCTTGGGCAACAGTTGTACCAGCTATTTCGTTTGCAGCAGGTAAATCAGCATCAGCAGCTAATAAAGTAGAAAACCCATCAAATTCTCCTGTGTTTGCAGCATCTCCAACCCAAATGTTTTTCTCATTTGCTTCTGCTGCTTTAGCTGCATAATGTGCTACTAAATAATCTGCAAAAGTAGGAGGTAAATTGTCATAAATAGAGCTTCCCATTTCGATAGATTCCCAAGTTGAGCGAAAATCTTTTTTACAGATAATTCTATTTAATTGTAATTCTTTAGGTTCTAAAACTCTTTCTGTTAAGTTTATTTCTCCTACGTCTGTGAAATCACAAGTTGCATCTGAAAATACATTTCCATCAGCAAACTTTTGAACAACCTCTTTGAATTTGATGTTATCCATTACGGTAATTAAACCTTTGTCAATTGTTGGTGCGCTTAAAAGAGCAGCGGAGATATACTTATTTTTAAATTCTCCAGCGAAAGTTGTTGTTATGTTCGTTGTTGTAGCCATATTAATTATTAAATAGTTTGTTAAATACTCGGTCAGTTGTTGTCATTGCTCTTTTTTGAGCGTATAAATTTAAATTTCTTTCAGATTTAGCTTCAGGATTATGTACCATTGGTTTTGCTTCATCACTTGAAAGTTCAACCTCTAATTCAGCAACTTCTTCTTTTGCTAATTCTGTTTTTTCTGCTTTTAATTCAGCAATTTCATTTCTTAATTTTTCAATTTCGCTGAAAAACATTTCTTTACTAATGCTTTCAACTACTTTTTTTGGCGATGCTTCAGCAGCCATTTCTGGTTCTGTTGGTTCATCTTCAACAGGTGCTTCATCTTCAGCAACTGCTTCTTTAATTTCAGAAATAATACCATCTTCCGTTACTAGCAAAATCATTCCATTTTCTAAAACGTATTCGCCAACAGGTAATGGCACTTTTTCTTCATTGCTAACAATAAACACGTCTTTTCCAGCTTCAAACATTTCAGCTTCTAAAACAGTTCCATTTTCTAGCTTCATCTGCTCTAGCTTAACTTCTAAGCCTAGCAAAGTTTTAACTTTGTTTAATGTTTCTTTTGGATTCATATTTATATAATAAAATTTAGTTATTATTTTGCGTTTTGGTTTTTAAAATGCACTATATAATTGATTTATTTTACCAATTAAAGTTTTTGCTTCTTTTACAGCAACTTTACTTGAAGCTATTTTATTTTTAAAAGTACTTGGTAAATCAATACCTAATTCTTTAGCAGATTCAATCGCTTTATCTCCTAATTTTATTGCGTTTTCATAATCACTAATAATACCTTTGTATTTTCCCTCAGCTTTACTTAATGCACTTATTAAAGTGTTACCTATACTTGAATCCTCATTTAATGCTTTTTCAAATACTTTTGTAAAATCATCAATTAAAGCTAACTCAATCTTTTGCGATGCTAATTCTGTTTTATTTTCTTTAAACAACTTAGTAAATACTTTTTTTGTTTCTGGACTCATAATTAAACATTTTTATATTAAACAAATTTTAGTTATTTTTGTTACATTTTTACTACGGAATAGTAATTAAACAACCAT
>Ga0208795_1001105_pt1 | contig 12478 bp, 7 predicted proteins | sample CB_VirMetaG_6_FD_184541 | JGI IMG/M metagenome (GOLD analysis project Ga0208795, IMG submission 184541) | Freshwater to marine saline gradient viral communities from Chesapeake Bay - CB_1508_2 Viral MetaG (SPAdes) (version 4) | ecosystem: Environmental > Aquatic > Marine > Coastal | place: USA... | reverse complement strand
CTAAATCACTAGCGATTTGGCTTGGAAAATAACTTTTTACAACTGGTTCAGCCATAATGCTCTATTATTTTTGATCTTCCACCGTTATTATTATACCGGCCTATATTTATATTTAACTTTTGTGTTTCTCTTTCACCAATGGGTCTATACATATGTCTATTGCAAGCCATAATTGCAAGCCCTGAACTAATTGCGGCATCAAACTTTGTTCTGTTATTAATGTCAAAGCGTGCCCAATCATTTAATGTATCGTTAAAATACATAGTACCATAAGTATCATCTTCTTTTAATCCTACGTGCTTTTCAATATATGATTCAATTGCAGCAGCGTGTGCTTGCTTGATGTCTTCGCTTGAGTTTGGTATACCGCCTATTTCTTTTTCAGCGGTAGACAGTTTATTCCAAACTTTATCTGGTCTATTCATTGAATAGCCTCGGTAGCCTCTGCGTTTTAAATAATACAACAATCTAGGTTTGTTGTTTTCAGCAAGTAGTGGCATACCGTAAAATACTAATGCCATAAGTACATCTTCAAAAAACATTTCAGCGGTTTGTGGTCTGGCAATATATTCTAAAAAGAATGTATTTGGCGGAGCGTCTTCCATGCTAAATGTCGTAAGGCCGTGAAGTGAACCCTTAGAACCATTGCCGCCAACTGTACCTGATATATCATAACTATCACAACCAAAAGCTCCAATGTGCTCATTGCCAGGCCATTTTAAGCCATTTTTTACAACTTGTCTATTTTGTAATTCACGTTGTGGTACCCAGCTTATATTAAATCTACCTTGCGGGTTAGGATTAAATACTACTTCAGAATCTTTAATACCGTTTTTCCATTGGAAACTTCCGCGCGTTGTTGGCGCATTGTATCGTAAATCACCGTTGTAATCTATTTGTTGATGTATTTTAACTAAGTTAAATATACTATTTTTTGCTTCGTCTCTAAACGCATGTTCTTCTGTGCGAGGGAACTGGCGATAAAATTCGTTTTGAGCGTCAGGGTCAGACTTTAATCCGCTTACTTCGTTTTGCCAGTAATCAATTACACCTACTTCTATCAGTGTTCCGTCAGGCGCTTCAACTGGTTCTGGGGGCGTGTTGAATACAGGTACTCCATAAGTATCAATGAATCCTTCGTAGTTCCATTCCATAGGTATGAACAAAGAATATAATCCCGAGCGAGTCTGTCCATTAGCGTTTCGTTTGGTAACATCTGAATCATAATACAATTTTTTAAAATTGTCACCCCCTTTATCTAAAGCATTACTGGTTGAACCCATCATACATTTACCGATGATACGAGAACCAAGTCGCAATGTTGTTTTTGTTACACGCCAGTTATTTAATATATTATCTGGTCTTTCCCATTTACCAGATTCATCATGTACTAATAGCCTTAACTTTTCCCCGTCATAGCTATTATCACCTGTATTTTTCCAATCTATAGTTGTATCAAGACCTTCTAACTGTTGTCTTTGCTCTTTTGACTGTATGGATTTACGTGTTAGCTTTGAAGCCGGCACACGATATGCTAATTCTGTTTTTGGACGGTCCATACCGTCTTGTATTGGTTTAAAGAAAAAAGGATAATTTACAGATATTGGCACAACCTTATCGGTAAACATCTTTTTTGCATCGGCACCAGACTTAGATAATATACCAAAGCGGGCGTCACTTGTGATCGTTGCTTGATTTACAACTTCGCCAGAAGCCATAAATGAAAAACCAGAACGACGGTTTTTAAGGTAACACATACCATAACACCGCATATCAGCCTTGCAAGCTTCCCAAAATATAAAAAATAATCTATTTGCTTCGCGATAATCCGGCTTACCTACATCGATCTTGCTCCATTGCAAGTACATATAATGTGTTCCGGTTATATAAGTTGGCACATTATTACTGTAAAACCAATATCCTTCATCGCGCCGTGTAAATTCTTCATCAATATAGGCTCCCCAGGTGTCTTTAAACTCGTCAGGATATGATTCCCAGTCGAATATAGTCTTAATATTTTTAAGCTCCTTAGGATACTCCTGTGGCGTCCATTTGTTTTCGCTTTTTGCTATACACTTCGGCTCTTTCGGCAACGCTATGCGCAGGTTTTGTATTTCTACAATGTCACCTATCTGACCAGTCTTGCTTATTACAACAACGTCGTGTTCTCTATTGTAACCATATTCCCACTTTTTAGATTTATTTAATCTATTAATTGTGGTAAGTTTTATAGGTTCTACAATTTTATATAACGTTTGCTCGTACATTACTTAGACCTTCGTTCAGCAAAACCTGAAAAAGCTTTTTGAGTATCATCTTCTTTAGGTTTGTTTTCTAAAATACGCTCTTCTTCTTGTATGCGATTTAATATTTCAAATGCATCAAAGATGGCAAGCTTTTTTGTGGCTGCTGCGTTTTTTAATCTATCTGCAGAAACGTCGTCTCCGGTATTGGTTATTATTTTTTCTTCCGCTACCTTAATTAATTCCTCAACCGCTCGATGTCCAGCTTGGATTATACTCTTCTTCGTCTCCTTGATATTCATATTTAATTGTAATATATTGTTTTGGCACGCGGTATAAACGTTCTCCGTCTATAATAAATTCATATTCTGACCTAGGAGAAAACCCAACTAATGTGCCTTCAGGTATTTGCTCGTCACCGTGCTTTACAATACCTTTTAGCGGAATTTCTTTTTCTCCCGAAAACGTATCATTATTCTTTAAAGGCTTTACAAAATAAAAACCATTTATAGGTTTCCAATTTTGCATAGGTTTTTTACGTGCAAATATCTGATCAGGATTTACAAAATACATGCCTTCCTTAAAAAAACTTTTACTGTTCTTTTCATTCCCGCGCACGTCGTAAAACCTTCTAAATACATTATGGTGCACTATTACCTGATCACCGGGCTCTATAGTTGTTTCGCCAATGATTGGCGTACTAAGTACAACACCGACCCTGTTTACATACTGGTGATTTTGCAATTCTGTATTTAATAGCAGCTCTTTGCCATCTATTTCAGTTTTACTTGTACTACGCTCGCCCTTTGGCATTACAATAAAATCATATACAGATTGCATTAATAATCTAAATTATATTCAACAGCAATACCCATATTTTTATTGAAGTCTTTCCAAAGGATAACTTCTTTGTTTTTTTCTATGTATATGGAATACTTTTCTTCTTCCTCAATTATATTACAGATACAATGCCCTCCGTAAACCTCTTGGCCTACGGAGTAATGCATTGCGTCTATCTTATAATCTTTGCCTATACTAATCTTCCGTATTAGTTTCATCAGCTTCTTCTTCAATTGGTTTTAGACTTCCGTCCTCAATACTGATTGAAACTTTTCCATACTCTTCTTCAAGCTCTTTTTGAAATTTACTAAAGTCTTCTCGAACAGCTGCAATTTGATGCAATAAAGAATGTTTTTGCATTTCAATTCCGCCAAGTTCATTTTGTGCTTTGTTAATTACACCTACAAATTCTTGAAGTTTTTGTAATTGTTCTTCTGAAATTTTTTCAACTTTTTCCATAATTTTAAATTTGATTTAATTATATATTAATTAATCACTCATTTTTTAAGAATATTACTATAATTCAATAGTTTTGGTTACTGACACAGGTACAATTAAGTTATTAATTTGGCTTTCAACACTTGCCTCAATTGAAGCAACCTGCTCGGCCCCCATAGCGTCTTGGGTCCACGCAACAACTTGTTCGTTTGTTAAATCCTCAAATGGGATGAAATCCGTAATGTCGCTAGTGTCCAATATCTGTGTCCCAATGTTGCTAACCGTTATAGACTGCGGTTCCCCCTGCGGGTCTAACTGATCCAAGGTTCCTGTCACTATCCAGTGTACATTATACACTACGTCTGCGTAAGTCTCGTCCGTAGGGTACACGTCTACCGTTCTGCAATTCCAATCAAATGTTGTCATTTTGTTTTTTTAAGTTATTCGTAAATATAGTTGTTTTTTAGTCATATCTCAGCTACTACGAGTTTTCTTGTAGGATTATAGAGAACATGGCTCTATAGAGGGGGCTAGGTACTTGTATCTGAATAGACATCCTTTGTCCCGCAGTAAATGTGGCATTAGTATTATTAAGGTTGGTATGTAAAGACTTACCTGAGGAAGTTCCAAGCCCTATACTAAGCGCAGAAGTAGGACCGTAAACCACAGAACCATTCCTTAGTATTTGATATTTAATAGTTGTTGCTGAAGTTGGCGTACCATTTCCCGCGCCGCTATAGGTAATACTTCTAATATACCCCGCAAAAGGCGCAACAAAACTGCTCGCAAGAGATGTTCCAGTCGACTCCACTTCGCCAACGAAAGGCAGATAATACCAGCTAGCTGAGTTATTTGTACTGTGATCCATGTGCGAAGTCACCATCACCGTCATCTGCGGACTATAAGTGATTGTATCCGTAAGTGCGTCGGTCAATAGCTTTAGCCCCGTTTCAGTCGCTAAAGTCAATGTGTCGTTATTGGTCTCTGCTGTCACTGTTGATTGACCCGATACTGCTACATTTTTAAAAATAGCTTGTGAAGAACCTCTATCGGAGTTAGTAATAGTAAGAGTTCCACTTGTAGTAATTGGACTTCCTGTAATAGAAATGCCCGAGCCCGCTGTTGCTGCTACAGATGTTACAGTACCTGTATTAGATGTCCAGCCTGAGTTGTTGTTAAATATACTAAGCGGTATAGATGATATAAGCTGTCTGTTATCAACACCTCCATTTTCAGCAATTAAGTAGTCCGTACCAACAAGTGTTCCACCAACAGTTAATTCACCTAAATCTAGACTTAATGTAACAGTAGCTGATGTGCCGCCGCCTGATAAACCTGTACCCGCGGTTACTCCGGTAATATCACCACCGCCACTAGAAGCCGCAGTAATTCTACCATATGCGTCAACTGTAATATTAGCAGATGTATATCCTCCAGCTGTAACACCTGTTGTATCTAGAGAAGCAGAAACTTGATGATCAAAACCAACCGGCCCTGTGCCTGAACCAAAAGTAATACCGTTAGTTCCTTCAAACCAAACACTGTCACCAACAGTAACACTTTGTGTTGTTCCCGCTCCATCGGCATCAAATGACCAAAGAGTGTCGGCATCTGCTACAAAATTATTATCTACGTAGTCTTTATTAACCGCATCAGTACCAGCACTTACTGTGTCAATACCTTGGATACGGCCTGTACCACTTAACGTAATATCGCCGCCTGAAACAACTAAGTCGCCTGAAATGGCTAAAGATCCCGTAGACGCTGTTAATCGTACATCATAATCTGACGTGGCAGTATCAGTTGCATGCATATCAAAATACTTACCGCCCTCCATTACGCCATCGGTAAGAACTTTTACATATCCATTATTCCACCAATCACCATTTGTAGGCGAAGGTATTCTTGCTGAATCTAAAGTGCCGCTTGTAATGTCAGAGGCTGAATGAGTATGAGATGATGCTGCTGCTCCAATGTCTGAAGCGGTTAAATTTCGAGTAGAGTACGTTGCATTTGCATCAGTAACGTGACCTAATGTATCTGTGGTAATATTGAAGTCTAAATCACTTATAACAGTGGCTCCCGATAAAGCTCCAGTATCTAAATCGATATCGTCTCCAGGATGTGTGGGGTGAATATAGTTATTTGCATTTGTATCGCCTGTATACCCTAAATCTCCAAGTGTAAGGGTTCTAGGAGAATGAGATTGTATAACACCGTCGGTCATTGTCATTGACGACAATACAGTAGCCCCTGTATATGAAATATCTGCATCTGTACCAATAATTGTATTATATGTTCCAGCGGCTTGAGCGCCAATCTCAGCTAAACTCCAGGATACATTTACAGAACCATTTACTGATTTACCCGTACTTCCTATTGTTATAGTTCTAGCTGTGGTCCAGGTATCTGCATTTGGGTGATAAGTGTCGTGAAATACTTTGCTGCCGTTTACTTGAAGCTCAGATGCCCCGCCAAAATTTATTTTGTTATCGGTAGAATCGTCAATAGCATATAGTGTAACATTGTTTGCTCCCCCGCCAAATAAAATACCTTCGCCGGGGTCATTAATTTCTAATTGATTTACTCCAGTGATATTGTAATTACTACCACTGATTCCTGTAGTACTTAAAGCGCCTACAAATGTTGCAGCTTGTACAGATGCATTGTTTGTTCCGCCATCAGCATCAAAATGAAATCTTCCGACTCCATTAGCGTCATCATACCTTATGTAATCGTCATTAGCAAACTTAATTCTATTACCAGAACCTATTGTCAAATCAGGAACTGTCAGCGCACCGGTCATTGTATCGCCAGACTTGGAAACCTTAGCGCTAATACTATTTGTTACAGTAGTAGCAAAGTTGGGGTCATCACCGAGTGCAGCAGCAAGCTCATTAAGCGTGTCAAGAGTAGCTGGAGCAGAGTCGACAAGGTTTGATACAGCAGTCTGTACAAACGCAGTGGTGGCTAATTGAGTTGTGTTTGTACCAGAGGTTGCAGTTGGAGCAGTAGGTGTGCCGGTTAAAGCTGGGGATGCAAGAGGAGCGTATCCTGCTGATGCATGGTTACCCCAATTATATGCCGCATCCCAGTTTGTCTTACTGTACCCTGTTATTGCAGTGGTTCCAGAGAAGAAATTTCCTATTTCTGTCTCTGTATAATATCTATCATCGTGAGTGTGCGATGCAGCTGCAATACCAGCTTCGGCTAGTGTATTGTTTACCCAAGCACTACCATTCCATTTCAAGATTTCTCCAGAGGAGTTACTTGTAATAGTTACGTTAGAATGCGAATCAAGTGTATGGGCAGACGGAGTGAACGTGCTTGGAACCCCTGTTAAATTACCCCAAGCTAAATAATAACTTCCTTGCTGTCCATCTAACAAATCAGCATCAAGGCCTGAGCCTGAACCGTCAGAAGCAGAAGTCCAAACTTCTCTCCACCCAGGGTTATAGGTACTTCCTTGGTCGTTATATATAAAAACTTTTCCAGCAGACCCTCCAGTGTTTGGTGCAATTGCTAATGCTGTAATATTTCCTCTTGTAGAATCAGATGAATTATCAGTCCAAGTTATCCAAGACGTACCAGCAGTTTCAGTAAACCTGCCAGCGTCTGTTAAGTCAAAGTTTCCAGCATAATCCCAAGAGGTTTTAAATACTGAGCTGTATGAATCAAACGCTCCGTCACTTTCCATTTCAGATACTAACCCAGCAGTTGTTGAAGTACCAGTAAATGCTTGCACTCCTAATGAACGAATATCGTCAAGAGGTGTAGCCCCAACATCAGAGGCAGTTAAGTTTCTAGTTGAATATGTTGCATTAGCGTCAGTAACGTGCCCAAACGTATCAGTCGTAATATTGAAATCTAAATCACTAATTACAGTAGCACCCGTCAAAGCTCCAGTGTCAAGATTAATATCATCACCTGGGTGTGTTGGATGCGTGTAAGATACGCCTGCAACAGCGTTGTCAACATATAACTTATTAGCAGCATCAGTGTTGGCTGATACAGTATCAATACCTTGAATTCTACCTGTCCCGCTAAGAATTATATCACCGCCGCTAACGGTTAAATCTCCCGCCAAAGTTGTAGCGGTTCCATTTAGAGTTAAAACAACTCCAGAACTAGTTTCTAATTTTAAAGCTCCCCTTGCGTTACCTAGATGAGAGGCTGATAAAGTATTATTTATAAAAAATTGTTCCGAATCTGGAGATGTAGCAGTATTGTATATACTAAAAGCACTTGCGCCGTTTTCCCCTGCCTGTATTCTAATTTCTGGAACTGTAGTACTATATATAAGATGTATACCAGCTCCATCTGTACTAGCGGCACCTATATTTAACGTACCAGTCATTGTATCGCCAGAAACGTTTACAAACCTGTTGTCTGATTCAGTCTCCGTATAGTATCTGTCGTCGTGTGTATGTGATAACAACGCGTATCTGCCATCAAGAGAAATACTAGCCCCAACCGCTGCATTATTACCAGTAATACTTAAGGTCCCTGAAGTAAATGCTGCGTCTGTTACATACCAGTTATTATCTGTTATACCAGCGACAGCTGTGTCAACGTACAGCTTATTAGCCGCATCTGTATCTATATTTACAGTATCAACTCCCTGTATTCTGCCTGTTCCTGATAAAATAATGTCTCCTCCACCAACTGTTAAATCCCCACTAAGTGTACCGCCTGCCAATGGCAGATGCCCTACTTGAGAGTATGTATAGGCAGCATCCCAATTTGCATTAGTTACGTTTTGTAAAACTCTAGCTGCTGTCAAAACAGTAGTTCCATCCATTTGCAGCACACCGGTACCATTCATGCCTAAATCAATAGATCCCCAAACTCCAAGGCCATTGCTTGGTGCACCATGGGTTGCAGCACCCCAGCCGCTTGGTCCTCCAATATGAACTCTTTCATAAAGGTGAATATACTCGCCGGTTTGAGATCCTTTGGTAGTTCCTCTAATCCCCCCTACTTTTAAGTTTTCTGCAGTACCTGTGCCGGTAAGTTTGCCGCTAAAAGAATCATCAGCATCGCTTCTTAAATACTTAGGATCCGTATGTTGCGTAATATTGGTTAAAGCAATCCTAGCATCTGCAAATGTTCCGCTTGTAATATCGGAAGCAGCATGAGTATGAGAGGACAAAGCAAAAGCACTTGCATGGTTTCCATCAACTGTGTCTGCATCAAGGCCGTTTCCTGAGCCTTCGTCAGAAACAGTCAGAATTCGTCTCCAGTTTTTATAATTATTAGCTCCATTCTCACTACTCGGGTTATCGCTACCTGCTCTAAAATGTAAAGCATTATTTGCTCCGCCATAAGTGTGAGAAAATTGAATCCCGGCAGATTTATCGCCAAAGCTTACAACATATTGATAGGAGCTTACATGCGTGCCATCTGTAGTTTGTGTTGCGTGTCTATATTGCCAAAAGTTATCTGAACCTGCTGTGTCAATATTAATACTGCTTCTATCGGCAGTTAAATCCCATATATTATGGGTGTGAGATGCAGCTGCGAAGTCTCCTGTACTACTAAAAGCAGCAGATCCAAGTGTTCTTTGCTCTACCTCCGTACCGTTCATTACAAGAGCCGTTGTAGAAGTTGTATTGGTATCTCTTGTGGTAATATATAGACGGGAACCAACTACAAAAGAGTCATCTGTATTTAATGTATTAGCGCTGCCTCTATAAAGATTTGTATCGCCAGCTTGACCAAATAATAATTTTCCATCATTCTGAAACACCCATCTTTCTCTATTAGACCAGGACGTGTCATTATTAGGAAATGCTAAGACCTCTAATCCGCCTTCTGCACTAATATATACTGTTTCGACAGAAGCATCAATATTCGTATTTAATACACCAGATGTATCTCCACCGGCAATTATAATAGAATCGTCATGCCCAAATGTTATTGCCCCATTTAGCGACCTACGTTCTAAAATAGTCTGTCCGTCAAATGTTAAAAAAGCTCCTGTATCTGGAGTAAAATCAATAGTCCCACCGGGCCCAACAGTCATGGTTGAGGTAAGGTTCATACCATTACCTATTTGTGGGTTATATACGTTTAGCGTTGTATTTGCTGAACCTAATGTTAAAGTAACACCAGTTGCACTATCATCTGCTTTAATATTACCTGACTGCTCAAATAATATATCAACATTATTAATGCCATCGCCAATATAAACATCAGCATTCCCATCTCCTAGCAATACATCTCCAACAGCATTAGTTAATACTAAATCATTGCCGTCCTGCTCTATCTTGCCTGCATTAACACCGGCCGCTGTTTTAAACTGCAAGTCATTAGCTTGCTCAAGATTTATATTACTTAAAAACTTAGGCATATTTTATATTTTAAATTCTTCCAGATATTCTTTTTTTGCTAAGATTAAAACTGTCCCCAATTTTAGTTCTTTTTTTTGCTCTAGACAACATATCTTGCCCTGGGTGTGATTTATCTATTATAACTTCAATATCTTGTGCCTTCATACCTTCTCCATTTGCCCCAGCTTCGTCAAAGAAGTATCCATAATTCAGCATGTAGCTTTCTTTTTGTGGCGCAACTGTTAATTCTTTTGTTTCAAAATTACCAACACATGCCGATGTGTGTTCAATGCGATCAAAAAACCCGTTTAGCAAATCTCCCTGGGCCTGAGCTGATGTTCTTACGGTTGTTGATTCATTCCAATCATCCGCTGAGCTAAATACTGTATCGGCATTTTGCCCTGTTATATATTGTGCCTGTCCAGCAGGATTAAAACTAATACTACTAGGTTTAGCTATTAAATGAGGATAATCGCTAGAGCCAAAAGAAGCATTTGCGCCAAGGTATGTTTTATCGTTAAGCATTGCTCTGGATCTTAATCTAACCGTTGCTCCAGCTGGCACATATACTTGATGTAAAAAATGTTTATCGTTAGTACTGCTTATTATATAATCACTATAAGTTGAGCCTTTTTTAATCACTTTAGCCATATTTCTAGTAACTTCAACAACTTCTCCATTTCTATAACCTTGATCAAACCAAAGCACACGTGCAGCTTCTCCATCTGTTCTTGCTAAATTATCTGTTGAATTACCATTAAAATAAATAGCACTAATCGCTAATCCTTGCTCGCCATTATAGTAGCCATTTGTACCGTCCCATAAATTTGGCATAAAATGAGAATTGTAAAATACAAGGTCATTAACTCTTTCGTTTATATAAGTTTGGACATATCTATTAAAATAAGCTCTATCTATTTTTGCATTATTTATGGTCGCAGAAAAATAAAATGCGTAAGAATTTTGATTCTGATAGTCTAAATGTCTAACGCGCGATTGTTGTTGTTGAAAAGCATTATGTAACATAAATCCGTAGTCTTCAGCCATTCGCCCAAAACAATATTCCATAAAGCTATAGCTAGAATACATCGCTTCATTTTGCAAATTAGAATAGTTACCAACCATAGAAATATGGCCATATATTTTCATAAAATACCCTGAACTCCATCTCCATAAGCCTCTAGCTGTCCCAACTGTTACATTGTTTCTAGCAACTTGTCCGTATGGATGCCTTATCGCTAAAGAAGGATATGAATCACCATCTCTAACTGAATTAGAACACAAAGAATATGCAGTTACACTACAACCGCTAACATAATTTTCCCCTGTTTGGCTGTACCCGCTACTAGTATGTATTGTTGGGTCGTCATGAGCTGACCCGGTTATATTAGATGCGTATCTGCCATTATAGCCGGCTATTACGACACCACCTCTGAAATTTGTCTCGTCATTTGTATTATATCCTAAGTTTTTAAAATAAACATTTTTAATTCTGATTCTTCTAGACGGAGCATCATACCAATTACTGCTAGTCCAATATTGGATATTGAAAAACACTCTTGCGGTATTTTCATCCCCATCAGCAACTTCGTCGCCATTTGAGGCGCAAGCTTTAATTACAACATCCCTGGTTATTTTAGTAACTATTGCTTTATATGCATCAGATTTATATGGTATTGTTCTGTTTACCGTTAATGTATTAGAAGATTTGCCAGTTACAGTATATAATATATTATGTCTCCACTTATTATTTTCACTTCCGCTAGCATATGTATTTGTGCCATTATCATCCCAAACTTCTAACGCTAAAACATCGCCAACACTAAAATCAGCAGCATTGTTTAAAACAATTTGATTTGTAGAATTAGCTTCTATAGTCGTGGTTATGATATTTGCTAATCTTCTAACCAATCTATTGTCTGTATGTGGCTTTTCAATTCCGCCCATATATACAGTAAGGCCATCAACAGTACCAGATACAGTAGAGCCAAATGTGACTACATTGTCGTTTATATCGGTTACCTCTAATGTATTTCTATTACTTCCAGTGCCAAAAATAAGTTTATAACCTACTCTAAAAACTGAAGCATCATCTAATGTTATTGTGCTGCCTGACTTTGATTGAATTACAGCTGTTGGGGGAGTAAATTGACGGATATATATACGGTTGTTAACTAAGTCAATGTCATGAATATAAAAACATTCATCAACACTAAAATGCCAATCAACATCATAATCATATAATGAGATCATATCGCCTTCAGCAAAATTTGTCGCACTATCTACTGTTATATAATAGTCGCCAACAGAATGAGCTCCATTTAATTGTGTATTTAATGTTGGCTCACTGCCATCCATTTGAACACCGCACCATCTTCTTGAAGCAATTTGAATACCATGCTGATCAGCATTACTTCCGGAAATCTTAATTTCGGTATTATTCTCCATAGATAGCAAAGACCCAGAGCCACTATTGCCCTCTGAAAATTCGCCTGAAGTTGTAGTATTATGAACATTATAAACAGTCATTCTTCCGTGCAAATGCATTTTACCGCCGTTGGCAAAATGTAAATTACCATTTATTGTAACATCACTTGTTCTTGTCGACTGTATATTTGTATTTAA
>Ga0208795_1001096_pt1 | contig 12598 bp, 6 predicted proteins | sample CB_VirMetaG_6_FD_184541 | JGI IMG/M metagenome (GOLD analysis project Ga0208795, IMG submission 184541) | Freshwater to marine saline gradient viral communities from Chesapeake Bay - CB_1508_2 Viral MetaG (SPAdes) (version 4) | ecosystem: Environmental > Aquatic > Marine > Coastal | place: USA... | reverse complement strand
ATTCCCCTTGAGGTTCCTGCTTCTGCTTTCGCGGAACAAGGGATGCTTGATTCGGAGTTGCGTCAAGGGTCGCGTTACCCGGAGGCTCGCACAGGAAATGTGGAGTCCGGTGTTGTTACTGGTCGTGGTGTGCAAGCACTCATGGGTGGTTTTGATACGCAGATTCGTACCGGTCAAGCAATGTTCGCTAAAACGTTTGAGCTTCTTATCGGTAAAGCTTTGCGTTTGGATGAAAAGTTGTGGGGTGACGTTGAGCGTACGATGCGCGGAAACAATGACGGTACCCCATACGAAATAAAGTATCGCCCCAATAAAGACATTAAGGGTGATTACACCGTTGATGTGCAGTACGGGTTACTCGCTGGTCTTGACCCTAACCGTGCGCTTGTGTTTGGTTTGCAGGCTCGTGGTGACAAACTGATTTCGCGCGATTTTTTGCGCCGTCAAATGCCTTTTAGTCTTGATGCGACTCAAGAGGAACAAATGGTTGACATTGAAGAGATGCGTGACTCGTTGAAGCAAGCCATTTCTGGTTACGCGCAATCCATTCCGGCGTTGGCTCAGGCCGGTCAGGATGCTGGTCAAGTTTTGGCGATTGTTGCGCAGATTATTGAGGGTCGTGAGAAAGGTTTACCGATCGAGAAGGTTGTTAGTAAAGCTTTCACTCCCCCTGAACCGACCCCTGAAGAGCTTGCTGCTGCGGAAGCGCAACAAGCAGGGATGGGTGGTGATCCGATGATGGGTGCTGGTGCTGATCCTGGTGGTGGTTTAGGTGGGGATGGTTTGAATCCTGACGGGACTATGCGTGGTGTTGCTCCAGGTCAGCAAGGAATGGCTCCTGGTGGCCGACCTGATCTTCAAATGCTCATGGCATCCCTTGGTGCTGGTGGGGAACCAAATTTAACCGCTGGCGTTAGCCGCCGAATGCCGATTTAAGGAGTCATTATGTGTATGAGTTGTGGATGCGGAAAGAAAAAAGGCGAAAAAGGTTTTGGTCTTGGACCAAAGAAGGCAGTCGTTAAAGGCGCCGCTAAGAAGATGGTTGCTAAAAAGCCCACCAAAAAGAAGTAACACCGCGTCTAGTTCCTGTTTAGGAGTATTTATGTCCAGAGAAATAATGGCCGGTATTCGCATGGGTGAAATGGTTTACGTCACCATGATTGCTTCTAATGCGTCCTACAGTCCAGACATTGCTGATGATCTTGCCCGTCGTGCATCATGGATGTTTGGTGAGGCTTTGCATCAAATGGATGATGTTGATCTTATTGAGCATGTCCCTGACAGCGACTTTTTCGACGATGACGATGACGATGATGATGAGATAGCCGCGCCTGAGCGCGAATTACAAATTCCACATGTAGTTAAGTTTATGACGGAAAGATTCGATGGGAGGACCGATGCCTAGAGGTGGATACCAAAAACCATCTAACCCGGCACCCGTGTCTAACCCTGGGAGTCTTTCAAGGAGAACTGACGGTGGACCGGCACAGACGACACAAAAAATGACGGGCGCCGCTTACGGCGAAAACTCCGACTTTAATGAAATGCAGTCAAGTGCCCCTTTACGAGCCACTCCTGGTGCGGCGATGCTAAACCCAAAACCGTCTTCGCCGACCGGGGGTGGTTCCCCTCTTCCACAGTTACCAGGAATATTTTCCCCAACTAATCGACCTGATGAACCTATTACTTCCGGGTCACCTTTCGGTGCGGGTGTGGGTCCTATGGCTCCACCGAGAACTAGCACGGTTCGTTTGATGAGTGATTCGTTGCAAATGGTTGCTGATGTTCTTGGTGACAGGAACCTGGGTCAAGTTGCTGAAAATTTTCGTTTAAGGGGTCGCTGAAATGGCTACAGCTGATGAGATGGAACGGGCTGCTAAGCGTGACGCGCCTAATCCTAGAGATCCGTGGCCTGAAGTTGGAAAGATTGCGAAGACTATTGGTGATCGGAACGTAAAGTTTAATGAGACTGTTACTCCTTCAACTGATTTTCGTGACGGTAAAGCTTTAGAACTTGCAGAACTTGACTATCGGGATACGACCCGTGAGTTGAGTAAAGCCGCTAAGCGTATGGAAGAGGTTCAAAACCAGCGTGCTGAGGCTATGGCGGAGCCAGGATATTTTCTTGGTGACGGTTCGGCAGCGGAGGTTCCTTACCGGGATTTTTTGTCGGAACAGGCCGCTTTGGATTCGTATTGGAGAGATTTAGGTAAAGCTCCTTCCAGTGCTGATGAGGCTCAATATTGGAACAAGATTGTTGCGGCGGCTGCGGAGCAGGGTGTGAAAGTTGATCCTGCTGATGCCAAGAATTTGACTGACTGGCGTTTAGTTAATTTTGCGTCTGACCGTATGGTGAAACTTTTGGTCGCTGACCCGGTAAAGAATGCTTTGGCGGTAGAAAATATTGCGGAGAGTTTAAGCAAAGTTAGCCCCGAAATGGCTTCTATGGGTTTCATGTTGGCGAACACTAAATTTGAGGAACTTGCGAAAGACCCTAACCTGGCTCAAAAAGGTGTGGGTTTCTTGGTGGAGATTCTGGGCGGTATTCTTGAACCGTTTATTGCAGCTAACGAATTTGCACAACAAAATTATCGTGCCAGTGCATACAACGCACGAGAAATTGAACGTGACGGTGGGAATCAGTTTCGACAGTTGTACGGCAGTATTGCTGGTGCTTTGGGTTACAACCGCGGCATGGTTGAAAAAGGCGATTACGATGAGACGTACCTTGAAACAATACCGACTGCTGTAGACAGTCAAGGTAAACGGCTGTTTACTGATATTGAAATTGAAATAGCCATGCTGCTTCACATGGGTTCGACGAAAGATCCTGAGTTTAACCCTAACTTTGCTGTTGAAGAATTCCTTCTTAATAAGCAGGGTGAGGATTACGCGGAAGGTTACCGTGCTTTCGGTAACATTATTTCTAACACTGGTCCTCGCGCTGACGCGATGGCTACTCTTATGCGTCAAATTGATTCAGCCCATGACGGTAACACTGGGTTGATTGGGGCTTCCACTGTTTCGTCGGGTGTCAATTACAATCCAATTTCGGAAAGTTCCGCTCCCGTAGTTTATGACCCGCAGCGCGGTGAAGGAACGTATCAGTTTACGTCCAATTTTGTGGGTTTCGCCACTTCAGTAATCATTGATCCGACAATAGTCGGTTTTGCTGCCTACCGTGGTATTCAAGCCACCCGGTACGCGTTGAGCCAGGTGGCACCACAAGCATCCATGAATGCGGTTGGTGCGGAGAAACTTCTTGCCTCCGGTGGTGGATTTCTTGGGTTAAACAACAAGACGCACAGGTTTTTTAAGACCCTTTCCGGTGACTTAAACGAATACGAGATTTTGGGTGCCAGGGTTCAAAGAAACAATGCTGGCAAGTTTGCGGGTAATGAAGCTGAAGAAGTAGCCCGGCTTAAAGGTGTTGTTGACGAAAATAATGCGTACGTAAAAAACGCTACCGCGAGTGCGAAGATAGACGGTCGGGTTGACCCGATTGAGAAGACTGTTCAGGCTGCTTTTGATGAGGATCTTCTCGCATATCAGAGGGCTGTTAAGGCTGAGAAAAAGGCTCGAAAAAGAGGTGTTCCTGTAACTGAAGAGGAACAGGCTCAACGTGTTGCGCAGGATCAGACGGCTTACGATGCGTTACGTCAACGTATTTCGCGTCGATACAATCAGATACCTGACGATTTGATTACAGATATTCTTGCCACGGCTCCTCGGGTAAACAAGAATGGTGTGATTGTTCCCCGTGTGGCGGCAGACGGAACCATTAATGAAGGAAGAATCACTGCGGAGAGTATTGCGGAGTTTGCTAACAACAAAAATAATGATTACGTTTTTGAGATAGCAAACATTGAGCGGGTTGCTTTGGCGAAAGGGCAGCTTGCTAGTGATCTTCCAAGAATAGTTGCGGATTTGTTGGACCAGAAACGTATTGAAAGTTTTGATCAAGCCTTGAATCGTGGTGTCAAGAAAACTAAACGGGCTGAGATGACCCCGCAAATGACTTCTGGGACTGTTGTTCGTTCACGGATTTCTAACTGGATTGCTTCTAACGTCATGTCTGATCGTGCTTCTGCGAAGATTTTGCAAGAGTATGTCGATACTACTTCAGCGAAAACTATTTCTAAATCTTTTAGTGATAATGCGGTACAGATCGGCCAAGAGAGTAAAAATGTTGCTTCCGGTGGTTTGACCCCTTCGTTCACTGAAGGTAGCGGTATTGCTGGTGCGGAAAGAGTCGCGGGTATTGGCGATTCTTTGGGCCGGATGGGTTCGAGTATTTCACGATTGTCAATGGTTGATCTGTCCACTGGTGATGCTGCTGAAGAAGTTAATAAGTATGCGCGACAGTTTTTGCCGAAAGGTTTAGCTGCGACAGCGGCTAATGCTTTCCGTGAGGGTGATGTTGGTTCACGCCGTATCCTCATGTCAGGCATTGTTAGGGCCGCTGCACAGTCACGCGGTTTAGTTATTCCAAAAGGCGCTATTGACGCGTGGCAGCATCGTTCCGCCGCCGCCATGAATGTCACTGGTACGCGTAAGGGTGAGTCGTATGGTGCAGCGTTTAAGCCAAGCGAAATGCCTACTGTCAGGTTGGCGAATCAGCAGGATCAGTTGTGGCGTGAGGATGAAATTCGACGGTTGCAAACGCTTGCTGATGAGGGTGCGGATCAGGCTGAGAATGTAAACAGACTTGACTTTGGTGCAGAAAAAATTGGCCCTGCGGATCAGGCCATTTTATCTTCACACCCCAATATGACTTTTTATAAAGACGGCGGTAAGGGTGGGGTAGGTAAAGATTCTGGCGTTGTTGGACCAGTAAAAACCACGTTTTTGAAAGATTTCATGGGAAATCCCACGGATCGGGATAAAGTAGAATTTTTTAAGAAAGAGCTTGCTGAAGGTCGAGGCTTCAATGAGTCAATTATTGTTTTGTACAATCCAGCCGAAGGTAAGTTTTTTGTCGGTGAAGGCAATCATAGATTGCAAGCAGCATTTGAGATGGGGGAAGAATTTGTTCCCGTCCGAGTGAACCGATCTTACTTCAGAGATGATGCTTCAGTCAGTAGTGATCGCAGTACCGGAAATGTGGACGTTTCTTCAAGTCCATGGAAAGACGGTGCTGGAGAGAATTATTGGCCGACGGATCTTCACCCAAGTTATCTGTTTGGCGATAATGCGCCTAAACCTTTGTCTCAATCCAAAGTCCCTGACAATTCTCCTCCGAAAATTCTTACCCTTACAGATTCTGAGGATTCAATCCTTTCTGGTGATTTCACTCAGGGAATGACGGCGTGGCGCAACCAAGTTTTAGACGATGAAGATTTGTATTCCTCGTTCAAAATTAGTGAAATTGGTACCGGTTCGGAACTTAAATTCTTTAAGCCTGATGCGAAGTCGTATAAGCCTGAGCAGTGGATTGATGAAATTATTGACGAGACGGGGATTCCACCACGTGCACCGTGGAATGTTGGTGCTTTTCTCAACAAGTCTCAACAGAATCGTTTTGTTCACAAGGGAACGATTAGTAGGGATGCTCTTCAAGAAATTGAAGAATATTTGGGTGTGGAGAAGTTTTTACAGTGGATGCGGTACGGCGAAACTGACGATATCATTGAAGACTTGCCTTCCCTTCAGGGTGTTCCCGGTCGGAAGCGTGACTACAAGGGTGAGATTCCTGGTTGGGATGGTGTCCCCGACGAATGGCTTTTCGGTGCCGACTGGAACAGTAAATGGATTCCTGTTCCTTGGGCGCAAGGCGGAGTTTCTGGGCGTGGCTTGGCTTACAACAAGACTGAGCAAGCAATATTTCTTCGTAAAAAAAATGATGATGAATTAGATATTCGTTTCGATGAAGAGTTTGCGCGTGGCGAACTCGACGAGCAGCTTGATGACTGGATGATTTCTCGACGCGATCAAGGGGATCCAAGGTTCCAACCGGAACCGGCTCGTGTTCCTGTGGTGAATCCACTATTCAGAGAGCCTGTAATACGAGACATTGTTGATGGCGATGAGATAATTTCGCTTTCTGCTGATGAGAAAAATATTCAATCGGCTTTGCACATGTATCAAACGAGAACTCACATGCGTGTCCCGAACCTTTCTGACTTTGAGGACATGCGCAAGAATCAGGGTGCATTTGGTCGAGGCATGTACGCTGCACATAAAGTTTCCGAAGAGTACACAAACTTTTGGTCTATCTTTACTTTGTTTGGGTGGCGTTTTTCGATTCGTAACGCTGTCGAAGAAGTCGGTATGTGGTTTGGTACTGCCGGTAGTGTCGTTGATCTTGCTAAAGGTCGAGCCGCTTCCACTAATCGGCGTCGCGTAGATCGTGAAATGTATGTGATGGAACCTACTTTTGCGAGTAGTGACGATGCGATACCTAAAGTTGTTTACAAAGCTGAACAAGGTCTTATTGGTCGAACCGTTGAATCTATTCGGGTTAAAGCACAGGAAGCTTCCGGTAACACGAATAGGACTGCTGCCGCGTGGCAAAGGGAATGGTCAGAGGCTCAGGGTTTACCTGGTTATTTGATGCGCTATTTTGTTATTCCCGCGATGGGTCCTCGAACCAAAAATCTTGAGGCAATCAAAAAAGCGCAAATTAAGTCTAAGTTTAGTGATCCTAAAACGAATGACGAATTCGTAATTGCTAACAAGGATCGTAACGATCTTATTGCCGAGGGTATTGTTGGTTCACGGGTTGGTCGTGTCGGTTTACTTAACGAGTCTGATGCACAAATTATTAAGCTTGCAGGTGAGAACTCGCATTTCGTTCATTTACTTGACGACATTAACCAGTCCGGTACCTACATTAACAGTGCCCGTAATCCTGCCGGTTTAGCTTCTGGCAGGCAACAACTTGACGCTAATGAAGAACTACCACCAGGCGTTTTGCCTGGTCGTATTGATCAGGAAGCGGCGCAGGCTGCGTTGAATAAGGCCATTGATGATGCCAACATTAGTGGGATGACAATCCAAAGAATTAGTGGCACTTCAATGAAGGATGTCAACTCCAAGAAAATGGTTGACGAGTGGCATCATATTCTTCGCGCCACTTTGCAGGGTGGTGACGAACTAACGTCCACTATTGCTGTTCAGGGAATAGCAGATATTTCTCGTGGCCTCACAACGTCTGCGCGGGTCAAAGCTGATCTTGCTGACGTGATCCGTAACGATCCTGACGGTAAATATCAGGAAATGTTTTCCAGGTTGACTAACGATGAGTCAATTACACAGTTCGCGTCGGACTATTTTGATGACATTTTGAACATGTTTCAAACACAAGAAGGTGGCATAAGCACTCGTCTTCTTGACATGTTCACGGATACTAACGGTGTCTATCAAGGTTGGGCTAAACAAGTTGACTCAACTTTAGTAAACAAACTTGACTTGGATCTTGGTGTGTCAGTGGACATGACTGACCGTGTGACAGCACAAATGTTGCGCGGTATTCCTATCAACGAACGACCCACCATTATGAGTATAGACCGGAATGGTGAACAGTACATTCCGTACGCTAACACTCTCCCAGCGATTATTTCAATGAAATATTCTGACCGGCTTTACCGTTGGATGGGTCGGCAGAACGCTCGCCTGTCCAGGGAACCTATTTTTTGGGCAAACGTGCTAGGCATGTGGAGCATGTCTACTGTTCGTCGAACCAACTTGTCGAAAAGGATCGCTGAAGCGAAAGGTCAAGTGTGGGACGAACTGGATGATGCAGCCAAACTGAGGGCCGAAGACATGGCTAACCAGTTGGTTTCAAAGGACGTGTTTGATCGTGCCTACAGCGTAACCATGTCGTTTATGGATAATCCTTCTAACCGTTCCAACTTGGCGTGGAAGGCCCGTAACGTTTCGCGTTACTATCGTGCTTCGGAAGATTTTTATCGCAGGATGGGTCGCGTCGCGGTGTCTAATCCTGAAGCGTACGCGAAGTTTGCTATCGGCTATTCACTCCTTGATGACACTGGTCTTGTTTACACTGATGACAATGGGGACAAGTATTTTCAGTACCCAATGAATCAGGTTGTGCAAGACACAATGAACTGGTTCCTAATGAAATCTTCCGGTTTGAGTGACATGGAAACTGGTAGTGGTTTCAATATTGGTGGCAAAATTCTTGGTTCAACCCCGTCCCTGGATCCGATGAACATGATCCCACCTCTCACTTCAGGTACAGGTTCCCTTGTTGGGGCTGCGGCTTTCAGGTTACCTTTTTTGAAAGAGTTAGCTGGGGCGCGTGCTTTAGTTATGGGTCAGTTTAATCAGCCCAGTGGGGATTTGACTGAAGATATTATGGCGGCACTTATGCCTGCTGGTTTAACCCGCATGTGGGGTTTGATTGATACTGATGCTCGGGAAAGTAACTCTGCTGGTTCCACGATGGACGCTATTGCGATGATGAGTGGTGAAGGGCTTTTTGACCTCATCACTTTATCTGATGGATCCACAATTGATAAGGATTATGCGACCGAGGAAGAAATTCTTAACAGTAAGGAAATGCGGGTCGCGAATCTGGTTGCTACAGGTTTAGAGTTGAGCAAACTGGTGTTTGCTTATGGCGGTCCATCTTTCCCAATGATTAATGCTGACAACGTTTCACAGTGGGCGCGCATGAATGGTTACGACAACATGACTGACGGTTGGTACGACTTTCAAGACGATGTTGCTTTCGACCCGGAATATTTAGACATGGTTGAAGAGTTCACGCAAGATAAAATATATGACCCGTGGGGTCAAGCAGCACAAAAATGGTATTTGATGCGTGCCGGTGAAGAACTCGATTATGACAACGAGTTCGGCTGGGTGGGTAGTTTTGTTCCATACACTGTAAGCGGTTCGGAATCTACCGGCTCATCCGTCTTGAAGCAGGCTAGTTTTCGTGCCACCGAGGAGGGATACAAGTTCCTTACTAACAGTGAAACTGGTTACGCTTCGTACCCTGACGAGTTTAAGGCCGCGTCTTTGTTCCTGGCACCGAGAGAGGGTGCGTTTGATTGGGCAGCGCATTTATATGCCAAGAACCTTCTCAGTTTGCGTGTACCGAAAGCCACCAACGAGCTTGCTGTTGAGATTGTGCGTTCGGAATCAATTGCGGAGAAAAGAAGGGCCGCGTTGTCTTACGCGCAGAAACTTGACGCTTTAGACAAGAACGCTCCTGCCTACGAGCAGCAAGTGAGTTGGTTGAATAAGCAGAAGGCGGCGGAGTGGGCGGAGAAGGGTTACAGCGGGGCTACCGATAATGTTTACGCTTTTCAGGACATGGAAATTAATCGTGATGACGCAAACGAATCCTATATTGCTGTAAAGAAAATGTTGGCGTGGAAGAAAGACAACGAAGGTTTGGATGTTTTCCCTGCGGGTTCCACCGAGGCTTTGATGGAGGAAGCTATCACTATTTGGGACGAGTCACTTATGGAACTGAAAGTGTATGCGGGGTCTAACTATGACCGGGCGCGTAAAGACATTAAAGCTGAGCGAACCGCGAAACTTGATGCTCTCCAGTTAGGGAATGCTCAAGTGAAGCATTTCCGTGATTCAACCATGTGGGGATAAGTGAGGTTAAATTATGAATCCTGATGATTTTGAGTGCCCGTCTGGTCAGCAAGTGGCGATGGATGGTAACGGTAATCTTTATTGTGAGTTCAGGAAGTCGAACGGTCAATGGTCTAAGTCGGCTGAGCAGCCCACGAAGAAGAAGTCGTCTTCCCCTGTAGTGACTGATTCGGATCCTGACCCTTCCGCTGTCACCACCAACAGGCTTCCTGACAGTAGTAGCGCCCCTTCTAGTAAGGATGTTATTGAGAGGCGTAATGATGGTCCCGATGGGGAAACCACCACAACGGTAACAACGAACAGTGAAGGTACCGGTACCCAGACGGTGACTAAGCCGTATGACAGGGTTTTGAAACGTGACGATCGTATGCCTGGTTCCCCGATGGTTACCGCTGACCGTATGGAACGTCCGAGTGCTACTGAGTCTCGTTTTGAGACTGAACAGTACCAAAACGATCTACTTGTTGATGGTGGCTTAAACAGTTTCGATAAAGGTCTTGAAGGTTTTTTTGGTCAAACTTTTAGTGCGTATAGCACGCGCAATACTGCGTGGAATGACCTGATTGATATTGCTAAGAGGCAGGGTGTTTCACCGTACGATTTGCTTGAGTCGGGTCGCAGGGCGTACCGTCCAAGTGCCGGGTCTGGTGGTGGCGGTGGCGGTGGCACTACTCGTTCGTTTAGTGAAGCGAACGAGGATGATGTTCGTTTGCTAGCAAACAATTTGTCTGAAGAAATGATTGGTCGGCGTATTGACGATAAAGAGTTCGCCAGGCTGCTGTCCAGGGTTCGTAAAGAGGAGCAAGCTAACCCGACTGTGACTACGCGTAGCGGTGATACTTCACGTACTTCTGGTGGTGTTACTACTGAGGCTCGCAACGAAGCAATGCGGGAGGTTCTTGTTGAGAATCCTGAGTTTAAGGATTTTCAGATGGGTGAGGGTGCTTTGAGGTACACGCAGCGTTACATTGAAGAGCAGTCAAGGAAGGCGTCGCTGTGAAGGAAGATAAAGAGTTGAGTGAGGCTGAGAAGAAGCGGCAGAAGCGGGATATAAAGAAACAGATTTATGCTGCATACAAGATCGCTGCTGACAATCCTGAACTGTTGAAGGCGGCTAAAGAGTTCGAACGCAAGTTTGATAACAAGAAGTTTTCTTCCGTTGAAGATGCTGAAGATTTTTGGGAAAACGCTTTATCGGACAATGAGCAGTTCGCTGGTCTTTCAACTTCGGAGCAGGGTGCTGTTGTTCAGGTTGCTGATGACACTCTCGTTGGTGAGGTTGCTTCCCAAAAGAGTGAAGTTCAGTCTCAAGTTGATCAGATTCTGGGTGACTTAGGTGTCCAGGTTGCCGATGATGTTTTGGCTAGTGTTGTTGACGAGTCGTGGCGTAAAGGTTTCAACACTAACCAGATCAGGGATTTGCTTCGCGGGCAAGTTGATTCGCAACTTGGCGCTTCCGCCGATAACACTGGTTTTAAGGGAACGATTGGTCAGGCTGCCGCTGATTTGAGTGAATGGTCGAAGCAGAACGGTTTCACTATTAGTCAGCAGGATGCTGATCAGATGCTTTCTAGCGTGGCTTTTGGTGAACAAACACTTGATCAAGTTAAATCAAATTTGCGTCAAACGTACATGGTTGGTGCATATCCGGCGTGGGCTGACCAGATTAACGCTGGGATGGATATTTATCAGCTTGCTTCACCGTATCGAAGTGTTGCGCAGAAAATGTTGGGTCGTACAGATATAGGAATGGATGATCCTGTTATGAAAGAAATGATGCAAGTTCAGGGTGCTGACGGGAAGTTCACTCAGCGTCCTTTGTGGCAGACGGAACGGTACGTGAGGAATTTGGATGAGTGGCAGGGTACGGATGATGCTGCTTCGACTTACGCCACGTCGATGAGTGCGGTTGGCAAAATGTTTGGGTTTGGGTGATTTAGATGGCAGAGTTTGGTAACAACTTCGACATTTCAAAGTTTGATCCTAGTTCTATTAACTGGGAGGCTCTTAATCAAGCAGCCAACCCTGCTAATTACGCTCCTAGTGCTTCTGTTCCTGATCCGGTAGGTCCCGCAAAACAAGTTACTACCGCTGATGGCAGTACTTTTACGGTTCCGTATGGCTTTGAGTCTGGTGGTTTTAATCCTCAAGGTCTTGCTGTTTTGCAGCCGAAGGGAACCGCGGCTGCTCAGGCTGAGCGAGCCGCTGCTGCTCCTGCTGTTCCTGCTGGTCCTTCTGCCGCTGACATTCAAGCGATGATTGATAAGGCGATTGCTGCTGATCGTGCTGCGGCTACTTCACGAAAAAATGATGAAGCGAAAGCTATTTTGAGTGGAACGTTTCGGCAGTGGGGCGGCATGGAAGGGGTCATTAGTGACCTTGACGCTTTGATTCGTGAATGGGGTAACAACATTGACGTGATTTTGGCTAAAATCCCGGAAACGGAAACGTACAAGACTCGGTTTAAGGGTTTAGTGGATTTGCGTAAAAAGGGTATTACTGATATTCAGAATGAAGGCCAATATTTGAGTTTGGAGAAAGAGTACCGTTCCGTGTTTCGTGAAGCGGGTATGCGTGATTTTCTTGGTGTTGACGGTACACAGTCACAGTTTGATTCGATAGCGGAACTGGTTGCTGACTATTCGGTGTCAGTGAATGAGGTTCGTTCCAGGGTGAATGATGCTGCGCGTGTTGTTGCTGATACGAGTAGTGAAACTTTGACTTCGTTGCAAGAGTTTTATGGTCTTGATGTTGCCACGTTGACTGAGTATGTTCTTGATCCGATTCGTACGCAAAACAAAATTAATACTCTGGCTAATGCGGCTCTTCTTGGTGGTGGGGCGCGTCGATCCGATTTGAATATTGATGTGTCTACCGCTGAAAGTTTGGCCGGATTGTCGGGTGATCAGGATGCGAATATTGGTTCGTATCAGGACAATTTCAGTCGAGCTGCTGTTTTGCGTGATTCCACTGAGCGTCTGGCTGCTATTGAGGAGACAGACATTAGTGATAGTGAGAT
>Ga0208795_1001095_pt1 | contig 12599 bp, 11 predicted proteins | sample CB_VirMetaG_6_FD_184541 | JGI IMG/M metagenome (GOLD analysis project Ga0208795, IMG submission 184541) | Freshwater to marine saline gradient viral communities from Chesapeake Bay - CB_1508_2 Viral MetaG (SPAdes) (version 4) | ecosystem: Environmental > Aquatic > Marine > Coastal | place: USA... | reverse complement strand
GTAGTTTACTACGGATCTGCTTCAATTCTTCAAAGGTGCGACTAAGCCTATCATTCGCTTCTTCTAGTTGTTGTTCTAGTTCTTTGTTTTTATCCATGTACTTAGTAACAGTATCAAGGAAGTGTTCCATGTTATGCCTCACAGCATTGTATTCTTCCATCGGAACCATGTTCTCATCCATCATAACGCCATCCTCTACAGGCTTTCTTGTTGTTAGCTTTCTTCTTGCTGGTGATAGTATGTGCCCTGCGTGCGAACTCCCTATTGGCTAGGTGATTCCTACGCTTGGCAAGGTTGAGATCGTGACGGTTCATGGGAGTATATACTAGACCAAGAAGATCGTCAGCACAAGCAAACCCATAACAAAGAACCCAAGCCACTCGCTGTCCTGTTTCTTCATGCCCCTATAGTAGCACCCCTCCCCTCCCCCGTCAAGCTAAATCGTGCGGAAAAAGGCGCGAAAAAGGGACTCCTACATCGGAGCCAGCCCGCATATATAGCTTCATGTCTTACAAATCAAGGGACTCCTAAAAAACTTAGGGACTCCTACAAATATAAAAAAACAGGGACTCCTAAATAATTCGGAGCTATATAAGAATATGAGAAATACTCCAAAGCAATACGGCTGAGGCAAGAAGAAAGGTGGGGGCGGTCGCTCTCGATAATCATGTACGATAGATTTTTACATATACTGCTTGAAAGTAGTGCAAAGAGGAAGGCAGAGATTGCAGCAATTCTTGCACGCCGATCTAAGGTGAACCCAGTAGATAGAAAACCAGGGCAGTTTGGAGCAGGGGCTGGTGTTGGTCGTGCTGACCAATTAGCAGCAATAGCTCAAAGAAACAAACCTTCTCAAGGTGGTTTCAGTGGTAGTAAGACTGCTGAATTGCAAAGACAGCAAGACTTTCAGAGGGATCAAGTTTCACAATCACAAGCAGCAGAAAGAGAAAAGCAAGCACAGTCAGATAAAGCACAGTCAGATAAAGAAAAAGAAAGAGAAGAAAAACAAAAATCAAAAGATTTCAACAAGTATAAAAGCAAGTTAAGATCTATGCTAAGAAAGGTTAAGAGCCTTACAAAAGTTCCAACGCCTAAACCTGTCTATTGAGTTACAGAAACAAAGACTCTAACTATTGGCGTAAAGCCAAGATACATAAAGTTCGAGTCTATTGGGAGAACTTGAAGAAGAGTAAGAAATGGGTTTCTACCATTTCTTCGCGGGACAAGAAGCCCCAGAAACCTTAGTCTTTGCTTTCATAAAGCATCCGCAGAGAGAGCATTGTTTTCCATCTAAGAGGTGAGGGCAAGCTTTACAAATTGCGAATCTGGCTTGAGCAACTTCATCAGGTTCTAGTTTGAATCCTCGTTTGGCCCATGCTGCCATAGTCTTGAAGAACATTTTAATTTTCTGCCGAGGTGAGGTTCCTGTTTCAGCGGAGTCTAAGAAGACTGAGATAACAGACCAGAACTTGTTTGTTCTGCGAGATATTTTGTACTTGAGTGTTTTCCGTTCAAACTCTACAAGATTGTTCTTAACAGCTAAATACCTTTTTTGCCAAATCTCAATTTGTTTTTTTAGGTTTTCTATTTCTTGTTCACTCATGGTATATAATTATATGAAGAAATTAGATGAGGTTTTCAAGACTAAGATGCAGAAGGCTGCGTTGAATGTCTACCGTGGATTACGAACCAAAAATCCTATTGCCAAGAGAACCATGAAGAAGCTCGATCAACCTAAAGATATAGGTAAGTGAGTTCTTTCTATAAAAGCCTTTCTATTTAAGTGCCAGGAGTCTCTTCCTACAAGCTCTCCTTTAGAGTTATGTAGAATAGAGATTGGAACAACATAATTTTTGTATTTATTCTTGTGTGCTGTGACTGTGTAGTGAATGTCATAGAAGTCCCAGCCACCTTCAAAGTATTCAGGCTTATCCAAGCCTAGTTCTCGAAGAACTCTACCGCTTGCTGCAAGAAACAGCCCGTCCATACAAACTACTCTGTCAGGCTTTCCATAGTAGGTGCTATCAGCTTCCATAATATCTTTTCCATGATATACATGACCTCGATGCTTTCCTTGCTGCCATAGCTGATGATTCCACCATACTGCATCTTCTGACAAGTGTGTCGTGCCAGCGACACCTATAAACCCTGTCTCTACTTTGAGGCAAGTGTTTACTATAATATTTTTGAAGACCTCTGGATCAGTTAAGATCTCGATGTCATCATGACACATGATAACTATGTCGTTATCCTGTACATTGAATTTTTTGAACGCATTTGAATAACCACTGAAGATGGACTTCTGACCTACTAAGAACTTGGTCTTAACACCAGCCCTAGATAAGTAAGAAGATAATTTATTAGTTGTATTACTAAAGTTCTTACTGCGTGTACATATAAAAGCGTAAATCATGAGACTACAAACAAAAGAAGATTACAAGAAAGAGTATAACAGGTGTAAGAAAGACCCAATATACTTTATAAGTAATTATATCAAGGTTGTCCACCCAGTTCGAGGACTAGTTGATTTTAATTTGTACCCTTTCCAGAAAGTGATCATAAATGCTCTAGAAGGAAACAGGTTCAACATACTTCGTAAGTTCAGGCAGGCTGGATGTACTACTATCGCTGCTGCTTACTCACTCTGGTTGTGTTGCTTCAGATCTCACCAGACAATAGTTATCCTTTCTGTGGGTGATACAGAATCTACAGAGGTTCTTGATCGTATCAAGATTATGTATGATGAGTTACCTGAATGGATCAAACCTAAGTCTACAACTATTAACGCACACAACCTTAAACTAGAGAACAACTCTCATATTAAGTCTCGTCCATCAGGTAAGCAATCTGGTCGTGGTCTTTCTGGTTCTTTACTTATAATTGATGAGGCTGCATTCATTGAACACATTGATACAATTTGGGCTGCTGTTTATCCTATCATCTCTACTGGTGGTCGGGCTTTTGTGTTATCTACTGTTAACGGTATTGGTAACTGGTATTACGATACATGGACACGCGCTGTGGACGGCGCTAACGCATTTAACCCAATCCAGATAGGATGGCAGGACCATCCTGAGTACAATCGTGTAGAAGGCTTTGAGTGGCTCTATAAGGAGATGGAACAGCGTGACCCTCCTATGGATATAGATGAGTGGGAACCTACTACACGCGCTAACATTAGCCACAAGAAATGGTTACAGGAATACGAATGTGAATTCCTTGGTACAGGTGATACCTTTATTGAGGGTCAGATATTACAGGCACTTACGGAGAACATAAATGATAACTTCTATCGCAAGTACAATAACCGAATGTATGTGTGGAAAGATCCAGACCCTAACTCGACATACTTTATGGCGGTCGATGTGGCATTGGGTCGTGGGCGTGATTATTCTGCTTTCCAAATTATTGATCTTTATTCAGGTGAGCAGGTGGCTGAGTTCTACTCAAATACTACACCCATAAACGAGTTTGCTAGGATATGTTTCGATGAGGGCAACTATTATAATTTATGTCCGGTTCTTGTTGAGAGAAACACCATAGGTAATAATTTACTTGATTACTTATTCGATCAGCTTGAGTATGAGAATGTCTGGTTTGACGAGAAACAGCAGATGGGATTGCAGATAACAGCTAAGAATCGTGATACTATCCTAGTCGAGATGGAAGAAGCTATTAGGATGAGCGAGGTTAAAATTAATTCCAAGAGAACTGTTATGGAGCTTAATACCTTCATTATAAGCCAGAACGGAAAGGTTAAAGCAGATACTGGACAAAATGATGACCTTGTGATGAGTTTAGCACTATCTATTTATGGTGGAAGAAGGTATCGAGAAGATAACCCTGAGATAGTTAAATTTAATCCTTCTAAAGATAAGATGCCTCCCATGCCATTAAAGCAATTTAGAATCATGACTACAGGTGGTCAGAAAGAGGAAGACATAACATGGGTAATCAAATAAACGAGAACGCTGGTCCAGGCATGACCTCTTGGACACCTCTTGCCGATGGAGGTGTTCAGAACATGTATAGCACAGGATATATGTCCCGTGTGTTCTCTACCTTCTTTGCTACAAAGGCTCAGAATAAGCTTTTAATGAGCGGAGATCCTAGAAGGTTTGAGGGTGATGTTATCCTTAACCCTGCGGGTATCGAAGATCCTCGTCAGCCTTTAATGTCTTACAGTAGAAATCAGCCTTTCATTGTAGAGGCTGAGATGAACAGAAAGCGGAGGTATGACGAGTATGAGAAAATGGATGATTATCCTGAGATCACTGCTGCTCTTGATATTTACGCTGATGACTGTACTCAAAAAGACACTAGAAATAAATTATGGATCGTTGATTCAGATAGTATTGATGCTATAGAAGAGGTTGAAGATCTATTCAAAAAAGTTAAGCTAGACCAATACTACTGGGATATCTTTAGAAACTCTTGCAAGTTTGGTGATGCCTTTGTTGAGGTTGTAGCCAATGCTCTTGATATGGCAGCAGGCATTCACAAGATCAAGATCCTAAACCCTTATTTTATCATTAGGTTGGAAGATAAGTTCGGTAGACTACAAACCTTCCTTCAAGAGATCCCTGAAAAGAACTCTGCCCCTGGTTACATGTACCAGGGTAAGTCTCAATACATCGAACTAGATAGAAACCAGATCGTTCACTTTAGACTTCACACCTCTGATCCTAAGTATTACCCTTATGGTAAGTCTATTCTTGCTGGTGCTATCCGTGTTTATCGTTCCCTGAAGCTGATGGAAGACGCAATGCTTGTTTATCGCCTTTCCAGAGCACCTGAGAGACGCATTTTTTATGTCGATGTAGGTAATCTTCCTGCTTCAAAGGCTGAACACTTCATTGAGACAATGAAAACTCGGTTCAAGAAGGAGAAATTCCATAACCAAAACAAGGTTGATGGTCGTTACAACCCTCTTGCAGTCGATGAAGACTTCTTTGTACCTGTTAGAGGCAACCAAGGAACTAAGATTGATACTCTTCCAGGCGCTCAAAACCTTGGTGAGGTTGATGATGTCAAGTATTTCCGCGATAAATTACTCGCAACCCTTAAAATTCCAAAGGATTACATCGTTGAATTCGACAAATCTCCTGAGAGAAAGGCTAACTTGAGCCAACTTGATGTAAAATTTGCTCGCGTCATCAAGAGAGTGCAAGAATCGGTAGCTGTTGGCTTCACTGAGATAGCCAAAAAGCACTTATCTATGTTAGGATACCCTCAAACAATCATAAATGATGTAAAAATTAGGCTTCCTGACCCTTCTGATGTCTTCATTACACGCAAATTGCAGATTGATGAGACAAAAGCTCGCGTTGTGCAGGCTGTAATCGGGACTGGGCTGTTCCCACAGGATTATATCTACAAAGAATTCTATGATATGACCGATACTGAGATTGAAATGCTTAAAAAGGATCTTCAAGCAGAGCAAGAACAGTCTAATCAAGAAGAATTAGCTCAAACTCAGGCTGAAACCGATATTGAAACCAATGCAAACATGCAACAGCAGGCCCAACAGGCTCAATTAGACCAACAACAAGCTCAACAAGCAGCTAAAAGTAAAAATGAAGAACTAGAAAGACTCAAAAACCGATATTTAATGGAAGAAGGTCCTAGTTCACCAAAATACAAGGCTATATCTAGAATTCTAAGAAATAAAACTAAATAATAAAATCTGAAAAGATTAACCAAGCTATATAAATAGAGAATTTACTTAAAAAGTCATGAAAAAATTCTTTGATCAAAGAAATAAGAAAGTCACAAACCTAAACATGTTAGCTGACAATTTAGGTTACTCAATTAGAGAGAATGTTAGTCTATTCTCGGTGGATGACTCTGAAAACCTAGCCACTTTCGTAACAGAGAGTGGTTTAGTCATAGAGGGCAACTACTATTTTACAGACGAGATTCTTTTTGATAATATCGTCGTTGAAAGTGGCGAGATCTTCTCAGACAAGGATAAATTTGATTCTGCCTCACGGAATCAAATTTCTTGCTTTGTAGAGAGTGTTTACTCCGACGAGTTAGTCGAGGCTGGTAGCATCTTTGATGATATCATCGACTCTTGGACTCAAAAAGTAAAGTTCAACGAAACTGTTGGTAAGCTTCGTGAGAAGTCTGAGCAGTTCAACAAGACTTTCAATATTCTTGAGACTCAAGAGTTTGGAAGATTCCTTGAACTTTCAGAAAACATTTCTCAATTCATAAAGGACAACAAAGAGAAGATCCAGGGAATACAGGAGATTAGAAATGCCATTAAGCTTTCAAACACTGTATCGAATGCTTTTAATATTCCAAGAGTTGACCTTGAGAAGATCGAGGAAGGAACTTCTCTTAGTTTCCCAATCAAGGAATCAAGAGACATCTACGAGATGATCTGCTCTCAGGAGCTTTTGAAGAGAGAGATACTAGAATCAAAGAAATCCTTTGATACTGTTTGGGTTACTGAGCCTAAAGTATCTGATTTATCTCTTAAAATATTTGAAGAGGATACTGCTGAGATTAAAAAGGCTCTTGTAGAGTGCTTTGTTGACATTCCTTACATTGCTCTCATCTCTAAGAAGCAACTATCTAACACAATCAAGAACAACCTTGATACTCTTCATGAGAATGTACACTACACCAAAGGTGATCTCAAGGAGTTCACAGGTAAACTATTTGAAATGAAGAAGCCTCTTAAGGCTCTTGTTTCAAACTTACTTCAGGAGAAGTACGGTATCAACCTTAACAATGTCAAGGAGATTCCAACCTTTAAGACTCTTCTTAACACTCAATCACTTATCTTTGAAAGCCTTTCCAAGCTGGCTCCTAGAGGTAGTGTTATTAAGGAGTGCCTCTTTAACATGTCTGAGATGCTAAAGGGTAAGAATGGTGTAGAAGCCATTGATGTTAATGAAGGTCTTAAGTATCTCTTCTCGGAGTCTGGCCTTGCTGACATCTACGAGGAGAACTCTGTAAGATCTGATTTCTCTCTTAATGAGTCTATCGAAAGCGAGGAGGACTTCGTTTCCTTTATTCTTGATACCTTAGTTCTTGAAAAAGACGAGAAGGTTAAAAAGGAAGATGAAAAAGAGGATGATGAAGAAGAGGAAGATGAGAGTGAGGAAGAAGAAAAAGGCGAGAAGAAGAAGCTAAAGGAAGATGAGTCTTCAATCGGTAATACCTCCGATCTTATGAAGAGTTTATCTGACCTAGAAGACTTAATCTCAGGACCTGACCTAGGAGATGAATGATGAGAGAAACTTATAGACCTTTTAGTAAGTATGTTAGCATTACAGGCACAGGTGCTGTAGAGGTTACTTTACATGATTCATCTGGAGTAGCACTAGAATGTAACTACATTGCAGTTGAGCCTGTTAGTGGAAACGCTAGTGGTACCATGTTCATGGTGGTTCCTGATATCTCAACTGCTAAAGCATACGCTGATATGCCAACAGCAGCCACAATAACTCTTAATGATACTTCAGGAATTGTTGGATCATTAGCTAGTGCAAATATAGGAGTTGTTATTCTTTCCCTAGCTTCTCCAGACTTTACTAGTAAAGTAAAGATATCACATAATACTGCTGGAACAATAGTCTATGCTGTAAGATATGGTGTTGTTCAGGTGGCAAACAATCTAAAAGATTCTAGATCCTCTAGAGGTAATTGATATACCTTATTCTTATAAGGTATATAATATATCATGACAGATAGAATACCTTTAAGGCTACTAACAGTATCTGGAATACCTACGATTGGAGAATTTCAATCAGGAGATACTCTTGGTATTGAGCACGGTGGGACTGGGGTCTCTAGCGTAGGACAATTAATTAATTTAATAGGTATAAATAACCTAACTCTTTCTTCAAATCTTCTAGATGTAGCTATCGGAGCACCTTTAGCTTCAAACCCTGTGGCAGGTGATAGTCTTGTATGGAATGGTAATTATTGGGTTCCATCAAGACTTCCACTGTCTTCATTAGCTGATGTAGCGATAATAGATCCTTCAGCGGGATTTATGTTAATCTACGAAGACTCTGTAAGCTCCTATGTTCCAAGACCTATCAATGTAGATGATCTTGCTAATGTAGATGCTAGTGCTGCTTCTGACGGTGATGTTTTAAGATATAGTTCGTTCTTGGATAGATGGATTACAGATCCGCTAATGAAAACGGATCTATCAATAACTCCATATACTAAAGGCAACATCATCGTAGCTGATGGATCATCTTATACTGATCTTGGTAAAGGATCTAACGGTCAAGTTTTAACTGCCAGTGCTGGTGCAGCTTTAGGTGTTTATTGGGCTAATGTTGCTAATGCATTAGAAGGTCTTACTAATGTTAACATCAGTTCACCAGAACAAGGTCAAGCTTTAGTTTATTTCTCTGCTACAGACGACTGGCAGAACGCTGTTCCTATAGGTGGTGGGGGTGCTGTTGATCATGGTTTACTTACTGGTCTTGAGGACAATGATCACCCTCAGTATGTCCTCTCTTCTACTAACAGTGCGTTAAGCAGCCTTGTAACAAGCGTTGAAGGGTCCACTGTATCCTTATCTTCTTACATAGCTGCTAATGAAGGTATGTGGTCAGCAGATGCGGATGTTAGCACCTTATCTGGTTTAGGAGATGTAACATTTACTGATCTATCAGCTAACCAGCATTTAAACTGGGATGGCACCAACTGGATCAATGCTGATAATGACAGGACTGAGATGCGTGTTAGAAATGGAAATGCATCTCCAATGAGCAGAGGTGATGTGATTGCAATTGAGAGTGCTCACAACCAGAACCTTGTAAATGTCATTTTGGCAGATGCATCTCAGACATCAGCAATGCCTGCTCTAGGTATTCTATCTCAAGATTTAGCAGTAGGTGAAGAAGGTATTGCAATCACCTTTGGTAAGGCTGATGGTTTGAACACATCTGGGTTTACAGAGGGAACTATTGTATATGTCAGTCCAACTACTCCAGGTAAGGTGGTAAATGCTAGACCTAATGGAGTAGATGAACTGGTTCAGAATGTCGGTATTGTGATGAGGGCTCATGAGTCCAATGGTGTAATCAAGGTCACATCTATTGGTAGAACCAATGATATTCCTAACAGCACACAAGCTGAGATTGACGGTAAAGTAAACAAAGAACTTGTAGGTCATTACATTGAACCTTGGACAGAGGGAAGTGGTGATCAAAATGCTCCGACTGGTTGGTACAGTAATGCCACATCATCTCTTCGAGAGTTTGATACTGATCCTTTTGGAAATCAAAGTATTATTTGGAAAGCTATTGACGATGATGTTGCTTCTAATGGAGAGGGAGGATTTAATAGTGGTAAAGTCCCAGCGGATGCAAGCTCGACATATAGATTCTCATGTTTCATTAAGCAGGAAAATACTGCTAGTGGGAGCGTATACTTTGGACCTTATGCTTTTAGTAGTCTAGAAGGGGCCACTAGTGATCATCGAGTAGATATTAGATTGGCACCAGCAGCATCAGGAACAGGAGCTACTAATAGATATTTCATAAGTGATCGGCAGATGCCTAGCACTGACTGGTATCTTGCTGTTGCTTATCTACACGCTTATCAAACTGAAACAGGCCCCAGTACCCGTCAGGAAACAGGCATATACAAAGTATCTACTGGTGAAAAGATTTCCTTTGCTATATCTGATCTGGTATTTGATGACCCTTCTGCTGTTGCACAATCTATCAGGGCTTACCAATTTAATAACCCAGCAGGAACAGGAGATGTTGTTCAATTCTTCCAACCAAGAATTGATCTTGTAGACGGTAATGAACCTTCAATATCCGACCTTTTACGCATAGTTCCAAGAACAGATTATGTGCTATCCTCTACTAACCAAGCACTAAGTAGTCTTGTAACAAGCGTAGAGGGATCCACAGTATCTCTATCAGGATACATTGCTGCTAATGAATCTAGCTGGGCTGGAGGAGGAGGCGGTGCGTTATCTGGATTAACTGATACTTCTATTAGTTCTCCTACGACTGGGCAAAGTCTTAACTGGGATGGCAGTTCTTGGATTAATACTACTCCAGCAACAGGCGTAACCGATCATGGATTACTTACAGGTCTTGGAGATGATGATCACCCTCAATATGTTCTCTCTTCTACTAACAATGCATTAAGTAGTCTTGTAACAAGTGTTGAAGGATCGACTGTATCACTATCTTCTTACATAGCAGCTAATGAAGGTACTTGGTCAACTGATAATGATACTACAGACCATACTGCGTTAAGTAATATAGGAACTAACACACATGCTCAAATTGATAGTCACATTTCCGATATTACTAAACATTTCACTGTAGCTAGTATTGATCACGGGTCGATAGCTGGTCTAGGTGATAATGACCATCCACAATATGTTCTATCATCTACTAATAGTGCCTTAAGCAGCCTCGTTACAAGTGTAGAAGGGTCTACCGTATCACTATCTTCTTACATAGCAGCTAATGAGTCTACATGGTCAACTGATAATGACACTACTGATCACACTGCTCTAAGCAACATAGGAACCAACACTCACGCTCAAATAGACAGCCACATAGCCGATATAACAAAGCACTTCACGGTAGCTAGTATTGATCACGGGTCGATAGCTGGATTGTCTGATGATGATCACACACAATACGCTCTTGTGGATGGAACGAGAAACTTACAAACACAGACTATTTCTGACACATACACAGGAACTATAGGCGACACTTCAGTTGGATATGGCATTGAAACTTCTGGAAACTTGGTTAGCAAAGCAGGAAACTATCTACTTTTTAGTGCCACAACGGGTTATCAATTCCGTAAGGAAGGTAGCACCACATATACTGACGCAGATTTCCCACAATCTTGTAGAGATTGGGATTCTGCTTACAACACTGTTCTTAATAGTTCAAGCACCTGGGGTGGAGGAGGTGGAGGAGGAACTTCGGTTCAGAGTCCATTAGTATCAGGTTCACTTTATCACTTCCGAGAAGGCTTTATAAACTCTATAAACAATCGAGATATAGAGGATGGCACATTCTGGGTTGCTGGTGGAAATGGAGTTGTTGTAGATGTTATTGATTACAATGATGACACTCGCTCCTCTGTGGCAGGAACTCTCAACAGTGCTGGTGACCGATGGACATATTGGCCTATTCCAAACCTCTTCCGAACTGCTAATGCTGCTGACGGAGATGAGATGCTTCTTGAGGCGCGAGTTAAACTTACAGATTCGACTGGAACGGGAGGAGGAATCTCAATTGGATTTGTTGACTGGGACGGTAACAACGCAATTGCATATAACACAGCACCACCAGCCGATGAAACTTATGCAGAAGATCATGTTAATATGCACTTCGACATTGCACACACTAATGTTCAAACCGCCCAACTTGATTCAGGTGGTGGCTCAACTCCTACAGTGGCTGATTTAGGTGCTTCATACCCTATGAGTAATTATGTGGATGTTTGGTTTAGACTCGCAGTTCATATTAAATACAATGCCACCTCAACCGAATGGGATGTTCAGTTCTACATCAATGGAACAGCAGTAGGATCACCTTACAGTCACAGTCTTACTGGTTCAATGGTTCCCTTCATCGGAGCATATTACGGAACAGGAGCCTCAAATGCATTCGTCTTCAATGTAGACTGGTTTGATGTTCAGTTTAAGATTGGAGATGATGCATCCGAGGCTTACTTAGATATGACTACACTGTGATTTTGATAATATTATTAATCGAGGCTGGCTTAATAAGGATACTTGTATGGCTTATCTAACTCAAAATGGTAAATATGTATCGTCTTCTGGTAAGCTTGTAGGGGTTTTTGGGTCCCCTTCACCTTCAGTAATACCAGCGTCAGTAGTGTTTAAAAATGAGTCTCCAGATTTAATTGATGGAACTAACAACTACATTACAGTAGAATCCTCTGGAAGTTTGGCTGGTTCTGCTGGTAACGGGTATTATATAAACCTATACAGTAACAAGACGAGTGTTTGGAAAACAACTATTTATGACGCTACAGGTGCAACTGTAGCTTTTAGAACAACTTATGATACTCTAGATGTTCATATTGCCGAGGTAAATGCTAATCTAAATAATTATATTAAAATGACTGAGACTGGTGAGATTCCAGATAATGTTACTTATTCAGCAGGAACAGATTTTGCATCGGCGGTAGAAATGACAGGAGGGGTTGGTTAATAAGATATGCAACTAGATTTCTGGATCAACGGGTCTTCTGTTGCTACCACTAGAAATGCTGCTGGTGCTTAACTTAATCTATTTCCCTCTCTAAGAAGGTTTATAACTTTTTCACTGTACGCTTCATTAAATATGCGAATAACAGAATATAAGTTATTTACATCTCTAAGTTTTGTATAGGTTACTTCAGGAGAATCTATCAAAGATTCTATCATTGTAACACAATTTCTTAACGATGTAACTTCAGCTTCAGTTAGTTTGTTTCTTCTTTCTTTTATTTCTTGGGGTGTTTCCATTTTGTTTTATGAACCTCATGACCTTCGCTTACATAGGTTGAAAGTCGTTTATTTGCGTGGGCACCAAGATATTTTCCTGTATCCATGAAATCATAGACAAATA
>Ga0208795_1001088_pt1 | contig 12656 bp, 27 predicted proteins | sample CB_VirMetaG_6_FD_184541 | JGI IMG/M metagenome (GOLD analysis project Ga0208795, IMG submission 184541) | Freshwater to marine saline gradient viral communities from Chesapeake Bay - CB_1508_2 Viral MetaG (SPAdes) (version 4) | ecosystem: Environmental > Aquatic > Marine > Coastal | place: USA... | reverse complement strand
ACCATTGATATCTAGGTAATCTAGAAACTCTTGCATAGGCTGCATACCTGTTGCATACGCCTTATTATAATCAAATCTTGTTTGTCTTTGCTTCTGGCTAAATCCACCATAACCATTAATCCATTGCCCATAGGCAGTTTTCATAACCTTCAATCCGTACTCTGAGGAGTTCTTGCTGGAATCATTTAAGAGGGGACTGGGAAAGCCGTATAATGTTGAATCTGACATCTATCTTGTTAATGTAAATTTAGTTACAAAGTTAATTAATTTAAATTATTGTTTTTCAATAGCCAAGTTTAATGGGCTGTGCGTACTTCATAAATACAAGTGGAGATGTTTCTTTTTCTACTTTAATATTCTCTGTACCAGCAAGTAAACTCATACCGAATGCTACCGTGTCATCATACTTAGTTCTCTTGTTATGTTTGTATGCAGTTAGGTCCAATATTAACTCCTCAAAGTATATCTTATCACAGTGAAGTTCTACATAGTTAAATACAGTGTCAAAGTGTTTCTGTAGAGCAAATGGGTCTTTTGATGGAGTACCGTACTTTACTTTCTTATTCTTTCTATTGGGGTCTATGGTTGACTTAGGTCTCCACATAACGTAGTTCTTATATCCGTTGCTTATAAAGTACTCATAGTAATCCTCTACATCACTTTCGTAGTTTGCCTTACACCCATAGTACTCACTCATCATTATTATCTGGTCGTGGAATATGGACTTAAGTGGTGGTCTATCTGCATACCTGCACACAACTAGTCCACTATCTTCTGGGTCATTTATATCGTGCTTTCTATATACGTAAGCTACTCCGTTTGAGCCTTGGTCACCAGTAATAATTGTAGAGGCAAATGGATCGACTCCAATAGCAAAGGACTCTACGTTATTAGGTTTCTTTACACCATTCTCCATGATGTTTTTATTTGCTTGAGTCTGGTCCTTGAAATCCCAACACATCTGAAACTTTCCTTTAGGGTCTGGTCTCCACGTAACAGTGTTGTCTGGCTTCCTATAGAATGTAACCCTGTTCACTAATCCTTTAGGAGCATACTCTCTTAAGTAGGTGAGCTGGTCAGATAAGTTAATTGCATTAAAGTGACACTGACTAGCATCTGTTTGGAAGGCTTCTTCTACAGTTAATGGCAGCTTACGTTTCATTGAAGCTAGTGACCTATCGTCTAATCCAATACGCTGTCTTAATATATACTCCTTAGCTAACTCCTGTCTTGAGTATCCATAGTCATCTATAAAAGATACACCAGTTATATCATCAGATCCATAGTATCCCATAAATGCAGGATTGAAGTATCTCCATAGTCCTGACTGAGTCTTACCACTCTCTAGCTTAGAGTTAGGGTTTGATTGATCCCATATCTCCTTATACTTAATAGATGATTCAAATGAGTCTCCATCTTCTACGGTTGTGGTGAGCAGTGCTTTACCTATAATAGTAGAGCCGTTAACCAAACAGAACTTTACAATATCCCAACACTCTTTTACGTCTATACCTTCTGCCTTAGCTATCTCATCATATATATAGGTCTTTAACTTCTGACCATCATACGCTGTCTTTACTGTTGCAGCAAAATCTATCCAACTGTTTAGGGCTTTCTTATACTCTTTCTTTTGTACCTTAGTGCTTCTTACACTTGGCTCAAAGAATCGTAGAGCTGATTTAGGATTAGATTCACCCTCATCTATTGGCTTTAAGTACTGAGGCATACGTTGCCATCTTTGTACTAGCTTGGAATACAAGCCTTTAGCATCATCAGCTGTTTTAGATTGAATACCACAGTGAGAGAATGGGTTTAGGATTGTTCTTAGGTAAGCAATGATAATAGACACCTCACCCTTTCCCCATCGTCTAGGAGTAGTTAAACATAGTCCGTAACACGTCTTATCTTTTTCTGCTGCATCCCAAGCGTAGAAGAAATCTCGCTGAGCATCTGTAAACAATGGCTTCTCACCATCAATATACATATAGTTTAGAAATGCGTAGTGGTATCCTGTAATATATTCTAAATTTCCATTACAAAAAAACCAGTATCCATTACGTATTCTGTCGTATTCTCTTTCTATAAAGTCATCACCTAATACATCAAGCAAGTCATCTATATTATCTGGTACGTCTAAATACCTAAACTTTTGGTCTGCCTTCTTATCTTGGTAGTTATCTATAGTTCTAAATGGAGGAGGCTGAGGTAGACTAACAGTTACCTCTCCTACAACCCTCTTTCTCTCAAACTTGTCGAGAGCATTTTCTATTAACTTATGGTCTATTCTTCTTTTCACTGCTGAATGCTAAGTCCTCTGGTCTTCTAATGCTTTTCTTCACTTCCTTAACTTCTTCTTCTGGTGTACTGAGCTGGGCTAGCAACTTAAACTTATCCATCTTGTCTACTAGCTTTAACATCTTATCTAACATCGCATCACCCTTGTCCTCGTTTATGTACTTGCCAGATATTGCTCCACCTCTTATACTACTAATATCATTAGCAAAGTCTCCAGCGATACCAGACAACTCAGATAAAAGTCTTTTAGCTCCATCGTTCTTAAATGACTCTAACTCTTCCTCTATCTTAGTGATGTACTCTAACTGATTCTTTGTAAGCCCTTTCTTATCTATCTTACTCATAGGTAGCTAGTATGTGGTCGTAATTAATCTGAATATACTTCTTCTTGTCATACGTGAAAGTATACTGATAATCATCTTGTGATATGAGCTTATCTCCTACAACTATTCCACGACTGAATTTAGGCACGTGTAAGGCACGCAATCTCATTGGCTCACGCTTATCATCAAACGGAGTTAAAAGTATCCCAGAAGGAGTCTTAGGGGCATCCACGACAATCTCTTCGCATACATACACCTTGTCATTTAAATCGAAGGTGTTGTCATCGTTTATTCTTAAGAAAATTAAACTTAGTGGTACACGATGGTAGACTACCTCTTCATACTCAAAAGACTTATCACTTCCCGATGCTAAGTAATGAGTTAAAACTGTGTCACCTTTTTTAAAATAATTGTGACCTTCTGGAGCTGATTCTATCACGCCAATCTGGTCAGAGTTTCCTCTAATGTCCATATTGCATTCCGCTGCAATCTCAATCACTACTCCACCGACTTCAACCTTCCTAATTGATCCGATGTCGTACTTAATAATAAATAAATCATTGTACGTCTTCATTTTCCTGTCCTTTCTTGTATAGTTAGCTCTATTTCGCCAAACGTAGATTCATAGTTTCGTATAGATTGAGCGATAAGCCAGTGTAGATGCTCAGATACTTTTCTTCCCTTGTCTGCGGCAACTATTTCTATTTTCTTTCGCTCAACATACTTTAAACGTATAGGATACATTGCCGATACGTTGTTTTTAGCTGCTGAATGTTTCATTAATTGTTTTTTCTTTTTGTGTACATACAAATATACATACAATTATTTATTGTTTTTTAACTCTAGTAATGACCGATATCTTTTATTGTTTACCTGTGAAAGTAAAAGGTTTTGTTTTATGTATTCCCAAGATAAATCATTTGTTATAGCTAACGCCTTATAAGAACCTTTTACACTTTCAAAAACATTACCCATTAGTTTATTGTACGTTATAACGCCTGGCATACTTGAAAACTCAGGCAAGAACGATGGAGCAATTACTGATGCACCTGCATAGGTAGCCTCTATCCAAGATATATTGCTTTTAGCTCTATTGAACTGTGTATCGTTAAGTGTGTATATGAATATGTTAGGGTTTAGCTCACCAAAGAACTTAAAGTAGTCTATAATGTGCATACCTACCATCGCATTGTAGTTATCTCCACACAAGGACTCTAGGTACATAAACCTTGCCCCTAGGAAATAGAAGTCATAGTCTTTATTCCTGTTTATGATACTAGACCATTCGTCTATATGAGAATAAACATCTACCTCATGAGTTGTTCCTCCTCTGTAAGCTACCTTCTTTGTATTTAAGTTAAACTCTTTCTTTTTATTAACTGGCAATAGGTAGTCATTATGTGCATTAGGTATAACAGTTACTTTGTTATTCCATTGTGAAACAGTTGTCTTTATTGCTACAGTTGATACCCATATTAAATCTGCTATAGTACAGATAGACTTCATTGTTTCTTTTAAACCCTCAAAGCTCAGGTGTACTGGATTATCTTGGGGTATATTGAACAAGTCATCATCGTAGTCAATAACAATCTTTAATCCCATGTTCCTAGCCATCTTAATAGCTGCGAAGTGTAGCTCGGTGCACGGTCTTTGGAATATAAGTATATCTTGTCCAATAAAGTCATACCAATCAAGGTATTTATTATTAGATACATCCTTTATATATATATCTCCGTGCTCTATCTCTAAATAAGGAATAACACCTGCAAGTCTGTAAAAACTTGTACCATCTCCGATAACAGGTGCATACGTCAAAATATTCATAATATTTTATTTACTTTTGCTTTATCATATAAACTTATTTATTCACAATTTAATTAACCTAAAAAAATGGCTAATCTTATTTCTGTAATCGTTTTTACACCAACCAATGATCCAAACACTTCTGGACTTTACACTTCTGCAACTGAGTTAATCAATGTAGATAAAATCCAAGGTGTTGTTGCATCTGCTGTTACTTCTGGAGTTAATGCTTCTGTAGACTACAGCTACAATGTAGGTAACTTATTCCAAAACAAAGGACTTTTAGTTAACTCAACTGTTGCTGAAGTTTTAGCTGCTGCTAACGCTCCACTAGCTTAATTTAGTTAAGTTTAAAAACAACTAGAAGGGGTCACAGATTGTGACTCCTTTTTTTATGAATTAAATTCTTCTAACATCTTGTCTACAGACTCTCTGTAGTCAATTATATTGTGGTATGTAGCTTCTGCGTCACCCTCAACAAGTAAGCTATTAAGAAATCCGTAGTTGATTACAGCTGTCTTTACGATCTGACGTATCTCCTTTACCATATTCTCTTTATCTTTCTTTTTTTTAACCTGTACTGAACGCTTTAATTTATTACTCATGGTTTTGTTTTTTGTATGTTTGTGTGTAATATTGTTCTGCTGTTTTTGGATAATCTATTCTTGAATCAACTGAAAATTGAGATGTACTATCCAAATAAGCATCCATTATCTGTTGCTTTTCTCTTTCTTTAAATTGTTCTAAAATATTACTTGGTAATGAGTAATCATTTTGCTTCCAAAGTGTTTCATATAACCATTCTACTGCTGTTTGTTTCATATCTTATTTGTTTTTTAAACAATAAAGGCAGGAGTACTATTAATACTTGCCTGCCTTATCATTATTTATATGGATCTAAACAATATTCACTAATTTTAGAACGGTAACGACCCAGAGTCATCATCCTCACCTGCTCCAGCATATACTGCTGACATAGCTGGCTCACCTTCAACCTTAGCTAAACGCCATAATGCTAACGTATTAGTATAGTTCTGCTTACCTGTTTTATCTTTCCATCCTCTACCCTTAAGGTTAAAGTGGGCTTCTACAGTATCTCCTACCTTAATACCATCCAATAAGTCTACTTTCTTTTGTGATGCCTCGAACTTAATGTACTCAATGTACTCTGGATTCTCTGCATACTCTAGTACCAACTCTCTTTTTTGAAACTTGTCACTTACTACTTCTGTTTTTCCTACTAAGAAAACTCTTCCTTTTAATTCCATTTGTTTTTTTAATTTAGTTTTTAATAATATATAATACTAGTCTTTCCTAGTAGTCATTAATTATTGTTAAAGGAAATTAACAACCCTCTGTACGTTTAGGCAGCACAGAACCGTAGTCAGGACAGGATTCGAGCCTGTAATACTTGAACATGCTATTCCCAAGATTTCTAATCGTAATAGCGACTCATTTAGACTACAAGCATGTATATGTCCAATATCTACTAAAACTAAGCGTCTACCAATTCCGCCACCTGACTAATTATATTCAAATATAGGTATATAGTATGACAATAACAAATAAAAATAAAAGTATTTACTGTTTTCTTATAGTATTTTACTAAAATGTATTTTTGTTCATTACTAAAAATGAATTAAAGTTTATTATAAAATGTCAACTATTATGTGTATCTTTGAAAATCAATACGACTGGAAAATCGGATTGATATCTGATTTAAAGTATATTGATGAGATATCGACCCTTGATCCGCAAGTTTTCCAGTCCTTGTGTATTGAGGGTTTTTCTTTTTAAAGAACTCCCGAAAGTTCTGCACACATACTTTATAAAAATGTGTACGGTTTAACAGAGTGATTTGTTATAGCCCGTGGAGCAATCCAAATAGAATAAGTGGTGCTTATACAGAAAATCCAGCAATGTTTGAAACTTAACAACTGGTACTGCATTCCTTTAACTAGGTAAAATGTATAAGTAAGCGAAAAAGCCATGGTGATTTAATTATTGCCGAATAAATAAGAGATTGGTAGCGGTACGGAAGTACACTTATTACTAGATATTAAAGAGGGTTAATATAGATACTAAGTTGGGTTTATACCTAATGCAGTATAAAAGCAGAGCTATGTTTAATCGAATAAGAATTATTAAATAAAAAGAAATAAATTTAATTAATAATAAATAAATGAAAGGTAAGCAAGCAACTAAAAAAGATAAGATAAACGAAATTGTTTATAAAACATTTAAATTAAGTAAGGGTAAGGTATGCTCTAGGTGTAGTTGGTGGATTGAAAGTAAATCAATGGCTACCTACTGGGGTAAAAGTATTTATACTCACATAAAGTGTACCCGTAAATAAAAAAGACCCTAGAGCAGATCTTTAATCGGTATGCTACTAGGGTACATTTATGAAAAATACTTATTCTTTATGAAAAATACTTATTTAACAGTTCCATTTGGATCTCGCTAATCTTAACCTGCTATTAGGGTCTTTGGCAGCCTTTGGAAATTTAGCCATTTGACCTGCTGATCTAGCACAGAAGCTCTTGCGTCTATTAGCGTCTTTACTTCCTGCCTTTAGTTTAGAAGGTGGAGTAGTTACAGCCATCTTTAGTTTAGAACCAGGATTGGCTTTACGATAAGAAGCTACACCTTTTTTATTAAGGCCGCCCTTCTTTAAATCCTTACCTTCAGACCTTGTCCATGCTGGAGTCTTTGCCATATCTTCTAAATGTTATATTTGGTTTCACTATAATATCACGATGTGTAAATTGCCATAACTCACAAGTGTCGTTAATGATGATGGTATAAATAGTGTCTGTTTCGTGTCCCAGTTCAGTCACCAGCCAAATTATACCATCACCTTTAGGAGTTGTAACTTCAAGCCTGTTAGATGGCTCGTAAATCATTATTTCTTTTTCTTAACAAGAAACTTACTCATAACAATTTCTTTAGGTGCTACCTTAGAAACTTTTGTGTTATCAGACTTTAGTTTACTAGTAACTGGTTTCTTAAAAACAAAACTTTCTGAGATAGTAGCCTTATTAACCATAGGAGATTTTTTCTTAGCTAGCATTATTTTTTGAATATCTGACTTCTTCTTGTAAGAAGAAACAGCTGAATCTGATTTGGCTTTATCTGCTTTAGCTTTTAAAACTCCAGGATTTGTTTTTGAGCTTCCAGTATATATGTTTTTAAAATCATACATTTTAGAAACCATATTGACCGATTTAGGCTTATCTTGCTTTTTCATATTATTTCTTCTTTAATAGTTTTTTAATTCTATCGCTAGCATCTGGGCCGTATGTTTCCATATTACCAGTTCTTTCTCTATAAGAACCACCAATAGCTTTACCATATCCAACTCTCTTTAAAGAATCAACCGACTTTTTAGAAGCTTCACCTTTTGGCATAAGTCTAACTTTTTGATCTGCTGGCTTCTTAATTCTTGTAGCAGTTACTGTAACTTCTGGAAGACTTATTCTTCTCATAGGTTTGCTTGAAGCTTTTGGAGCAATTTTAGCAACTACTTTTGAAACTACCGCTTTTTTAGTTGGCTTTGGTGCTACATATTCTTTGCTAGGCATAAATTTATAGCTTTTAAGGTTTCCTTCTTTGGAAGGGCCTTTTATTGGAGATTTTTCTTTATTTTTCATTTTATTTTTTAGTTTTAGATTTAATTTTAGCTTCCTGCTTCAACATAGCCGCAGTAGGTTTCTTAGGTTTAGCTCCAGTAGCTTTATTCTGCTTGGCTTTTTCCCTAATGTTATTCCACAATGAGTTCTTCATTTCCTTTATATGTTAAATATCCAGATTTAGTTGCAATTAAAATTTGATTCTTAATATTATTTTCATCGTAGCTAACATGAACCCAACTTAATTTACCGTTTACTGGGTACTCAGCTATTAACTGTTTAAACTTAAGGTTGTCCTTGATGTAATGGAAGATGTCGTTGTTTGTTACATTGCTTGTAGACCCATCCATGTCAATATCAATAGCTTTTCCGTAGCAGTGATCTGAAGTTAGACTAGCACCCTTTGTTATTTTATTTAAGGCTTTACTTCTATAACCAGAACTAATATGTATAGGTACGTTAAAGTGTTCTCTAATAGGCTCAAACACCTCTTCTGCTAACACCTCAAAGTTCTCTAAATGCTCTTCAGTAGGCATATTTGATATACCTGCACGTTTAGCACTTTCGCTACGAATAACTTCTGCTAAGCTTAAGTGTTTAGATATCTTCATCGACCTTGCCCTTTATTTAGCTTTACATAGTTCTTAGAAGACTTCAAATTACTTGACTTCTTCTTAGAGTGTCTGCCAGGTCTAGATATCTTTTTCTTATCTAGCTTCTTAGTTACAGATTCTTTAACCTTTGCCATTTTTCTTTAATATTTTTTTATACTCTTTCGCTTCTTTTTTGGGAGCAGTATATCTATCTTTTCCAACTTTAAATATTTTATTCCCTAAAACCTTTTCTGTTTTAATAGTTTTTTTTATAGTAGGATGATTTTTTGCTTTTAATACTTTACCATTATCAGCTATAGATGGCATATGGTTAGAATTATCTGGCTTTATATTAAATTTAGCAGCAGTCTTATAATCATAACCATATTTATTTTCTATTTTAGCAAGTTTTTTTACATTACCCACGGCAGCTGAAGTTTTTTTCGCTACCATAGAATATTTTTTATTTGCTATTTTATTAAGCCTTGGACTATTATCTATATCCATTAGCTTTTGATCAATTGTTTTTTTAGGTTTAGGGATCATTTTTATTTACAGCTTTTAAGACCATAACCACTCTCTTTAGTATATGGGTTCTTAGGTTGAGCCATTGTGTTCTTAGAAGGGACATTGCTCTTATTAGCCCCGTGCTTCACAGGAGATAATACTTTTTTAGATACAGATGATTTTTTCATAATAGAACAAAGATAATAAAAAACAAAATTACTTTTTGTCGTTATAGCCTTGAAATGAAGAGTGCTATTATTGAGCTGGACCATAATCCACAAACACTTCCAATAGTAGCTCCGAATGCGTACACGAGCCTGTCATTTGTAGAACCAAATGCTATCCTTTTAATATTGAATGACCATATCATACTTATAATGAAAGCAGATATAAAAACACCTAAATACATCTCTTTAGATAAGAAATAAGTATTTACTGCTACAAAGTAAACTTGGCTAAACCCTGTAAGGAATAACGGAAGCCTTTTCTTGAAGTTTTGCTTTAACTTTTTATTCTTTTCCATTAATTATTTAAATAGCTAACACGAGGGTCTTTATATTTAATCCAAGAGCTCATGTATAGCTCCTTCTTGCACATAAGATTGTATTTACTGTGATCTTTATTGGTACATACATACCTAAACTCAAAGTCAAGAAAGTAGTTTACGTCTTCCTTAGCCTCTTCAGCTGTCATTGAAAAGAATGTGTTACACACTACATATGGGTTCTTCACTTCTTTGAAGGTATTTTAAGTGATATAGATAGGTTTGTAGGTGGCTCAATGTGTCTAATGATACCCTTAATAGCTCCTATGTTGTTCCATTTATGAATACCAATAGATTTAGAACACAACATTGCTGTCATATCAAACACATGAAACTGTATCTCGAACAATAAGTGCTCTAACATATCTGAATTACCTTCATTATATTCCTTAATCGCATCCTTGGTGTATGGGTGATCTAAAATATATTTACTATTCTGCTTAATATTCATTGTATTTGATTGTATTTATAAAAATAATATAAACAAAAGTAAAAAAAAATTTCCATATTAAGAAATAATACCCTATCTTTGAATTATGTTGAAACTATATAGATTTATAACTAGCTCAAGTAAAGAGGTTTGCATAAACCCTGACTACGTTTTGTCCATAGAGAAGCATTACAACAATGACCTGTGTACAATTAATTTAATTAACAATGTAAGTTACGTCTTAAAGGCTGATATTAACTCATTAACAGAGGCTCTAGAGGTAACATCTAATTCAAAGAAGTATTTATGAGCACCAACCAAAGAGAGTCCCTAGAAGTAGCTATAGCAGCCTTAGAGGAAGAGGTATCTAACATTAGAACAGAAAGAGATAAGTCTTACAGTGATAACGTAAAGGATAGCTTAAACAGTCAGATATTATCGTTTATACTGTGCATTCAGCACCTAAGAGACCTTATAGAGGATGAGCAATACTAAAATATTTGAAAGGATACTTAGCACAGGCTACGCACTAGCCCTTTTGCCGTTAAACTATTTAATAGGATTGGGGTATATGGGTAGGGTTTTGTGTATATTGGTTTTAGTATTTTACTCTATGCCAATATTAATCGTGTTTAATGTGATTGGGTTCACGTTTTGGATACTTAAAAAGTGATAATATATATTAAAGAATATGGCAATATTAGAAATTTTGGAAGAACAAGGGAAGCAACAGAAGACAATTAAGTTACTAATGGACTTAAAAAAACGTAAAGAACTAGAGCTCAGGGAGATAGAGATGCAATTAAGAAAACTCATACAAAAATAATACTATGGCAACTAGAAGAAAAAAACAAGTAAAGACATCACCTGCTCATAACGTAGAGGTGTATGACCACGTAGACGATGAAATTGGTTACATTAAATCTAACGAGATAACTATACCAGAGCAGATATTCGCTTGGGCAGTTGTAGCCTTGATATTTATTCTATTAACCTACCTGATCCTATGAAAAACTTGATTAGATTCTTTAAGAACGTCTACGTATTCCGTAAGGACCTATGGAGTCACACTAGATACGATTCAATGGATTCTCTAGCTATCTTCAATACATCGCTTAAGAACCTATCTAAGCATATGCACAGGGCAGGTAATCAGGGGTTTCACTTTGGTAAGAGAAGGTCAGCTCTAGACAAAACAATATCTCTAATAGACAAGGTACTTAAACACGAGTATTTAGACGAATCTAAGATTATAAAAAGCACTCCTTATGATGGAGAAACATCCTTCGCTAGGGAAGAACCAGCAAACAATTTCTCTGAGCTATTAAAGGAATCAATGGCTGAGGAGGATAGAGACTGGAGCAGGATAATAACCTTACTTAAATCAAAACAATTTGGCATCAGGTCTTGGTGGCATTAAAATAAATAATATGGAAGAAAATAAAGCACTAGGTACTAAATTATACCTAACAGAACAGTATCTATTATGGGTATCTTTTGGTAAGATACAAGAAGGAGACAACTATGTCAACCCTTGCGACCTATTGGATATGATACCAATTTACTTGGATTACAGAAAAAGTGACGCAATGTTTAACAACTACTGTGTCAAGATATTAGCTCATAGACCATTAAATGGAGCTGTACAGATACCTTCAATTGAACTATTGCCAGAACTAAAATTAGATAAGCCAGACACATTCCCTATTAGTTTTGATGGAATAAATTATAAATACTAAATAACATGGAATCAAAAGAAATAACAGTAGAGGGACTAGTTGAGCTTGGGTTTGAAATAGTTCGTGGGTTTAGCCTTATATTACCACTAGACTTTACGGAAATATATTACGATGTACCAACAGGTACACTATGGGTAGGTAACATTGAATCTAATGCAGAAACAATAGATGATGTAAAAGAACTTATAAGACTATTTAAATAATATAAAAACTATGTTATATACTGCTAGGTCATTTAATAAGGATACATATAATCAGTATGATAATTACGCAAAAGAAAAGATAATTAACTTTTTAGTTATGCGAGGTCATTTAATAATAAACGACAAAGAAGATTATAACCACGACTTAGTAACTAAAAAAAATGGAATACTTTATTATTTTGAATTAGAAGTTAAGATAGGGTATCCATTTACATCTAAAAATGATTACAGGTTCGATACTGTAAGTTTTTTAGGCAGGAAAAAAAGGCTTCACGACATAAATCCTTTTTATTATTTAATAATTTGCAAAGAAACAAGTTGCGTTTTATTTTGCTCATCAGATAATATCTTTAAAGACAAGTACTTACAAAAACTAACAGTCAATACCAATAATAGAAAAGGTGATGATCAAATGTATAGAGTACCAATCTCTATATGTAATTTTTTTAAGATTTAATAATATTAACCTCAACACCACAAACCAGTAAATTAAGTGTCAATCTATAGCAGAATAAACCCCTCTATAAGTTGGCACTTTTTATGTTTAATGCCCTAACCCCGCTACACTCAAAGCCGCCCCCCCCCCC
>Ga0208795_1001086_pt1 | contig 12668 bp, 15 predicted proteins | sample CB_VirMetaG_6_FD_184541 | JGI IMG/M metagenome (GOLD analysis project Ga0208795, IMG submission 184541) | Freshwater to marine saline gradient viral communities from Chesapeake Bay - CB_1508_2 Viral MetaG (SPAdes) (version 4) | ecosystem: Environmental > Aquatic > Marine > Coastal | place: USA... | reverse complement strand
TGAAACTTATGCATTACCTGTAATCAAAAGACTTGTTAATATAGATAATCTAAAACATATCTTTGAAGAAGATACTAGAACTGATGATGCATTTCATAGAACTAAAGTTCTAAATGATATGATTTTAGAATCTACAACAGAGATTGTTGTAAATTATGATACTGATATTATTCTTCCACTAAACACTTATGTTGAAGCAGTTAGGATGCTTTCCGAGTCATATGATGTTGTGTATCCATATAAGTTTGGGGAACATGGAGAAAGGAAAGTGAATCTTGATTTTACAATTCACACTCAAAGTGATATGGATGACTTTGAAAGAAAAGATTTTGTTTCTAGATTTATAGATTCTGGTTACGATTCAAATTGTTTTGACGGTAAATATTTTTATTATCCTAATCAAAATGGTGAGGGTTGGGCAGAGTATGGAATGGTTCAATTTTTTAATCGTCAAGTTTACATTGATGGATATTTGGAAAATGAAGGATTTATTGCATATGCTCCAGAAGATGTAGAACGACATCACAGATGGAAGACACTAGGATATAATATTGGAAGAGTAGATAATTATGCATATCATCTTGAACATGAAAGAACTCAAAATTCATGGTATAATAATCCACATATGAATAATAATAATCAACTTTGGGAATACTTGAAAGGTCTTCCTAAAGAAGAATTGATTGAATATTACAAAAATCAAACTTACATTAAGGAAAGATTAAAATGAATTGGAACTTAGTTTCATTTGCAAATGAAGAATATTTGGATAAACAAAATTATTTAAATTCTTATGCTGAATCTAATGGATTGAAAACTCATTCATATTCTTATGAGTGGTTGAAACAGCAAGATTTCTATAAGGAGAATGAAGATATTCTTAACGAATCTCCTGGACTTGGATATTTTCTCTGGAAACCATTTATTATTCTGGATGCAATGAGTAAGATTCCTGAAGGGGAAATGATTTTATATTCTGACGTTGGTGATATGTTTCATCCAGATCTAATTCCCTATGTGAATAGTATCATGGGGGAAGATTTTTGTTTGCTGTTGATTGGAGGATTTCCTAATAAGGTTCTTACAAAACGAGACTGTTTTGTTTATATGGATTGTGATGAAGAAGATTATTGGGATTGCATTCAACTTGAAGCAGGAATGAGTTTCTGGAAAGTTTGTGACCAAGCAAAAGAACTAGTTTCAGAATGGTTGGAATATTGTAAAGATCGCAGAATTATTTCTGATGATGAGAATGTATCTGGAAAAGAAAATCTTCCATCCTTTAGAGAGCATCACCATGATCAAAGTATCTTGACGAACCTTGCAGTTAAATATGGTCTTCCTGCAGTAGAACAAAATAGTCAAATTAGGCATTACCTTGAATGTAATGTTGACTATTGGTATGAAAGAAATCAAAAGTTTGGGTTTACAATGAATAGGCCGATTGATACTTTATTAATTTCTTTAAGAGAGGGATCGCCACATGCATAGTATTATTCTTACAGTCCACAATAAAGATTGGTTAATCGCAGATGTTATTAAAGGAATTGTAGAAAATACTGTTGGACAATATGAACTTATATTTGTGATTGATGGATGTACGGACAATACTGAACAAGTTATTTTATCCACAATACAAAATTTTAAAGTTGACTATAAGTTAATATTTGCTCCAGATATTTTTGAAACAAAGGCAAATAATCTTGGACTAAGAATTGCGCGAGGAGATAAAGTTATTATCATTCAAGATGATATGATCATCAAAGAATATGGGTGGAATCAGAGAATGCAAAAACCATTTGATGCATTTGATGATGTATTTGCAGTTACGGCAAGAACTGCTCATAATTGGGAATTCAATTCTAATAGTCAACATCTGGGAATGAAAGAAGATCTTGATAATTGTTGGTGTGATATCTGTATACATACTAATCATGCGGATAGAACAAATATCTCAAGAGATACTTTTGCTGTTCGTGCCTCAGTAAATAGGGGACCTTTGATGATCAATCATGAGGACTTGAAAAAGTTAAACTATCTTGATGAAGAATTTTCTCCTCAAGATATGGATGATCACGATTTAATGTATAGAATGCACAAAGAACTTGATAAAGTTTGTGGATGTTATTGGATTGATTTTGAATCAAGAAATGAATGGGGTGGTACTCGTGTATCAGGAAATCCAGCACCATGGTTATTGAAAGCAAATCATAAGAATACTAAAATATTCTATAATAGGCATAAAGATTTAATCGAAAGTAAAGGTATTATTGAAAACAGAAAACTATGAAATACTCTGATACATTTAAAGAAAAGTTTTATCAAAAACTTTTATCGCCTGCCCATCCTAAAAATCCACTTAGAGATCGTGCTTCTTCTTTCCAACTTATTTTTGAGTTATTAGAAAAAAAGAAAGATAAAAATTTTCTCATAGTTGAAACTGGATGTATGAGATCTGACCATGGACAACTTGCCTTTGGTGATGATGGTGCTAGTACTTTTATCTTCGATGACTTTATCAATTTTTATGATGGCGAAGTCCTATCGGTAGATATCAATCAGAACAATGTTAACCACGCTAAGTCTATGGTTTCTCCTAAGACTAAGGTGGAATGTATGGATTCGGTTGAGTTTTTATGGAACCTTCCAAGTAAGAAAAAAATTGATTTTCTTTACTTGGATTCTTATGATTTTGATCCAGAGAATCCAATCCCTTCTCAATTACATCATGTAAAAGAATTATGTGCTGTGATGAAAAATCTTAAAAAAGGAACTATTATTGTAGTTGACGATCATCTTAATACTCCTGAGTTTGCTTCGTATCGCTCTACATTAGCAAAAGGTGGTAAGGCAGGATTTATTGAAAACTTTATGTCTAATATTAAGGCAGAAGTCTTGCATGATGGATATCAAATTGTTTGGAGACTATGAGTGACGTAATTTTAAAATCATACTTTGGTGGTCTTGGAGATAGTTTGCAGTTTTCTACTTTGCCTGAAGAGTTTTATAAACAACAGGGAAGACAAACATATATCCAAGATGGGGCAAATTTCAGGAACAAGGAAATCTATGACCTTGTGTGGGGAATGAATCCTTATGTTAAGGGTGTAAAAGGTGGACAGTGGAACGCAGGTGATACTCCAGAAATTAAAGTTGAAAATCATACTGGAAACTGGATTAGTAACTGGGAATATCTTCATGGATTAGAACCAAAAAATATTCGACCTAAGATTTATTATGAACCTAAAAAACTACCTGAATTTGATGATGCAATTCTTGTCGATCTTTCTTCTATCACATTAAATCACAATAACCCTGAATATGGTTATGACTTGAATGAAGTTGAAAAAACTTTTAGTGAACTAAAAGAAAAATATAAAGATAAAAGGTTTGTCGCAGTTCAGTTTAAAAATGAGATATCTGGTGATATTAATCAGTATGTTCCTGAGTGTGATAGTACTATAGAGTTGGAATCAATATTTCATTATTGTGATTTAATGAATTCATCTTTTGGTATTTGTTGTTTTTATAGTGGTTCGATGGTTCTTGCTTCTGCTGTTCAGAGATTTAATGAAGACATGAAAATATTGTGCATTACACCACCTTCAGTGTATAATAGTGATAATATCCAAAATCTAGGTATGTTTTATTTTGACTATGTAGACCATATTGTAACTAAATGAATATTTTAATAACTGGTTGTGGATCTGGATTAGGACAATCTCTATTAGAAGAATCTATTGAGAGAAACCATTCAGTTTTTCCTCACTATAGGAACAGTTCATCACATTTCTCTGGCGATATTTGTGATAATGGATTTTCTGATAAATTGGGTGAATATGTTAGAGAAAAAAATATTGATGTTTTTGTAAATTCTGCTGCCATTTATTGTGGCGGACCATTAGTTGAAACATCAGATTCCGATATTGAAAAAACAATCTTTACAAACTTAACGTCTCAGATTTTGATGTTGAAAAAAGTCTTCTCTTATTTTATTGAAAAAAAGAGTGGATTAATCATTAATATTAATTCCCTGTCTGGAATTTACCCAGCAAAAAATGAGTCTGTATATTCAGCGTCTAAATTTGGATTGAGGGGTTTTTCCAAGTCACTTCAACTCGAAGCAATCGGAACTGGAGTTGAAGTTTTAGATGTATACCCTGGAGCAATTCAGACGAGAATGACTGAGAGTAGACCAAATTACTCTACATTAATGGACTCCAATGAAGTAGCATCTCAGATTCTTGATTTGATTTCTAATAAAAAACACTACGTAAATGAAGTAATTTTAAGGAAGAGAAATGAAAGCAGTAGTACTTGAACAAATTGATTCTCCTTTAGTTGTTAAGGATGTAGAACTCACCCCACTTAGCGTTGGACAAGTTCTTGTTAAAGTTCTTGTGAGTGGTCTTTGTGGTTCCCAGTTACATGAGATTCGTGGACATAAAGGAAATGCTAAGTTTCTTCCTCATCTTATGGGACATGAGGGATGTGGAGTTGTTGAAGAAGTTGGACCTGGAGTTACCACAGTAAATGTTGGTGATAAGGTAGTAATGCATTGGAGACCTGGATCTGGGATAGAATCTCCATTCCCAAACTATATTTTGGATGGTAAGAAAATTAGTAGTGGAAAAGTCACTACTTTAAGTGAGTATTCAATCGTTTCTGAGAACAGAGTTACCAAAATTCCAAACGAAACACCAAGTGTTTTGGCTGCTATGCTTGGGTGTTCATTAACAACTGCTCTAGGAATCATTGATAATGAATGTGAACTAAAGTTTGGTGAAAGTGTTGCTGTAATCGGATGTGGTGGGGTTGGACTAAATCTAATTCAAGCAGCAAAAATGAAAAGCGCATCTCCAGTAATTGGTATTGATATTAACCAAAACATGGGGGAACTTTCAAACATTGTTGGTGTGGATGTATTTGAAAGTAGTATTCATAATGTCTCAGGTAAGGTTGATGTAATCATTGACACTACTGGTATCCCTGAAGTTATTGCTGATGCCTATGAAAAGTTATCTAATACTGGAAGATTAGTTTTAGTTGGCCAACCCGCACCTGGAAGAAGCATTGAAGTTCGTAATGCTCTTTCTATGTTTGATGGTTTTGGTAAATCAATTAGGGCAACGCAGGGCGGAAAAACCGATCCTGAAAAAGATATTCCAAGATACATCGGACTTGCTAATAGTGGAGTACTAAAGTTTGAAGAACTTCATACACATACTTTTACATTAAATGAAGTAAATGATGCTTTTGATTTGCTAAAAACTGGAAGTGCTGGTAGAATTATGATTAAAATTGGAGACAATGTATGAGAAAGAAATGGACTAAAGAAGAACTGATTGCTTTTGAAGATCATATTGGAGATCTATATCTTGATAATCAACTTCCATTTCTTTTCCATTTGTCGGGAGGAAATGAGGATCAACTAATAGAGATCTTTGAAAACATTAATGAGGGTGATTATGTGATTTCAAATCATAGAAATCACTATCATGCCCTTCTTCATGGTATTCCTCCAGAGGAGTTGGAGGAAAAAATTAAAGATGGTAGAAGTATGTTTGTGTATGATCGCAAACGAAACTTCTTCCTGTCTGCTATCATTGGCGGCACTCCTGCTATTGCTGCTGGAGTTGCCTGGGCTCTGAAACGTAAAGGATCATCCCAAAGGGTTTGGTGCTTCGTTGGTGACGGCACAGAAGATAATGGTCATCTTGCGGAAGCAATTCGATATGTTGATGGGTGGGATCTTCCCTGCACATTTGTCATTGAAAGTAATGATAGGTCTTGTGAGGCATCAAATGCTGATAGGTGGGGCAAAACTGCTCATCCTGATTGGAATTCTCCTTCTGTAATTCGTTATCAATATTCTTGCACTTATCCACACTGCCGTAAACCTGGGATGATCGATCTTTCTAAGGCAGTGAAGAAAACTGATAATGAATATTTTCCTCCTCTGGAAGAGTTTGTATATCCAAATGATATTCAATCTGATATTTCCTACAAGGATGCTATCAACCAATCTATGACAGAACTTGGCGAGGAAGGTGCAATCTTTATCGGATATAATGTTGCCTATGGTGATGCGATGGGAACGCTCAAGGGTGTTCCTAGGGAACAGAAACTTGAAACTCCTGTGGCAGAAAATCTGATGGCAGGTTTGGCAATCGGTATGTCGTTTGAAGGATTTATTCCAGTGGTTTACTATGAACGTCACGATTTCATGGCTGTTGCTGCTGATGCAATTATCAATCATATTGATAAGATTGAAAGAATTTCTCACGGAGAGTATAAGGTTCCTGTGATTATTCGTGCAGTGACTGCTGATGCTGGTCCTTTTTATTCTGGTATTACCCACTCTCAGGACTTTACCAATCTGTTTAGGTCTGCAGTTAGTTTCCCTGTGGTCGATCCTGTAACAGGTGCTGATGTTCTTAATGCAGTCAGAGGTGCTAGGGAAAGTGGAAGACCTATGATGTTGATTGAGAGGAAGTCGAGGTATTGATGAGAAACAGAATCTTAGTCATCGGGGAAAGTTGTAGAGACGTTTTTGTTTATTGTGATGCTATAAGATTGTGTCCGGATGTTCCTGTTCCAGTTTTGAACATTCGGAATCAAACTGATAATCCAGGCATGGCAAAAAATGTCCATAGAAATATAAAAAGTTTAACTGATAAATGTGATTTGATTACTAATGAAAATTGGTACAACATCACTAAAACTAGGTATGTTGATGAGAAGAGCAATCATATGTTCTTTAGAGTTGATACTCCTCACGATATTTTTAGAATAGACTTATCTTCCATTGATTATGATTATGAAATTATTGTAATTTCAGATTACAATCGTGGGTTCTTACTCGAAGATGATATTGCAGAGATCTGTTCAAATCATCCAAACGTTTTTATTGATACTAAGAAAATTTTAGGTCCTTGGGCAAATAATGCTCGTTATATAAAAATCAATAACTATGAATATCAAAATTCCAAAAGTTTTATAACAGAAGAATTATCTGATAAAATTATTCGCACTATGGGTTCTGATGGATGTCTTTATAAAGAAGTAAGATATCCAGTAAAAAGAGTGGAAGTTAAAGATGTTTCTGGTGCTGGAGATACTTTTATGTCTGGTTTATGTGTAAAGTATTTTGAAACAAAAGATATTGATGAAAGTATTAAATTTGCAAATAAATGCGCTTCTTCAGTGGTGAAGCAAAGAGGAGTGACTGTAATATGATTATTCTAACTGGATCAAATGGATTTATTGGAAAAAACTTTAAATCCAAACTCTCCAATGTTATTGAACTTGATAAAGAAAACTGTTGGGATTTTCTGCGAAAATTTAGAGACTGGGAAAGTGTTGAACTAATTGTTCATCAAGGAGCCATCTCTTCTACTATTGAAACAGATATTAATAAAATTCATCATTGGAATGTTGATTATACTTTGCTACTTTTTGAGATTGCAATCAAGCATCAAATTCCAGTTAAATACGCTTCCTCAGCATCTGTTTATGGAAATCAGCAAGGTATTTTCAATCCACTTAATTACTATGCAATCTCAAAACTTCAAATTGATTATTGGGTAAAAGATAATATTCATAACTTTAAGCATATACAGGGTTTTAGATACTTTAATGTATATGGTGAGTGGGAGGAAGATAAGGGAGACCAAGCAAGTCCTGTAAGTAAATTTACAAAACAAATTCAAGAAACTGGTAAGTTAAAATTGTTTGAAGGATCTGATAAGTTTTTGAGGGACTTTATTTGTGTAAATGATATTGTTGATATTGTTCTGAATAATGAGAATCCTTCTGGAATTTATGATCTAGGTACTAGCAATCCTGTTAGTTTTCAACACGTTGCGGAATGTGTTGCTAATAAGTATGACGGCATAATTGAATATATTCCATTCCCAGATCATTTGGTTGGAAAATACCAAGACTATACCTGTGCTAAGAAAGAGTGGGGTGATTATAAGTTTATTTCGGTTGAGGGGTATTTGAAATGATTACTGTGTGGGTCAATGGATGCTTTGATATTTTACATCCAGGACATATTGAACTTTTTAAAGTTGCAAAGTCTTTGGGGGATCGTTTGATTGTTGGTGTAGATGAAGACCAAAAGGTTAGAACTGATAAGGGAATTGGCAGACCAATCAATACTTTATCTTTTAGGAAAACAATGTTAGAATCTATCAAGTATATTGATTTGGTTCTTCCTTTTGGAAGTAGACAAGAACTGGAGGACTTGATTGAACTCTATTCGCCAGATATACTTTTAGTTGGTGGAGATTGGAGAAATGGGGATGTAGTTGGTAGAGATTTTGCTAAAAAAGTAAAATTTTTCAATAGAGTAGGCGATTATTCAACAACAAATATTATTTCTAAAATAAATGATTTACGTAATTGATATTGACGGAACCATCTGCGATAAACCCGAATGTAGAGAAGATAGTGATTATGAAACTAGCATTCCAAAATTGGATAGGATTCATAAAATAAATTCCTTATATGATGAAGGACATACAATTAAATATCTTACTGCAAGAGGGATGGGTAGATATTCTGATTCAAGAATACTCGCTCATAAACATTTCTATGATATAACTTACAATCAACTTAAGTCTTGGGGATGTAAGTTTCATCAGTTAATTTTAGGAAAACCTGCTGGCGATATATACATAGATGATAAAGGAATTAGTGATAATGACTTCTTCAACTAAATTTGTTTCAAAGGGATGGGGATTTGAAAAGTGGATTGTTAATAATGAGGAATACTGTGGAAAATTATTGTATTTTGCTATAGGTAAAAAATGTTCTTGGCATTATCATATTCTAAAAGACGAAACTTTTTATATTCATTCTGGAAAAATAAGTCTTTTATATTCGGATAATGATAATATAGAACTTGCTAATGAGACTATTCTGAAAAAAGGAGACACTTTTCATGTCTATCGTGGGTTGCGACACCAAATGTATGCATTAGAGGACACTGAACTTTTTGAATTTTCAACACAACACTTTGATGAAGATAGTATCCGAGTTGAAAAGGGAGATTGATAGTGGACAAAAATAAATCAGTATTTAAACTCAAGAACTTTGGTCCAATCTATTATATTAATCTTGATGGTCAGCCAGAGAGAGCAAAGTATATGGAGGACCAATTTAAGTATTGGGAAATTGAAAACTATACTCGTATTTCTGCATATGATGGTAGGGAAGATGATCTAAGTGATATCATCAAAGGAAGATATCCCGAGATGATGTCTTCTGGTGAGATTGGATGTGTTACTTCTCATCTGAAAGCAATTAAGCATTGGTATGAAACTTCCGATAGTCCTTATGCAATTATCATGGAGGATGATTGCAACTTGGATTTAGCTAAATGTTGGAATTTTACTTGGAATGATTTCTACTGCCGCATTCCTTATGATTGGGATGTGATGCAAATTGCTATTATTTGTACTGGTGATGTTCATGTCAAAGTCCATAAAAGATTTGTGAATGAATTTTCTACAGCATGTTATCTGATCACAAGACATCATGCTGAAAAGTTACTTAGACTTCATGTTCGTGGTGACAAATACAAATTGGATAATGGAGTAAAGCCACGTCCAGTTGCTGATGATTTGATTTACAATTCTGGAAATACTTATTCACTACCTCTTCTTCTTTATAGAATTGAACTCGGTTCATCTATTCATCCAGATCATATTGATGCATTTCATAGAGGAAATTATGATGCTCAGTTTAACTATTGGAGTCAAAAAGGATCTGAGTTAACTATCGAGAACCTTATGGACTATGATCCATATCTTGGTAGAGTAGTTGAAAGTTCGGCAAACCAAACCACTTGACACACTTTCAGTTTCCCACTATACTAAATAAGTACTTAAGAATTCTGTTGTAATTCTTAACAATCTAAATGTCGTTTAGTACTAAAACAACTTTATGAAACTCAAACAACTGATGCTTGCACCTGTTGCTCTGGGAATGGTTGCTCCTGTTGCTGCGAATGCCGCAGACCTTAACATGGCAGCAGTCAACCAATACACCTCTTCTGAGCAGGTCACAAGCGTCACTCAATTTTCTGATGTGCAACCAACCGATTGGGCATATCAAGCACTGTCGCAACTGGTAGATCGTTATGGTTGCGTTGCTGGTTATCCCAACGGCACCTTCCGTGGTGGTCGTGCTATGACCCGTTGGGAAGCAGCAGCACTTCTTAATGCTTGCCTGGATCGTGTGACTGAAGTTACCGATGAACTCAAGAAGCTTCTGACAGAATTTGGTGCAGAACTCGCTGTGCTGAAAGGTCGTGTTGATGGTCTGGAAGCACAAGTTTCTGAACTGGAAGCAACCCAATTCTCCACTACAACCAAACTGCGTGGTGAAGCAAACTTCGTAATTGGTGGTGTTGATGATTATCTAACCAAAGATGGCGATTCAACTCGCACTGCATTCAATTATGATTTGCGTCTGAACCTGGATACCTCGTTCACTGGTCAAGATCTGCTTCGCACTCGTCTTCGTTCTGCTAACTTCAGCAGCAATCCTTTCGGTTCCAGTTCGTCTATCTTCAAACTTGATAAGGCAGATGACACCACTGGTGATAGCGGCAACGAAGTTGTAATCGACCGTCTGTATTATCAGTTCCCTGTGTTCAACGGCAGCACCACTCTTACTGCTGGTGCTCTGGTTCGTAACACTGAAATGGCTTGGATCCCTTCTGCTTATAAGTCGAACATTCTTGACTTCTTTGCTGTTGCTGGTGCTCCTGGTGTTTATAACAAGGCAACTGGTTCTGGTTTCGGTGTTCAGTATGGTAAGAAAGGTCTTGTTGCTGGTGTAAACTATGTGGCACAAAACGGTGCTGATAGTTCTACTGGTGAGTTTGATGAGTCTGGTGCTCTGAATACTCTGGCACAAATCGGTTATCGTGCAGATAACTGGGGTGTTGCATTTGGTTATCGTTATGGCACTGAAGGCACTCGTGTTCGTACTTACAACGGTCTGAATGGTGCTTCTGGTACTCTGGTTCCTGGTCAAACCTCTAATGGTTATGCCCTGAACGCATACTGGCAACCTGCAGAATCTGGTTTGGTTCCTTCAATCTCCGCAGGTTATGGTTGGAACACTGTAAGTGGTACTCAAAGTGATGCTACCAACAGTCAGTCCTGGATGGCAGGTCTTACTTGGGATGATGTGTTTATTGATGGTAACTCTGCTGGTGTTGCTATCGGTCAAGCACCTACGGGTGAGAACCTTGAGAAGTCCACTCTGCTTGAAATCTTCTACAAGTATCAAGTGTCTGATAACATCAGCGTCACTCCTGCTATCATCTATGGTAGTGACAACCAGCGTCTTGTTGGTAACTCTTCTAACTGGGGTGCTGTTATACAATCAACATTCAAATTCTAAGGTATAAATATACTTACCTGGTTTGTGTGAGAACTCATCAGGTAAAGGGAGGTCTTTGGACCTCCTTTTTTATGTTATAGTATAAATATTAATATCTCACACAAACCAAGGGTTATGTCTAAAAGAAAGACTATTTATGGTGTCGGTATAAATGATGCCAACTATCCAGTAAAACCAAGAATATCGGGGACAAACCAAAGAATATCTTGTCCTTTTTATTTGAGGTGGAAAGAAATGATACGAAGATGTTATTCTGAAAAAGAACATTTAAGAAATCCAACTTATAAAGATTGTAAAGTTGTGGATGAATGGAAATATTTTTCTAACTTCAAATCTTGGATGGAAGTGCAAGATTGGGAAGGAAAACATTTAGATAAAGATATACTTGTTCCTGGAAATAAAACATATGGACCAAATACTTGTATCTTTGTTGAAGATAAGATAAATCTTTTACTTGTTAAGTGTGATTCCAAAAGAGGGAAATATCCTCTTGGAGTTTCTCCAGCAATAAGAGGTAATAAAACTTATTACCAGTCGCATATGGGTAGAAAGTATCTTGGATTTTTTGATAATATTTTTGAAGCACACCAGTGTTGGCAAGTAGAAAAATCTAATCATATTAAAGAAGTTGCATTACTTCAAACTGATGAGATATTAAAGAATGCACTTTTGGAAATATCCAATAAGTTGATGAAAGATTACAATACTAATACTGAAACTAAAACATATTGAGATTTATAAATACTTAAAAAGTATTTGTAAAATGGACGCACAAGAACTTCGCAACCTTCAAGAAGCATATATGGAAGTTGTTGAAAATCAGCAACTTGATGAAGCAAATAAAGCAGAACGAGAACTAAATCTCACTTCAAGAGAACGCATAAGGGCAAGAAATTTGCATCAAAACACCGATAAACCAATCTTTTATGCAAAGAAAAATACTGCCTTAAAGGATAGAAGTTCTTCAACAATTAATACTGCCCATAAAAAAATGGCAGCAAAAAGGAGAGAAACACCAACAGAAAGTTTTGATATTTACGATCTCATCCTCTCACATTTACTTGATGAAGGATTTGCTGAAACACCAGAAGCAGCAGAAGCAATTATGGTAAATATGAGTGAAGATTGGAGAGATGATATTGTTGAAGAATTTCTTGATGAAAGAAACAGAGGTGAAAGAGGTATGAGTGATAGAGAAGTTACCAGAAGAAGAAATCTTGGTGGTAATGTAAGATCTAAGGTAA
>Ga0208795_1001084_pt1 | contig 12675 bp, 18 predicted proteins | sample CB_VirMetaG_6_FD_184541 | JGI IMG/M metagenome (GOLD analysis project Ga0208795, IMG submission 184541) | Freshwater to marine saline gradient viral communities from Chesapeake Bay - CB_1508_2 Viral MetaG (SPAdes) (version 4) | ecosystem: Environmental > Aquatic > Marine > Coastal | place: USA... | reverse complement strand
GTCCATATCATGATCGGCATCAGTTGCATTATTGGCAATAGTAATTGGTTTATCTAGGTAAGATATACCTTGAGTTGTGGTGGTGGCTTCAGTTATTAAATTGTCCGATTCGCTTTTATTATAAACATCTAAAGTTGTTCTAGCTTCAGTTTTATTTGTTGAATCTAAAAAATTAACAATGTCTGATGAATATTGATTTTCAATTTTTGTTAATAACTGAGCTATTGTGACTTTTTTATCAACGCTAGATTCATTCAAATGTAAATACGCAGCGTCCAATATTGTTCCTATTTTTGCTGGTAAACCTGAAATTGTAATATTTGCCATAATTTTTAATTAATTTTAAAATTAATACTAAAAGCTTTAATATTTGCCGCTGTAGCACCAGATATAGGGATAGTTCCGTTGGCATCAGCAGTTCCAAATGTTAAATTATTATTGTTTATAATTTTTGTTGATGCGGCTACGGATGTCGGCTTATCAGCAAAACCTAAAACATAGTCATTTAAATTTGTACTATCAAAAGCAACAATAAATGAAAAATGACCATCTTTTGTTAGTCCTGTTCCAATACCATCAACAACTTCTATCATATCATTTGTAAATTTACTCCATAATCCTAAAATATTAAATATAAAATTTAAATGATTTAATGCATAATTTCCATCTAAACTTCCGTTTTGTTTTAGTTCATCTGTTGGCTCTAATTTGTTACTTCCACCTTGTCTAGTTTCAGTAGCATCATTAGTTGCCCATTCTATTGTATTATTTGGTTTTACCGACATAATGTTAAATAATTAATTATTGATAAACTAAATTTGCTAATCCTCCGCCAATAATGTTTTGGTTTTCATCATAGCAGCCTAAAATTGCTCCTGTTTCTGTAACCAAAGTATCTCCGGCGTCAGTTATTAAATTTAAATTTTCTACAACTCCAAATTCTTTTCCGCCAAAAATAATTTGAAGTTTATTACTCTTTATTTCAGATTCATAATTAACAACAAATTGTGATCCTGCATCATCTACAATATTATCTACTAAATCAGTTTGTAAATTTGCTTGCGTAGTTTCAATTTCTATTGCAATAAATGGAACTTGACCATCTGATGCGTAAATTAAAACTGCAACTCCTGCTGCCGACAATCTATCAATTATTGTTTTTATATTTGTTGGCAATGTTTTTCCATTTGTATAAACAGTATAAGCAGCAGGAGGATTATCTGAATAAACAACTTTAGTAGCATTTGTAACTAAAGTTAAAATTTCAACAATATCTTCTACAAAAGCTCTAGAAGTATTCTTAAATATTTTTAAAGTTAAAGCTGAACGATAATCAACATCATTTCTACCATTTCTTCCTTCTACAATAATATGACCAATTAAATCTAATTGTTTTCCTGATGAAGTTGTTATATTTAAAATAACTTTCAGATCAGCAAATACAGTATCTAATTCATCAAAAGTACTAGCAGCAACCTGGAGAACTTTATTAAAATTCTCTGATGATTTAAATTGCTCAATATTTAATTGTTTTATAGTATCGTAAATGCTCATTATAATGTAACGTCAATTCTACTTAAATCAAATAAAGGTTTTTCCTTTATTGAACAATTAATATTAGAAGCACCATAAGTTGGTGTTCCTCCTGCTGTTGCAGTTGAAGCAATAGTTATTGTAGCAGATCCTATACCTTCAATCTCATATAAAGGCTTATAGAATTTTTGTGTTACAATAACATCTCCTATATTAAAATAATCTTCAGCAAATTCTAATATTGATTCTTTTATTGCAGCTTCGCCATCAGTAGGGAAGTCTTCCTCATTATTATAAGAATCAATAACAACTTTGACCCACATATATAAATTACTAGGCCTTGAAAACTTAATATTATGAGGAATATTTTGATTGTCTTTAACTTCTACTGTAATATCTCCATGAGATTTTATTCCTGCAACTTTCATTTGGAATAACTTAGCAGCAATATTTGCATTAGAACCGCCTTGAGCAACAGTTTCAAAAGATTTAGCAGGAATATTATCTGAATCAGTAACTAAACTATCGTTTTCATATACTCTACAATAACTTACTCCAGAAACTTCATCTAATATTTTGGCTCTAATAGCATCAACAAAATTAAATCCTGCAACGGCTATATCTTGTTGTGTTCTTAATCTTAATTCTTGATCTGTTTCAATTTCTCTTCCAGTTTCTCCTGCGTAATAGTTTCTTACAGAATCTAAACCAGATATTGCCGTTGAAATTGTATCAATAGTTTCAGCAGCAACTTCATTTTTACCTACTTCTAAAGCTGTAACTTCTATTTGAGATTGAACTTTACCAACAGTCATTTTAGAATCTGCTGTAATGTCATAAATATCATTTTTATCAATAGCTTCAATTGTCATTAAGCCGGATCCTTCATTAGTTATAATTAAACCGATTGTTGCTCCTTCGACAATAGCTTTTAATCCTGTTATAATTTCATCAACTGTGGCTGTTCCATCAGAAATATAAGAATAAGAATTACCATTAATATAAAAACGATATGTCGCATTATTACTTATAGTTGTAACTATTATTTGAATCCAATTACATTCATTTTGAGTAATAAATTTATCTTCTAATGTTTTAAATATTAATCCTGTTGAAGATTGTTTAACTTGAGTATTTGAAGGGATAGAAGTAGCATTATCTCCTCTAAAGCTTACATTAGAAGTTGATGCAGAAGCTCCTTTTTTATCTATACCTATTAAAGAGACAGCATTTTCCAATGGAACTCCAGATGCAGTATTTCTATTTAACGAATTATAAGTGTCTTCTGCAGTTTGCCATAAAGAATCTGCCATAGATCCAATAAGACCTATTAAAATGGAATTAGGTGAATCTTCACTTAAATCTGAATCTTGACCAAATTGTGTTTTCCATTCATTTTCTAAATCACTTATAATTTGTTCATTTGTTTTTCTAACAAAACCGTTAGTTGTAACACCGTAAGTCATGAACTAATTAAATTGAATTTTTAAATAATTAAATTTTAAAACAAAACTTCTTTAAAGTACAACCAAATTCTCGGTTATTACTGAGTTGTTTATTGAAACTATATTGACTGAATATTGAACTTTACGCTCATTTTCATCATAATCAATAGAACTTTCAACAATTTCTCTAACCCCTTCTACATCTAAAATTTGTTCTCTTAATATACTTTCAATAATATTAAGATCTAAATTTTTGCTTCCTAATATATCTTCAAAATATGGAAGGCCGTGCTCAGAATTTAAAAACCATTCATCTTTAAAAAATTTTAATCTCATCCTAAGTCTTTGTATTATTTCTTTGTCAGAATTATTATTTGAAATAATAACTAATCGTTTATTGCTAAAATAAATATCGTTATTAGAATTTAATGCAAACGTGCTCATAATACTATAATAAATTAAGTTACCGGGCCTGTATTAGAAAGACCAGAAGTTACTCCCGTATGAGTGTGGTTATTATAAAGTTGGTCATTTATTTTTACATCGCCGTTTAATTTTATTTCTGGAGCTTCAATTTTTATTTCTGTTGTTGAAGTTAATTTGACTTCTGTTGTTGAAGTTAATTTTATTTCTTTAGCTCCTATAATTTCTATATTTTCTGCTTCTATTTGTAATAAATGAGACCCGTTATTTTTAAATCTTATTTTTGAACCTGAATAACTTATTAATAAATCTTCGTTATTTTCAGCATGAGATATTTTACTAAAAGGATTTAATCCTAATAAAGCAATAGCATCTGTTAAATTATTTTGTCTAGGATCATCTGGAGTAATTTGTTTTCCATTTGAAAGCCATTCTTCTAAACTTTTTTCAGAAAATACTAATAAAACAGTATCATTAACATTTACAGGAAATGTAATAGAAGCGCCACCTGAAGCAGGATGCATTACTGGAACATTATGTATTACAGGAAGTTCGATAACTTCTCCATCATTATATTTTTGATTTAAAGCCGGTTGAACTTTTGCTTTTTGTTTTGTATAATCATATTCTAATATTTTTGCAGGCATACAAATATGCATATCAGCAATTTTATTAGCAATAATAATATTTAATAATTCTATATTTTTTATTGTCATTTTTGTATTGCTTGAATTTGACATAACCAATTGCTATCTTCAGTGTCGCCGTTAAATTTAACTGACTTTACTAAAAATGTCCCATCTACTTCAGAACTTTGAACTTTAATTAAATTCTTAGGCTGAATAGAAGGAATAATTAAACTATTTATTTTCCATCCATCTATTAATTTATTTTCTTTAGTTTTTGTTTTTACAGATTTTTCTTTAAATCTTTTTGGTTTATCTATTAAACCGGTTTCAGGAGATAAAAATTGAGCTATTACTTGCTTATTACTTTCATTTGGCTTAGTTATTATCAAAACATTATTTGCTATTGTCCATTGATATCCTATTCTTGCTAAAACAATATCTAATGCTGTTCCAGGAGTTCCTATAAATGAAAAACCTTGTTTATAAATATAATTAGGAAGTAACGAATAGTCATTTTTAGCTAAATTCAATTCTCCTACAATTTTTTCTATTATTTGTTTGGTATTAGAATTTTCTGCAAATGAAAGAGATAATTTTTTACTTGTCAAAGGAATATAACCATCTTTTAAAGTAATTTTTGTAATAATATCAAATCCATTAAAGTCATGTTCATATTCAACAACGTTTCCTATAAATAAAGTGCTTAATTCTTCTCCGTCATATCCGATTTTCAATATTACAGAAACATCTTTTTGCTCTAATAAACCGATAGTTTCTTCTGATAAATTATAAATATTAACTTTTCCTGTATTAGTTTCTTTATTATCATCCATATCTATATCAAAAGAAATCCTAACATCGTCTAATAATCTACCTATTGAACCTAATTTTCCGATTATAACTTGTGCTTTTCTTTTAAATAATCTGCTCATATTATATCAATTCAATTTCTTCTTGTGTTAAATATAATAATTTAGCTTCTCCTGACGAAAAAGAATTTCTACTAATTACTGCAGAAGTATCAGCTATTTCACAATAAAAATCGCCTGAAGGAAAATTTACATTTCTATGTGTAAATAACAAAGGATAATTTGCAACTAATTTAATATTAGAAACTAATAAATTATCATCTTCATTATATAAACTCATAGTCCAAAAACTTCCTATAGAATTATATAAAAATAATAATTTAAATATTTTTGAATCTAATTCAATTGTTAATGTATGATTCGGATTATTTTTGATAGGAATTATTGTAGCCATAATATTTAAAATAAAGACTTAATAAATTGCCCTAATGTTATTTTAGATGGTGGAGTAAAATCTTTACTTTCACCAACTTGTCTACCAAAAGAACTTTGTTTTTTAGCATTATCAGTTTTTATTCTTAAATTATCAAGACTTACTAATTGACTTTCTACAATTCTAGCTTCTTTAAATGTTGCAGTAAATCTAAATGTTTCACCATCATTTGCATCATTTGGCATATCTAGATTTGTCATTACCATACTAGAATAGCTTTTAAACTTCATCACAAGAGTTATTGGCTCTTTTTCATTTTTAATTCTATATAATTCATCATGAGCTTCTTTTAATCTATTTGGAATATTTCCTGAAGCTAAAGTTGTAATTTGTTTTATTTTAGAATTTTTTAATGAAAATTTACTAATTATTCCTGTAATTATAATTTCAGTAGGTTCATCCTTAACATTATCAGTATTAAATCCTCCTTCAATAGGATTGCTTGTTAAAGAAACTTTTTCAGATATATTTCTTGAGCTAACAATATCAACTTCTAATTTACCTATTTTCTGGGTAAATGGTTGTTTAAAAATTATTGCTGCTGCATTTGTAAAAAAACTCATTGTGCGCCTAATTCAATATAAGTTTGTCTATTTTCTTCTTGTAATGCTTGTTTAACTGCAGCTTTAATGCTTGTAGCATCTGAACCAGACATTCCAGGAGGAATATTTACCGTTAAATTATTATTTACAGTTTTTTGATTATTAGCAATAGAACTCATATTAGTTGTATTTGCCATAGAAGCTTTTGCTCCTGATGCAATGTCAACTTGATCGTCACCAAATCCTACAAAATCTTTAAATTTACTCCATGCACCTGATAAAGATATTTTACTAAGCCAATCAAATGCTTTTTGGAATAAACCAACAATTTCTTTCCAATAAATAATAACTAAGGAACTTGCAGTAATAAAAGCACCTAATGGATTTGCCGCCACAATCAAAGCTAAAGCTCTAAATCCTGCAATCATTTTTGGAAGCAATCCTATTATTAAAAATAAAGGTTTTGTTAAAATTCTAAAGCCTAATATTACTATTCCTAATAATTTTGCTAATGTTCCTATTATTAATAATAGAGGGCCTAATCCTGCAACTAATAGTCCTATGCTTAATATTACTTTTTTACCCTGTTCATCTAATCTGGCAAAATTATTAGCTACTTTCATCAACCAATTTGCAAAACTCCCCATTCTTTGATTAACTTTAAAAACTTCATCCATGCCTCGACCTACATTTACTCTTAACATATAAAAAGCATTACTTATTCTATTAGTACTCGCCCTTATTGTTTTAGCTCCTTTTTCTATAGATTCTCCGTATTTTTTATTTATTGTGTCAGCAACTTTAGATAATACTTTTGAAGAAACTTCACCTTTTTCAATTAATTTTAAAAACTCAGCGGTTCCCATCTCCATAGATTCAGCAAATAAAGCAACTGCCCCTGGAACTGCATCACCTAATTGCAATTTTAATTCCTCTGACATTATCTGTCCTTTCGATTGCATTTGCTCTAACGATCTAACAACCCTTTTAGTGTCGTCTTCTGTAAGACCTAAAGCGACAGATAATCCTAAGAAAGACTTTATCACTTTCCTATTAGTTTCTAAATTATCTTTTGAAGCTGCTAAATATTTAACATAAGGTTTTACAGCGCCTGTAAAAGATGAACCTAATTCTTCAGTTATATCTTTTAAATACTGAATTTCATTTGTTACTGTTTGTTGAATAGGTATGCCATCGCTATATCTTTTTAAAACTGAAGTTAATGAAGCTTCTAATGATTGTATATCTGCTATAGCTTTAACAGAAGCACCTCCAAATGCAGCTAACGGAAGAGATAAAGCTAATCCGATTTCTTTTCCTAATCTAGTAAAAGATTCTCCTGTTGATCTTAAAGATCTAGTCGTATGTTTTAATTTTGAATCAATTTGATTCAATGCATTTACTACGGGCTTTGCATTTGCCTCGAAAGTAACTATTAATTCTTTAAGACTTGTTGCCATCGTTATTATTCATTTTAGTTTCTAAATCTCGTTGCTTTTGAAGCTCTAAATGATTCCTGAAATCTAGGACTGCATTCATTTTCAAAGCATCAATAAAGTTCAGATTTTCTATTTCTGAATAAGTTATAGCTTTATCTAAAACAAGTCTCCATACTATTATTTCATCCACAATTTCAGAATTTAGACCTTTAACTAATTCTTTTTCACTTCGCTCAATGCTTGCCGGATGACTTCTTCCATCGGTGCTAACATCGGGATCTTCTTTACCAGGATGGTAAGAATATTTAGAGAAAAAAAACCATTGAAGTCTAAAACCTCCATAGCTAATTCGATAGTTCCGTCTAAATTGTTTTCAAAAACTTTGTTAAAATTGGTTTGACTATTTAATTCACCAATATCAATAGCAGAACAGTTTTTAAATAATTTCATAAGTAATTCACCAGGAATGCCATAAAGTATTGTAGCAATTCCTTTTATAACTCCAGTGCTATTTTCTAAAGCAACATCAGAATCTAATTGATTTTTTACTCCATCAAATAAATCTTTTCTTAATTTAAGTGCTTCTAATGCATTGAATTGGATAATATTTATATCAAATTCACCAATTTTAATAGTTTTTGTTTTTAAAGCCATAGCTTATACAATTTAATTATTTCCTGCTAAGTTAATAACATAATCAGATCCTGTTCTAATAGTCCATTCTCTTTGTTTTGCTTCATTTCCATAAGAAATAGTTGGATTTTTAACAATCCAAGCAGTTTTAGCTGCAATAAGACTATTACCAGATCTATCTTTAATTAATAACGGAAGAGGAGCACTTACTGCTCTATCTGCATTATGAAGTCCAGATAAAACTTGGTTAGTAGGAGAAGTTTGTCTTAATCTTAAAATAATAGTTAAAAAATTTGAATTATTTTTAACTCTATCAACATGCCCGTCAGCTCCTCCTATAGAATTAAAAGCATCGTTTTCCTCCGATATTTCGACAGAATCGCCATCAGCAAATCCAGTTATTTGAGCAACGCCAAATATAACGCTTAGCTTTTTAAAATCAAAAGTTCCGATATTATTTGCCATAATATTAATCTAATTAAAAGTTATTAAACTGAAAGGTTACCACTTATTGCAATTTTATTGACTGCACCAGCCAATGTTGCTGTAAATGAAACACCTGAAAATAATCTTGCTAAGTTATCAGCAGATGAAATATCAGCAACGTCAGGAACAGTTATTGTATATTGACCAATACCGTCGGCGTCAGCTGCAATAAAACCGTTTGCTACCCCTTCATCAAAAACTTCTCTCATTTTATTTTCAATTATATCTCCACCGGCGTCAGTGTAAGGTATTTTTTCAGCATTAATTAAAGTTGAATATAAATTTTCTTGAAGTTTTGCTTGTAACCAATCAGCACCTCTAATTACGTCAATCCATTCACCTGAAGCAACTTTACCGTATCTTGTTATTGATTTTCCGGCAAAAGTTTCGTATGTATTACCATTATTTGCAAATATAGCTGATGATTGCGATGAAAGTAAATCGTCAGCAATAATTCCTTTAAGAAACTTAAACGCCCAATTTGATGATCCTGGAAGCGTAGGCAATTGCCGACCTAACCAAGAAGCATCAGCAAAATAATTAGCTACATCACTATTATATATAGTAAAAGTTCTATCGTAACCTAGTTGTTTTAATTGATATAAAATGCTTCCTGTGTTTGCTGAATCAAGATTGTCAATGTCAGATGTTCTAGCAAGAAAAATTCTTTTTAATGGTTCAATTTTACTAGCCGCACTTAAAATATCAACTTCAACTGCAGAAGTAATAGCAAGAGCATACCAAGTAGAATTATAATCAAAACATTTTTGAATAGCATTTGCCCAAGTTTCTGATAAAGTATATGAACCTGAACCGGTAGCAGGAGTTGCTGAAGGAGTAGAAGTTGCAGTAAATCTAATATTATCGTCATCAATAATAGTTTCAACAGTAAATGTTCCGTTATATTCAGCTTGATCAAAACCTGCAACAGTAACTGAAGCACCAACTTCAGCTTCAATACCGATTCCTATTTTATTAAGATTAACAATATTTCCTGATGGATTTGTTGCAGCAGTAATAGTAGTTGAAGCTTTAACAACTTTTTTACCAAGCATAATTATAGCTGGAGTTTTTTCTTGTGAAAAAGCTGCTGAAGCCATTTTATATTCTGGATCTGAAGAAACAAAATCAACAGCAACTTCAGTCATATTAGCATAACTTTTTACACGTCTATCAAGCTTCATAGATTCACCTAAAAACAATGGAGTTCCAAATCCTTGTTGAGTAATTGTTTTAGTTGAAAGATTAATTGAAATATCTATTATTTGATCTAATTTATTTGACATAATTTAATTCAATTTAATTTTAATTATTAAAAAATTATTCTACCACCGTTTCAATAATAAAAGGATCTTTTTGCTGATCACTATCAACATTTCCAGAGATTCCAATAGAATTAATTGCCGGCACATTATCTTCTGTATTAGAAGAATAATTTTTAGAAATTCTAAAAATTAGTTCGGCTACTGATCTTGTTTCAAAACTTTCATTAATAGTTGTAGTTATATCCACAGGATCACTTTCAATGTTAACATATGCTAATTTATTTTGACATAATAAACTTAAATTACTTGGTAATTCAAGTTTATTTATTAATTCTAATAAAATTTCCATTGCATCTTCACTTACACAAGTTAAAGATAAAACAATTTCTCTATCACCTTGAGTTTTACTTAACTCTCCAGTATTAGGCTTTGAATAATAATCAGTTCCACCAATGAATCTAACTGATGATATTTTCATAGCAATATGATCACCATCAGGATCCGGTGCATTTTGGCCTAACCATATAACTTTTTTACTTGTTAAGACATTTATTACCGTTGCTAATGCTGTTTTTAATTCTACTATATTTATACTCATATTCTAACTTGATTCAGGTGGAACACTGTCGTTTGTTGTTCTTTTAGCAACAAATATTTTATAATGATTAATAACATTATTTTTCCAAGGGTATACTCTAACAACTTCAAATTCATTTCCATCTATAATAATTATATCAGCGTTTACACCTTTTCCTTTTTCTATTCCATATAATTCTGTAGAAGTAAATATTTTTTTTGTCTCTAATTCTCTTCTATTTTCAGGAAGTAATAACATTTCTGATCCTGTCATAGGTTGAACACTAGCAGTTATAGTAAATTCTGTATCAGGCCCGGAAACTTTAAAAAAACCTGCCGCGTCATAATCTCCTGATGCTCTTCGTTTTACAGTTAATGTATGTTTTCTAAAACTGCTCATTTTTTTAATATTTTAAAAGATACACTTTTTAATAATTGGCCTGTTTCAATCAATGGATTATCAAAACCTTTATTTTTTATAGTTGATAAGGCGTTTGCAGGATCTTTAAAATCAATTATTGTTTTTTTAACTTGATTTTTTTGGTATAAACCTATTAGTTTTAATTCTCTAATTACATCAAATCTTCCTGATCTTATTAATTTTGGTATTTTGGAGAATTTTTTACTTATTTTTTTATAATTTTTATTAAAAGTGCTTCTTAAAAATGATCTTTCAGGAATAACAATATTTCTATTTTTTCCAGCTTTTGTTGTTCCAAACTCGTTTACAATAGCTCTAATGCGAACGTCTTCTCCTGATTCTTTAAAAATACCGACAACAACTTTCTTAGAATTTAAGTCTTGAAAACTTTTTTTATAATTATTAAATCCTTTATCTATTACTTTAAGTCCCACGATTCATATAAAAATTAGGAACACGAGCTTTTAATAATCTATTGTAAGAATCCAAATATTGAGTAGTGTTCATACTTACATTTGGATTATTTCCTCCACCATAGCTTCTACTTAAATCACCTTCTTTTTCTTGAGTTAAAACTCCTCTAGAATTTCCGTCTCTTGAGCTTAGCTCCAACAAATGGCAAGCATAATATGCTATAGCTAAATTATAATTATTGGTATCACTGAATAATGTAGTATCAACCTCGTTTTGAGCAATACCTATAAATCTATTTTTTTTATCTGTGGAATTATCAGCATCTATTGTTGGAGCAATATCAGCAATCCACTCAAGAGACGTAGTCATTACTTAACAGCTTTAATTTTCTCAATTATTTGTTTAACATTTAAGCCTTTAGTTTCAATCTCTAAAGAATTAGCAATTTCTACTAAAGTTTTTTTATTTTGAGCTTCAAGGTCAATATCAGAAAGATCAATTCCTTCTTCATAAGTATCTTCTGTTATTTCTTTAATATCTTCTTCAGTATTTTCTTCAGAATTATCTTTTTCAGATTCTTCAATGTTTTCTTCAGAAATATCTTCTTTAGTTTCAATTTTTTTAGCTTTTTCTTTAGATTTTTTCTTTTCTTCAGCTACAATAACTAAACCAGAGATTCTTGTCATTGCTTCATACATAGGATGAGATTTAATTAACTCAAATTGTTTATCAGTCAATATATTTTCACCATCTTGTAATACAATAGTTTCTTCAAAAGTTCTAAATCTCAATAAACCTTTAGTTCTTTTTAAAATTTTCATAGCAATTATTATATTGTTTAATAAATCTATAAAAACCTAGAAAACTAATGTTTTCTAGGTTTTTATATTATATACCGTAATTGTAAGAAACAGAATAAGGGAAGAATATTCTAGTTCCACCGCATCTTGCTTCAATAATGTTTTTTGTTGCAAGATTTTTGATTTGAGGAGCATGAGGCATTAGTCTTATAGGAAGGACACCTTCTAATTTTTCTTCTGAATTATTATAAAGAACAAAACCAGATTTAGTTCCGTTTACAAAACCATTTTTAAGTTGTTGAACCCAATCTACAGTTAAACCATATTCTTGTTCAATATATTTTAATATTGACATACCAGAATAATTAGTAGTATCAAGAGCTTTTTTCTTAATTAAATGATAATTTGTAGGATCAAGTAACATGCGAGTAGGTATTTCATTTCCGTTACTTGTGTCAATTACATTATTAAATGCTTCTTCAACGTCATCAAGAATATTTACAGCAGTTTTAGTTGACCATAATGTAGATGAACCAATTCCAGTAGCAGCTACAACATCAATAGGAACATTGCCGTTATTAAACATTCCAGTGATATTGTATCTTGAATCGCCAAAACCGAGCATTTTTTCAATTTTTTGGTCTACAGCTTTTCTAGCAGCTAAAGCTTTATTAGTGATTACAGATCTACCAACGTTTCCTAGCATTCTGTCTTTTCTCATATCCTGAACAGAATAGATATAAGCATCAGCTAAAGATTTAATTTTG
>Ga0208795_1001079_pt1 | contig 12722 bp, 25 predicted proteins | sample CB_VirMetaG_6_FD_184541 | JGI IMG/M metagenome (GOLD analysis project Ga0208795, IMG submission 184541) | Freshwater to marine saline gradient viral communities from Chesapeake Bay - CB_1508_2 Viral MetaG (SPAdes) (version 4) | ecosystem: Environmental > Aquatic > Marine > Coastal | place: USA... | reverse complement strand
CCAAGAACTCAAACCCGTTGGTCTTGCCCCACTTCACCATCCGGCGGGCAGATTCACGGGTACGGATGGGCTTCAACCCCATCGCTTCAATGCGCTTGGCCTCGGGAGAGCCTGCAAACGCCGTGATGTTGTTGGGATACAGGTTCAGGGTGGCCTTCTTGTACTCAATCCAGAAGTACTCAGCAATCCGCACCATATCCTCATTGATCCAGTCCGAAATAGACGGATCGCCCACCCCTTGGGCCATGATCGACGTAATGGGCGCTGCATCAGGGTACAGACGCTCATACTCAGCCTTGGTGATGTCTTGAGTAATCAAGCACCACTGGGCATCAGCACCACAAGGGTCTTGAATCGTGGGGTCCATGTAGACCGAAAAGCTGTTTCTGATCCGGCCAATTTTGATGTCCTGATCAAAGCTAGTCTCATCAATGTATTCGGTCAGAACTCGGATGTAGCCCTCACCATACGTTACCTGATTCTCGCAGGCAGTGTCATAGGCCACGTCAGCGTCACTGATGTACTCAATGTGGCGCACAATTCCGTTCAGGATCTCGGCCACCTCAAGGTCAGCCTGGTCGTTGGCAGGGATAACCTTGCCTGACGGACGGTGCTGGCGCTGATCGTTGGTGACCTGACGAACGTGTTGGGGCAACTTGTTGATGGTCAGACAGGGACGGGCATTGATGGTCTGCCCCTGCACTGCACCACGGGTCTGGAGTACGTCAGCCGGCCACTGCCACTGATTGTCCGGTGAGCCAGCATAGAACCGGAGGTCGTCCAATTCATCCTCACGGCTTTCGGAGAACGCAGCAATAGCCACCGTCAGGCGATGCCGCATGGTGGACAGAACATTCTCGCTGCTCTGCTTCTCTTTGCCCCCGTTGGAGACTCTGCCTGCGGTCTGTATGCCTGATTGGTCAGCCATTTACTTGCTCTTCCCTTTAGGGGCTGCTTTTTTGCCTTCTGCCTTGCGCTTTACCGAATAGGCAATCGCCACGGCCTGCTTGATAGGCTTTCCGGCCTCTTTTTCAGCCTTCACGTTCTCTCGGAAGGCCTTTTTGCTAGGCGATTTGATTAACGGCATGACTTTTTACCCGGTTTCTTAGCAGTCTTGGCCGATTCTTTAAAGGCCTTGTCGGTGGGGGCACCTTTCGCACCCGGCTTCCGCATCTTTTCACCGGAACCTGCCTTGATTCGCTCTTTCTTAGCGTTGATGTTTGCGTACAAACCGGGTTTACTTGCCACGTTTCTTGTCTCCAAAGAAAGGCTTAGCCTTATTGAACATCTTTGTGTCCCGTTCCATGATTTCATGCATACGCTTTTCAGCCGCCAATGCCGTCTCAACGTCATCGTAGGTCGGAAAGTCAATGTTTGACCGCATGGCAAACCTGATCGCATCCCTCGGGCTGCGAATGTCGCCACCCCAGTAGGTAGGGATGATCATGGTTCCCTTGCCTGTCTTGGGGTTATCAACCACAGAACCGTAAAACGTCGTAATCCCACCGCCTGGCTGACGCAAGAAGGTGTTGTTGATCAGGTTAGCACGATGGTAGTTCAGTGCTGCCTGTTCTTGCGGGGTGAACTGTGAAATGTCTTCAAAGTCCATCTAGCATTTCCACCTTTTACGGGCTTGTCGGAGTCTGGAATTGGGGTCTTTGGCCGCTTCAGGGTGCTGTTTCATCTGCCCCGCCGACCTTGCACAGTAACTCTTGCGGCGCTCAGCACGTTTCCCCGTAGGGTTGTCCTCAGTCACCGCTGTTTGAAGTTTAGAGCCAGGGTTAGCCTTTTTGTAGGCCTCAACCCCTTTCTTGGTCATGCCAGCGCCTTCCTTGGTAGGACGGTAGTTGGCACCTTTACCCTTGGTGGTCTTGGGAATCGGCTTGTCGTGTTTTTTCTCAGCCATTTAACAGCCCATCCAGTTTTCAACATGGTGGGCTTAACAGCCCATCCAGTTAGTCGCTATCCCACCACCGCCCTTATGATTGGATGATACCCGGCGGCTTTCAGGCTCTTTGGACTTCCGTGATGCTACGGGGAAGGCAAAGGTGACGGCCAAGGCATCAGCCGCATCAGGAGAAGCCAACCCACGGGCTTTCATCTCTTTCTTCCCCTCAAGGAAGATAGTCCCCGCACTGTTAGGCTTTTCCATCGGGCCGGTCAGGTCAGCCTTTAGCTGCCTGTCTGCTGGAATACTAGCAGACCTTAGCCATTCACGCATCTGGCCCCACATTTCTGCCCTTTTATTCCCCCAAGACACCTGATTCTTGGCCTTCCAACCAAAGTTCACCCCCCGAACCTTGTACCGCTGCTCAACCAGGCGATCCAAAATCCCGTACCCAAGGCCTCCTTCATCTATAACAGTCAGCACCGGGTGGTATTCCTCTATCGCATCTATCACCCGGCCAACGATGGTCATGGTGTCCTCGCCCTGGTAGCGCAGAAGCTTGACCAGATCCCTGCCTTTCCTGACCGCTATAACCGTCTTATCAAGGCCGCCGCGAGCAGGGTCAACACCGATAACGACAGGAGCATCAGGATCATTCCATGCAGGTCGCTTGGCTGCTTCATCGACGAGTACTGGGCTGATAAACTGACCATCGCCAGCAGCAGGGAACTCACCATACACCTCTACCCTCGCTTCCCGAGAGTCCTCCCCGTATTCCTCTATGATCTGCTGGTAGGTGTTCTTATCGGTGTTCTCCACCGTCCGGGCATCCACCTGCCGGCCAATCCAGAAGTCCCGCTTGCTGTTGAAGCACTCAAAGAAGTACCCCTGATTGCGTCGAGGGTTGGAGAAGGCCATCCAGTAACGGTCAAGGATGTTCTCAGTGAAGAAGCCTGCCGCTACCGACCATATGGCATCGGGTATACCGCTGGCCTCATCAAATATCACCATCATGCCGTCATGGTTGTGCGCTCCGGCATAGCCATCAGGGTTCTCTTCCGACCACAACTTGCCATCCGCAGACCAGTAGCGGGTACCCTTTTTCAGATCCCGCTCCACCAGTTCACACAACCACTGAGCCGGCATCAGACGGGTAGCCGAGATCTCCCACCAATGGCTATTGATCAGCATGGCCGTCCACTTGTTCAATTCACCCCAGGTCACATGCCGCAACTGGGCCTCTGAGTTAGCACTTACAATCACCGTGGCCCCGATACGGGTACTCATCATCCACAGGATCAACCAGCTAACCAGCGCAGACTTCCCGATACCCCGACCAGACGACACGGCCTCCCTAAAGGTAGTCATGTCTACCTTGCCCTGGTTCTCCTTTATATGGGTGGATATGTCCTTCAACACCTTCCGCTGCCATTCCCTCGGCCCCTTGTACTTTTCCAACGGGGTGTTTGGCTGTCCCCAAGGAAAGGCCATCATCACAAAGGCCTCCGGATCATCAGCTATCCTGGGCGACCAAAGGGTAGCCATCAGCTTCTGTTCATCAGAGGCGCTATACCGTGGCTTTTGCATTAATCATCCACCTCTTCGCCATGACCTTCAATCCAATCCTCAACCCGCTGTTGGGCTTGTTCCAAGGCAGCCGTAATAGATATGTTGGTGGTGATCTCCACCTGTGTCTTTTCCTGCCAGCCAGCCCTGGTCTTCAACCAAAACATCATGGCCTTCACGTCCCCATCCATACCGGTCTGGTACAGCGTCCTAGCCATCGCAAGGTTCTTGTCGGTCAGGGACTTGTTCAACAAGTCGGGGTAATGTCGCTTTAGGGTAGCCTCGGCTATCCCAAGGTAGACAGCGATATCCTTTTCCGGCGTACCTATGGAGGCCAAGGCCTCTACCTTTGCCGCATCCTCATCGGTCGGCAGGTAATGGTTAGCCTTAACGGGGGCAAGCTTCTTGGGCTTCTTCTTATGGACAGTGGCAGGCCGGTACCCTTCCAACCCAAGGCCATCAAGAGAGATCTTTTTCATACTGCCCCCTCACGTTGTTCCACAGAAAGTAAACCAGCAACACCATCCCGACCGAGGTCACCAGAACCGTCAACGTCAAAACATCGAGGATTTTTAGCAAGGCGCTTCCCAATCTCAAAGAGCGCCATCCGTTCCTTAATGTCATCCCATGTCCCCACTGCAAAGTACTTGGGGTTCACCCAATAGATCGGCCCGGTCTCCCCAGGCATCTTACAAAGCACATCCTCATTGAGCATCTGCGACACATAGTTAAACACCGTCTTGACCGACAGACCGGTCTTCTCGGCAATCTGATCCCGTTGCCGCTTCCTCAACACAATCTCCCCATCCCTACCACAGAAGCTTAACAGGTAAAAAAACACCGCAGCCTTGCCACTGAAGAACTGAGCCAGATACGAACCAGCCTCAAAGTAGAACTTCCCATACGCCGGCTCCTTATCCTTTCCTGTCCCACCCTTGGGTATAGACGCCAGCACAACACCAGTCTCCTCATGCACCACATGAAGCGTCTTGTCAGCATCAAACCGATAGCTGTACCTCATTACTAAACCCCAATAATTAGACGTCTTAGATAAACATTATACCAAATACGGAGAAGATCTTCCCTATATACGGGATAGATTCCCTACATTTGGGAGAAAACCTGTACAAATAATGATCTATGTGTACACATGTACCTAACAACATCAATCACTTACAAGAAACCTATTTAACATAATCTGTAAGTTGCCTTATTTACTATCTAGTCTTCATCTTGAAGATAAACAGTAGACAAACGCTTAGATGAACCAAGCCAGAGGCTGGTTTTCATTTTAAAAAAAATTCTGTCAGGGGGGTGTACAAGTACATACCCCTCCCCATCTCGGGCCCCACCCGCCCCGGTCTGAGACGCGCGTCCAGGTTGACGGGCCGCTACCAGGGTGAGGCAGGAGGGAGGGAGAGGGTAGAGTGAGGGAGGGAGTCGTGCTGCTATATATAGATAGTGAGAGGGAGGGACCATATCGTGTGGCCATATGAAAGAAGGTGAGCGATGCCACAAGCCCTTTTCCGCTATTTAGAATACCCTTTCCCGATATCGCCACACGACTGCAATGCCTTGTCGATTGCCGGTAACGATAGAAAGCATGTGACACATCAAAACCGCTTGCATGATGTGTCAGCACAAGATAGTATCAGGTTGTCAGCACATCAAACCGATTGGAGAGAAGCCATGACCAAGAAAGAAGAACTAATCGCCCAAACCATCATTTTCATTATCGCTACGCCCGTTTTCATGGGCTTGCTTTGCCTTCCCTTCATTTTCGTCATGACGCTTGTCGGCGGATCTAAATTCTTCTGATCAATCGGGGCTGGAAACAGCCCCATCACTTACCACTTGGAGAGAAACCGTGTCCTATCACCCTACACTTAACGCAGCCCTTGAATCAGTCGGACTACTGCATACCTGGAACTGCATTTGGCCCGGCATCGCTTACGGCGAAACCCGGCGCTACATTCACGCCGACAAATTGCTTGTGTCCATCTATCGGGATGAACGCGGCTACTACGAAACGCCCGTTCATTACTCAACCCGCTAGTGTCCAGCCTGTAGCGTCCGATTATGGGCGCTATGGGGTGTGCATTCGCCACCACTAAACTACTAGGAGAGATACCTTGAAAACATTCGCTGTAAAGACTGAAAACGGTCTAGTTGAATACGAACAATTGGCAACATTCACCCATTCATTCGGAACAGGGTCACGGCAAGTATTCCGTTTTGTCGTCACCAGACAAAACAGTCTTGATCAAGTCTGCGTCACTCATCGCGCAAGCACTAAACGGGTCTGCGAGATTCCCTATAGTGTCTGGACAGCATATATCGGCGACACTAAGGCAGCAGGAAAACGCGCTCTTGATCTGCTGGCGCAGCGAGTAGGATCAGAAAAAATAATCAGCGTACTGAGCGCTGCTGAGCGGGAGTGCTAATCATGGCCAGACTTAATCATCCTATGTTGAATGCGATACAAGCGCTGATGGTAATGGCGCAAAACGAAAAAAATGCATTATGGCTAATCGACGCTTATGAGATTCTTACAAAATACAAAAATCAGTTTTCACAGGAAACATATCAATCATTAGACAGAGGCATAAGGGAATTGCATTCATTCCTGAATGCCAAAAGCGCTTAACCCATTGCAGGTAGCATTGGAAACAGTGCTACCAACAATGGCAATAATGCCAGAACACCACCATTAGGAGAGAAACCATGCAACTTGAATTCACGCGCATCAAAAATGATGTCAACGGAAACCCACGCTATGTTGTCCACTTCTACGCTCTTGACGTTCACGGCTGGCAGTCCAGCCTGGACGTATCAGAACGCTATGCAATCGCCTGCAAGCTGGCAAATAAAATAGGTGGCCGTAAGTTCCATAGTCGCCAGTATGGTGGCGGTATTGTGTTCCAATCCTACTCCATCACCGAAACAATGAACGCTATTAACCATATTGCTGGCAAAAAATATGAAGAGGCGGTTGTGTCATGAATAGTACAATTTGTGTTCCATCACGCACCGGCGACTGTAAAGTGATAGTTCAGTGCCATCCAAACCACCTTCCACGTCCGGGCATACCGGAAAGCCTTAAATGGTCAGTGATATATGGTGTTTTGCTGGCCTACCATGATAACGGCATATGGTATCCGTCAGGATCGGATCAACCTATCACCGATCACTTAACGCTTGCCCTGATTGCAGGTATACCTGAATTCGACTCAACTTATTGTGAGGCAAAAAATGGATAAGATATTAACTATGCTTGCTGAGACTATCGGCCTGTTATTTGTCGGCGCTTTGTGTGGCGCTATCTTCGCGGTCTGTTTGTTGGGGGGCATAGGATGAAAAGCATTATTACTGTCGGAAAAAAGCGTATCACTGTAAACCGCACACTTGATCAGCACGATTGCAGGGTGGAAAAGGTACGCGCCAGGTCAGACCGTCACGCTCAACGGCTAGCAGCTATGCTCAATTGGTCATCCCGTTATGGTGGCGCTGGCCGTTACTTTGCTGAGGTTTACTATGTGCCGGGTTATCTAATGCGCCGGCAAGGCATGGACGTATGATCCAGGCACTGTTCGCCCTAGCAGTGTGGGCTATCATAATAATTCTGACGGAGGATTGATCATGCAACACTTTGAAGACGAAAACGGAGAGTACGTCCGTTATCGAGACCGGCCAAAATATATTGGCCGTGGCGGTCGGCGTAATGTGGCCGAAAACCCGCTGGAAGTCAGGATATGGGCAAGGGTGCTACCAGAGGATAAAGAGAAATACTTTGCACTCGGCGGTAGTGAGTGGGTTCGCCGGATGATCCGCGAAGAGTACGCAAGGCTGGCCTATAAGGGGCCTGATAGTGATAGCTAAGGCCCATAGGGTAGTAATGGGCTGTCGGACACCGGCCCAGGCTGCAATAGCCTGGCGCTGGCTGTTGCTGGCCGCAAAACAGGATAGCAGGCTGAGAGGCCTGCTACCTTATTATGCCCACGAACTCAGCAAGCTAGGCTAGTGAGTTCGTTTTGGCGGAACAAACCGCCTATCCTGCAATGCCTGCGGGTCTGATCCCTTATTGACGGTCGGTGCCTTATAGTCAATCCTGCCCCCTGATGCCAGATAAACCGCCGTCAACCGCTCGATTTCCTCGCGTTCGGCTTGTTTGCGCTGCATCGCCGTTTTGATCGACAGTTCGCGTTCCTGGTCGGGTGATCCGAAAAGACCAGCTTTCCACTCTAATGACATTATTGCTTTTCCTTCATCTTTCTGTGCGTCTCGCAAATTGTTTTAGCTGCTTCAACAGTGACAACGCCGTTCGACAGGATCACCGGCTGACTCTGATCGGCGACATAATACGGGACGTACCGTGGTTTGCCGGCCACTATGCCTTTCACAATGCTATATGCCCCGTCATCACTGCGGCACTGCCATTTCCCTTTTACTGTCCACGTCATCATGCATTCCACCAGGGGGTATAACCTACGAAAGAGATTTTTTCTGTGTTGCCGGCTCGACGTTCAAGCGACATTCGTCGCCATTCCTCGATTAAGTGTAGCAATGCCTTTTCCTGTTCCTTCGGGGTGAATTTGTAAGCGCTGTATGCAAGTACCGACAGCTTGTCTAGCGTGTCCTGGCCTACCCTGTTCCGCATGTACTGCGTATGCGCCCAGGGATCGGCCGTGAAACGCATATGGCACCCGTAACACAAGGCGCTTGTGTTCAGTTCGCTAAACCTCAATTGTTTAATCACCCGCCCCCAGTAATGCGAACAGTGAATGCCTCGGCGGAGTTCCGGCGGGTAATATTTCCCGCAGGCTTCGCAACTGTAGTTCGTGCTGCACCGGACTAAGTTCGACATGACCACGTCCAGCTTGTCTCTTTTGATTTTCAATACCGTAGCCTCTTTTTCGGTTGTGGCGGTTCGTCTAGGCTGACCGGAGGCATACCGGCACTGAAACGCATCCGATCAAATTGAGGTTGCAGCCATACACTGCCTGTCCTGCCGTGACGGTTTTTCTCAACAATCAACTCTGTGCTGGCATCATCAGCCCGGTGCAACATCATCACCACGTCTGCGTCCTGTTCGATCTGCCCTGATGAGCGTAGGTCAGACAACTTCGGTCTGCCATCAGCCCGCTGTTCAACGCCACGGCTAAACTGCGACAGGGCAAGAACAGGGCAGTTGAGTTCCTTCGCCATCATCTTGCAGCCCTTGCTAACATTCCCTACTCGGACAACATCAGACTCACCATCACCGGACGCCAGTTGCAGGTAATCGATGATGACCAGATCCACACCATGCCGGTTTCTGTGAGACCTGGACACAGAACGTATCTCTTCAATGCTCAGGGATGCCCGGTCGTCAATGTAAAGGCGCTGCTTTGCCATCTTTTCAACAAACCCGGTGATGGACTGCCATTGGTCAGCGCATAGGTCGCCGGTTTGGATGTTCCGGTAATAGGTTCCGGTCGCTGTACTGGCGAGCCTCGACATCAGTTCCCTAGCCTGCATCTCAAGGCTGAAAATCAGGACGGACTGCCCTTGCATGGCCGCATGGTAGGCCACCTGGAGGGCCAGCACCGTTTTGCCCTGCCCTGGTCTGGCTGCCAGGATGTGCAACTCTCCGGGCTTCATGCCATGGGTCAGGTCATCCAGGCCGGTCATACCGCTAGACAGGCCGGATACCCCATCAGCCTGCTGGACAGCTTCCAGGTGATCCATCCAATCTCGGATAATGCTGACGCTATCCCTTGGCCCCTTTCCGGCTTCCAGTTCCATGACACGGCCAACAGCTTGCTGTGCTGCCGCAATTTTCTCCGACAGGGAGCCGTCAACCATGACGGAGCGGCATACCTCTTCACCTGCATGGTAAACACGGCGTAGGTAGTGGTACTGCCGGATGGCATCGGCATAACTCAGGACGTTAGCCGTGGACGGGGTGTTTTTGGCTACGGTCGCCAAATACTGCAACCAACCATGCCCTGGGTGGCTCTTTTCCAGTTCATCGCTAACGGTCAGGAAATCGATCTGAGAGCCTTTTTGGGCTAGGGTGGCTATGGTGGTATAGGCTGCCCTCTCCGGAACGCTGTAGAACGATTCTGGAGGCAATGAGGCCTGTATATCGGGTAACAGGTCGGGGTCGATCAGGATGGAACCGATAACGGACTGTTCCAGGTCGAGGCTGTACAGTTTCATGCTTCCACCACTTTGGTCACGGTCTTTTCCAGCAACAGGTAATCAAGATCAGCACCAGGCCAGGCTGTTCCATCGGCTTTTGAAAAGCCTTTTGCCATGTAGGGAATGGTCATTGCCGCCTCAAAGTAGGCTTTCCACCAATCCAGGCTTCTCACATGCTCGGACGACTGCCAGATCCTGGTGATTGCCTGCTGACGCTTCCGGTTGATCACCGTTGCTGCCGGCCTTCCAACTGGCACACAGACATCGTTATACAGCTTCACAACTTCCTTGATCGGCACTGGGAGGCGCTTAGCCGACGAGTAAGTCGGAGACTTACGATTGGAATCTGTATCTGAGTCTGTATCTGAGTCTGTATCTGTCTCTGGGGGCGTTACATCAACGCTACGTCGACGTTTCCTGTCCGTTACTGTAACGTTACATGGTTGTTTCATCTTCTCCCGATACCGTCTAACCCTATCCACGCTTGAATCTGAGACATATTGACGCTTGTCCCAGTTCAGCACTCGGTTGTCGGAATCGATAAGGGATGCGGCTACAAATGCCGCCTTGGTGACCTCCCATTCTTGCGAAGAAATCCGCAACTGAAAGGCTATGTGCTGATCCTGTAACGTTACATCGCCGTTACTGCACCGGAGGCACAGCAACATGACAAACCTTCGCTGGTCTGCCTCGGATAACATTTGGATTTTGGGGTCGGTCGCAAACTCTGAATAGAGTCTGAACCACTTGAAAACAGTGGGACTCATGGTATTATTTTCCTGCGTATTGTCATTCGGTTAATGACTTGTCTACAAAACCCTAGAAGGTTGCAGCCCTCTGGGGTTTTTATTTTTGGGCCTAAACTGGCCCTTTGTCCAGTGTCCTAAACGGTTTTTTGTGAAACCCCTCCATCGTCGTAGTGCCTGTCATCAGCACAGCAGGCGGGTAAATATCCGGCCTGATGATCTCACGTTTGATCCTGCCCTCAGTTAGCGCCTCAATTGCCAGGGCCTGTTGGGGCGACGGCTTCCTCTGGCGACGTAGCCAACGGCTGATGGCCGATGGGTTGATGCCCAGGACACCCCCCAACTTGTTGACTCCACCGGCCCAACCGATCAGCCAGACCAGTTCCTGTTCCCACAGATCCCACAGGTGTTCATCGTCATCCATTATTTTCACCTCACATGGTTGACACGTCATTGCCCTCAGGTCAATACTACGTCTGCCGGCATACGCTGGTCAACCACACCGGAGAGAATCCATGAAACTCGAAAACAGCCTGGAAACAGGCATACATCAGATAATGATGGCCGCAGAAACCGCTATGTCAGCCGTTCGCAAGGGACGGTACGATGCTGCCAAAGGGCAGATCGAGGACATCCAGTTCCATGCCTTTGCCCTGCTGTCCGAACTGGACGCCAACATCAAGGGCAAGCTCATAAAGTTCAAAAGTCTCCAGCTTCTGGTGTCGCGTGACTCCACCGGATTCATGCACGTTTACACCGATGAAGGCGTGGAGATTACCGACATGCTGCTGCCAGCCACTTTGGACAGCATCTATCAAACGTATATTTCAACTTTCAACCACTGATAGGAGAGACACCTATGTATATTAGTACCCCCGGCATTTGGGCCAAATCAATCAACATTTCCACCCGCAAGACCGAATCGGAAATCACAGGGTGCGACATCACCCTATGGACTACCACCATTGAGGTGATTGACGAGAAAGGTAACGTCAACAACATCTTCATTAGTGGCAAATCGCTTCAGTCTGTCACCCCTTCCTTCAACCCCTATAACGGAACCGAGCGCGGTTCTGACGAAAATCCATTCTAAGGAGCCATGCCATGAAGATGTCTGACCAAATAAACGAACTCGCTACCGCTCTGGCAAAAGCCCAAGGCGAGATCGAAAACGCCAGCAAGAACAGCCAGAACCCGCATTTCCGCAGTAAATATGCGGATCTGGCCGAGGTGTTGAACACCATTCGTCCGGTGTTTAGCAAGTACGGTCTTGCCGTAGCACAGTTCCCGTCCTATCTGGATGGGGTTGTGTCGGTCACTACCATCCTGACTCACACTAGTGGTCAATGGATGCAGGGCACTGCGTCTGCTCCAGCTACCAAGCTTGACCCACAAGGAGTTGGCAGTTGCGTGACCTACCTTCGTCGCTATTCTCTGGCCGGCCTTGGCATCGCCCAGGAGGATGACGACGCCAACAGTGCCTCTCAGCGCCGTCCTGCTGGCCCGGATAAGTCTGCTCTGGAAGCCGCAGCCAACATGCTACGGGCCTGCCAAAGTCTGGATGAACTCCAGACGGCATTTAAATCGCTGACGCCCGACATGCGTCAGGCGATGAACGGCATCAAGGACGAAATGAAGGAACGCCTGTCATGAGCGAGATCACCTTAATCCAAGGTAGTGCCGAATGGCACGCCCACAGGGCCAACCACTACAACGCATCAGAAGCCGGGGCAGTCATGGGTGTAAGCCCGTGGCTTCCCAAGAATCCATCCCAACTGTGGGATCTCAAGAACGGGCTGGTGGAGGTGAAGTTCAATTCCAACATGCAGCATGGCATCGACAACGAACACAACGGGCGCATGTATGCCGAAAGCCGGCTTCATGATGACTTCACGCCTGCTGTGCATACCGTTGGCCGGTACAGTGCCTCTCTGGATGGCCTCAATTTCAGCAACGATTTCGGCATCGAGATCAAATGCCCTGCCAGCATCGACAGCAAGCTGTTCGACTTGGTCACGCCTGACACGGTGCAGGCTAAGGCCCCGCACTATTGGTGGCAGATCGTCCACCAATTCTATTGCGTCCCGACCATGAAGCGGCTTGCCTTTGTGGTCTGGCACGCCGAACGGCAGAACCTTGTGATCATCAACAGGGCCGATGTCGAGCCGTTCTTCCAACCCCTGACCACGGCTTGGGAGGCCTTTGGTGCTGCCCTCGACTCCAAGCAGCGCCCCGAGGAAGACGATGTTGATGACAGCGAAGAGTTCCAGAACCTTGTGCAGGCTTACAAGGTGGAAAAGCTGCGCCTAGAAGCCGCTGAAAAGGCTTTGAAGGCGGTT
>Ga0208795_1001078_pt1 | contig 12744 bp, 11 predicted proteins | sample CB_VirMetaG_6_FD_184541 | JGI IMG/M metagenome (GOLD analysis project Ga0208795, IMG submission 184541) | Freshwater to marine saline gradient viral communities from Chesapeake Bay - CB_1508_2 Viral MetaG (SPAdes) (version 4) | ecosystem: Environmental > Aquatic > Marine > Coastal | place: USA... | reverse complement strand
GCTCTTGTCGCCGCTGCTGAAGCAGGTTTGCAATCGCTGCGTCCTCTTCATCGGTTAAAGCAATAGGTTGAATTGGCGTAGCCTCTGGCGCATAGGGCTGAGGTGGCTCAGGCGTGTTTTCTCTCATGATTGCCTGCTCTCGCAATTCAAGCGCCGGGTCATAACCAAGCTCGGCAATTTTCTGCATACGTGCATCTGCCACACGATTGGCGAGAATTTCACGGTCACGTCTTGCAGCCAACGCATCCTCAACGGCTTGCTCTTGTGGTGTAAGCGCTCTGATTGGAGCACGGATGGCCATACCCTCGTCAGCGGAAGGAACATTGCGCATTGCTGCTTCCTGCAAATTACCCTCAATGAAAGACTGTTCTGCTGCTAGTCTCCTCGACTCTGCCAATGCTGCCTCGTCTGCACGTGCTAAAGCAGCTAGAGTCCTGTCATCTCTTCGCTGCTGAATATCCTGTGGCGCTGTTGCGATTTGTTGCCTGAGATTTTCAGCGACCTCTTGGCGAGTTTTTTGTGCCTCGGGTGTAGGGTTATAAAGCTTTTGAAGCACCTCGGCACCGGGGTCAAAGTCGGGATTCTCGTTAAGAAACCCCACCGCACCTGCAGGGTTTTCTCTCATAATCTTATCGAACTCTGCCTTAAGCTTGGCATCCTGCTCAGCGAGATAACCAGCGGTAATTCCTGCGCCTGCACTCAGTGCCCCAGTCAAAGCTTGCAGTCCACCGGACAAGCGCTCAGTGCCTCGTTGATAATCGCGCAGTCGACTCTCTGCCTCGCCTCTGGCAACCACGTCGCCCAGTCTCTTGCGGCGCTCAAACTCTGCCTGCCTCTGTTGCGCTTCACGTGCCTGTGCTTGTTGACCAGCGCTACCGAGAATCTGTTGCGCCATACGACCACGTTGAATCTCATCAACCTGACCAGTGGCTTGCTGCCTTGCCAGTTCTTCAGCAGCCTGTGCTGCGATAAGTTGAGCCTCTGGTTCCATGATTGCTCCTTAGATTGGTGCCATAGTTTGAGTGTTAGGTAACTTAAAGGTTCCTGGTCGCGCTCCTGCTTCAATCGCCAACCCATTAAGGGTGATGCCCTCTCCCGAAGAGGCAACAAGAATCCTCATTTTAAACGCTCGGCACTTTTGATTGGTCAAATGAGCACGGATGTTATTCGGTATATCTGAACCAAAAGTAGTGACCGTATGATTCTCGGTAAAAGAAGAACTGTAATCAAACGCAAACGAAAGAAGTCCTGTGCTTGCAGTTTTGTAATCATACAAAACCATTGCCCGATATATACGCTGAACACCCTGGAGACCATTTGTTATAACTGGTCGAAAGGTCACCACCATATCATAATTAGCCGCATTGTCTTGATACGCAGTTTTAGATTGACGATGTATGCGTGAATTCAGTCTAAGAATGTAGTGACTGTCGTCATCGCTACCGCCTGCCGCAGAATAGGATATTTGGTCAACCGGATTGCCTGAGTCAAGAATAGACCAACGATACCATTGCTTAAAGAATGTATTAAACACGTAGCAAGCTGATTGATTTGAGCCATCGTCAGCTAAGAATCTTATCTCGTTAACATGGTCAAACAAAGTAATTTGCTTAATAGTCGATGCGTCAACCAAGTCTTCTACAGGTGCTCCCACATACTGCACTTGACCATTGGTTGCCACAAGGTAGATGCCACGGTCAGCTATGTAAAAGACGCCAAACGAATGTGATAGGTGCGGGCTTCCTGGGATTGCTCCTTGCCCATTTGCCAATAAGCTAGGCTGACTAAATCCGCCTTGACCAATAGCGTTAGGGCCATCACCACTTACCGCGAAAACGGCATCACGTGTAAAGACAGTAAGAAAGTTTACGTTGGTTTCAATCGCAGTCACGGCTGCTGAATCACCAGGCACATCAATTACAAACTGGGGAACTGGAAAGCCAGGTGCAAAGCCTTGTTGGAAGGGTTTTGAGAACCTAACAAACTCAGTTGGGGTCGCCAGAAACGCTCGACCTTTGTGCTCGACAATATCAGTTACGGAGCCAGGTTGGTAATTATCAAGAACGCCTCCGGTAGTATAAAGGACAGGCGCTCTATCAAAATCTTCTTGCAACTCTCCAAAGTCCATAAAAGTAAATGACTTCTGAGACTCATCCAAAACGGCTGTTTTTATCTTTTTGAGCAAGACGCCATCACCAGCAGGAGAGCTACGATACATAGTGACTCGTATCCTGCCGCGCTTTAAAGATGCGTCGCAAGCATAGACCCGTGCTACCACAGCAGTATTTATCGACGTTGTGGTCACGGTTCTAATCGGCGTAGTTACTGACTCGTGCAAATTGTTCAACGAATCAACGAACTCATAGACAAACGAATAATTATAATCTTTGTTTGCCGTAAGACGAGAACCAAACGTGGTTGGGATTGCCGCTAAAGATCTAACCTCGGGATACTCATAGAATCCATTTTCCACCAGCGTGTCATTATCGTAAGAGAACAAAGATCCTCCGCCGATAAGAAGCTGATTGCCAATATCCACAGCAGGCAAAGAGCGGTCTGTGTCTAGTACCAACTCGACTGAAGAGACTGAATAGTATTGGTCTACATCGATTGCTGTAACTGCACTTATGTCTTCAGCGTCTGTATTGGTATTGCCTGACGATGTTAAGACGTTAGAACCAAAGATATACCTAGCAGCCGTGTTGGTGCTTTTGCCTGGCGCAGAAACTCTTGAAACTCCGTCAAAGAGTCTAAAGTCATTACGATAAATACTGTGATAGTCAGACGTATAGTTTAAGGAAGACACCCCAGGTACACCTGATGCAATCAACTTACCCGTTTTATCAATCAAATAATTACACGAGTTGAAGCTACCTTCATTGCCATTAGTACGAGAGATGTTTACGTAGGTTTTTGACCCAAACCCCGTAGCCTCTGATACTGTGCTTGAACTAATAAATTCCCGAAAGCTATCTGAGATGAGACTTGCATTTTTGCAAATTGACTCAAGGCCTGAGCTTACCGCTGTGCGGCTTGATGAAAAGTAAAAAATCTCATGATCTTTTGCTCTCTGTAGCTCATACTCGTCATCCAGAGAAATGGCACCAAGATTCAAATGACCTGCTGTCATACCGAAGGCGCTTTCAAGTTCTGCTTGAATATGGGCTTGATTTGTTAATGAGTTGTTGAATCCCGACCCTGGCTCAATGACCGAAACATCTAAACTTATGCCTTTCAAAAACTTAGCATAGACGACGCAGGCAGAAGAAAACTGAGCAAATGGAATGTCTGTGGCAGAGCCTGCTGCCGGAAAAATAGTTACAAACTTTTCCCCACTCGTCCCAGAGCTACCTGAAGTAGCTGATTGAGCAATCGACTTAATTCCAAGAAAGTCATAAGTCCCATCATTAAATCGAGCACTGCCGCCGCCTTCTTCTTCAACAACTCCGCCAGTATAATCAGCAGCAGTTGAAGTAGTTACAAAAACATCAGAACTTATGCCAGATACAAAAGAGCAGGTCGCATTTACCAGGTATCGGTCCTTAAAGGAGTTATCAGTAAATGTGGATGAATAGGATAAGGAGTCTTTATGCAAGAAAGCAAAGAACACCTGTTGCTCTTGATTCCCTTTTCCACCGGGCACCTTGTCGTTAAATGCGACAAATACAGCGTTATCGTTAGTGTCGGCAGGGTCATAACGCAAAGCAATGTTAGGAAAGTTTCCTGAGCCATATCCCATGCAGTCTGTATCTAGATACGTTTGCGGCGAACCGAGTTTTTGGTCATGAGTTGCCGAAGGTATGCCGCTAAAGTCAGAAAACAGAAACCTTGAAACTGTCGCAGAGCCAGTTACGCTGGTCCCTGAGCTTTGATAATAAGCAACATAAACTACTGTTTTATCAGGGTTTACATCTACGCTTATACTAGAGGCTCTTTTATGAACCGCAATGTTTGAAGAACTATTGTCTTGCAGAGTGGTAAAGCTTGGAGAAGAGACGGTCGGGACACTGCTTGAGAAGTTATATCTCGTGAACTGAATCGAAATATTATTACCAAGAGAGTTTGTGTTGCTCAAAAAAACGTAAACGTAATTATTGCTGTCTTCCACTAAATGAACAGACGGCATGGCTGAAATTGAAAGCCAAAAGTCAGCACCTGTTCTGTCGATGGTTTTGATCACCGTAGGTTTTCTGTAGAAGGTTCCGCTCTCTACCTCTCTAACTGCAATCACAACCTCATAAGTTGCATTTGGGTCAGAACCCGTGGGAGTGGTTTGAACATAGCAAAGTATGTCATATTCAACTGACGCGACTGTTTTTCGTATCAAATTGACACGACCAACTTTCTTGTTGTTTGGCGTATAAAGAGAGTTATTGGCGTAAGTGCAGTCCAGAAGATCCTCTACGGCCTTCATGCCGCTCGTGCCTACTTTGTTATAAAGAACCTGCCCATCTGCCAAAAGAAGGCTGTCTCTAAACTTATGAAGCCGTGCTCCTTTTTTGGTTACTGCGGCAGAAACCGCTGGTAGTAGTCCGCCATTATCGCCAACTGTAGCTGTTGCGTCTCGAAATAAGTCAAACCCTTTGCGCTTGTTGATTTGCCCTGTTTTGGAAAACGTTACATCACGAGCATCCTCAACAGAACCTGGCTCTGAGTAAGGCTCTGAAGATTTTTCATCAACACCCTTGAGCATAGGAAACGATATAGTTTGTTTTCGTAGAGCCATCAGAATACCCAAAAAGTCACAGTAACATCAGCAGAGCACTTAACGATAAATTCATCACGAGGACGACGAGGCTTTGTTGAAGAGTCGAAGATAACTGAATTTGCATCCCTGCGAACTGGGATATAACCATTTATTGGACGATTAAGAGAGTGACCTACAGTATTGTCTTGTCCAGTCTTCAGTCGAACATCTTCAATTAAAATGCCGTCTATTATACTGCTATCGCTAACAGAGTCAGCAAACCTTTGAATGTTGCCCTGTAAGCCTGACAGCGCAGAGGATAAATGAAATTGGCTTTGAAATTTACGAGCCATGTCTCACCTCTGCTAGTAGCGAAGAATAAAGTCGTCTCTGAATCGACCCTTACGAACATCGCGGATAGCGAAAGACCCACTCACATCCCGTGGGCTAATTGCTCGAATAATACGACTAGCGAGTTGCTGACGCTCACGCTCTAGAGCAGAAACGTCAGACTCCTCTTTCATAAGCATACGGATTGCAGTCGCCACAACCACGTACTCCTCATAGCCAGGAATTACATTTTCAATCTCTGTGACCGTAGACGAAAACTGCGTCGCCTGCGGGACATAGTAGAGCGTGATAGAGCCAGACTGTGAGTTGCTGGGAATAAGCTTAATCTTGTTCCCTTCGACCTTGTACATTGGCTCAGCCAATCGATCGATTACAGCATAGGGCGTATTGTAGACGTTGCGCTCAGAAAAGGAGTAAGCCCTGAGCGTCGATGTAATCCCACCGGAATTGTAATCAACGCCCAGAGCCTTGTAAAAGTCGTCTGGCAAGTTAGCGCCCCCGGTCGCAATGGGGACGCTATAAACTTGCTCAGAGACAAAATAGTCTTCGTAGCTTTTGACCATAAAGTCATGCAACTCGGAGATACTTGAGTTCAGGTAGTCCTGAATCTCCGCGTCACTTACGAAGGTACTATTCTCCATGTCGGCGCGGCGACGCGCACGAGTTCTTAAATCAGATTCAGTGAACGTCGCCATTGCCCCACTCCTTACATGCGCATGTCTAGGTAGTCATCAAGAGCTTCGACGAACGCATTGCCGTCTTCTTCCTTGATGGCCATAGCCATACGCTTGCCCGCATCTTCTTTTGCCTTGCTGTAATCATCATCTGAAGAGCCTTCAGCATTTTTGCCTTTGGCTTTCTCCAGAATCATGACCGCAAGACCTTTGCCCTTGCCCTTCATCAGTTTGGCACACTGGTGTTCTTAAGGAACAAAGTTACGTGCAGTTGATCGTTGGCATTTGCTGCTCCCGTCGTATCGATAACAACAGTTTTAGCGCCATTAACATCTGCACTTTTAATCTTTGCCGCAGTCAGAGCACCTGGACCAGTTGCGCTGTCACCTAAAGTGACTTGAGCACAAAGCAGTTGATAGTACTTATCTTCCAACGTGATAGTCACGTCTCCAGCATTTTGCTTTACCTCTGAGATGCCAAGGCTAGGTGTTGCAGTGCAAGTACCGCTATTAACACCGCTAATAGTCGTGGCGAGAATTTTTACCTCTCGACTAACCGCCTGCACATCTTGAAAAGTTCTGTTAGCCATAACTTACCTCCTTAGCTTACTTCGCCATCCAGGAGATAGAGGCAAAAGCTGAAATCGTCACCGGATGGGATATTAGCTGCGCCACCGGCTGTGTTTACGCATTGGAGTTTTACAGTTGGGGTTGTTGCGTTAGCAACATCCTCTGCAATAACAACAATTTGAAACTCGTCGGTTCCAGCACCCAAGTCAAAGTGCATGGTGCTGGCATGAAGCAAACCCGTGTAAGACTTATCAAGAGTGATGGTGTACTCACCGTCACCCACACCTGTTTTAGCAGCACTCCAGCCGATACCAAACTTTGTGGTAATTGCGCCTGAGCCACCAACGTCAAAACGTCCTGCAACAAGTTTTACGCTACGATTAGAGCACTCTAGATCGAAAAATGATTGACTTGCCATTGTACTAATCTCCTTATGCTAGCTTAACGCGAGCGTTGTAGCCAGGTGCGGTGCAGCCAATGTTTCCGTAGAAACCAACTCGAACTTCGTAAGCGTCCGCAGATGCTTCGCGAAGCATACGGTTGCCATCAAGGTCAAGAATGTGTGGAGCAGCGCCAAGGCTGTTAAGAGTCCATGTGTCCAACTGAAGCAAGTATGCAACGTCAGGAGTACAGTTCTGGTCAGCAACAATTTGGATTGGTCCTTTTGGCCCAATGAGGGTCAAGGACTGGAAGCCAATATCTGCGTCGTCGCTGCTTACTTTGTCGTAAACAACCTTTGAACCAAGAGCTTTCTCAAGGTTTGCAAAGTTTGCGAAGTTCATGAAGCAGTGGCTAGGTGATCCACCTTCGCGAGCGAGGCGGCTAGCAGCACCGATAAGAGCTTCTTCGATTGGCTGAGCAGAGCCGTCGAAACGGATGCCGCCAAGACGAGTAGCGTCTTTGCTTCGGTTTTGACTAAAGAAAAGAGGATCTGCTGGAACTGGAGCGGTTGATGGAAGCCATGCTTCAAGACCAGAGACCTTTTTGGCAGTTCCGTTGTTTTGCGCATCGCCACGCTGGAAGATGTGATCGCCGTTAACAAACGCGCCGACGTTATCTACGGTGAATTCGCCTGCGTCACGGTCAACAGTTTGCACAACCATGGTTGTACCTGCGCGAATCGCGCCTGTTGCTGTCCCTGAACAGTTGAGTTCCATACCAACTTCGATGTTGGTGATCTGGTCTTCTTTAATCATCTCCAAGGTGGTGCCTGATTTGATATTAGCAGTGCCAAGTGAACCAGAGCCATTTGCATACATAGCAACAGCAAGAGACCGAGTAAGCGACTGGATAGCGCCGTCGATTTCAAGAGTCGCATACTTAAGGAACGCATCCGCTGCGCCTTCGGTAGCCTTGATGGTTTCGCCAGTGATGCTAGCGAATGAGTAATCCTTAACACGGGTAAGGACGAACCGTGCAAGCTCAGTTGCTGTATTCAGACCTTGACCGGTTGCGAAGTCAGCAGAGCGTCGGTTTGCGATACCATACTGAACTGGAACAGGCATATTCTCACCGCCGAACCGCTCATACTTAGGCATGAGGGCGAGCAGTGGGTTGTCCTTGTAAACCATATTTTTGACGGTCAAAGGCTTATAATGCTCTTTGAGCGCCTGGGTGACGTTGTCGAGATTTAATGAAGTTGCCATAACTTACTCCTTATCGGAGCAAGCACGTCTTACTCCGAGCGAAACAGACTAGACCCGTACTTATTAACTAGCAAATCAAGAGACTGCTGGCGGCTAAGCTTCGCGGGCTTATCCCCTGGTGCCCTTTGCACCTGGGTATTTGTTAATGTTTTCGGTGGCTTTTTCTCAGAAGCCTGAGCTTCTTCTTCTGCTTGCCCAGCCACGGGCTCTGTTTTCGCTGGAGCGTATCGCTCTTTGAGCCGCTGCTCTAGTTTCGGTACTGCGAGATACTTTTCTGCTTCAGCCTCGTAGTAGTCTTCAACCATCTTAGCAGCTTCGTTATAGCTCATAACGTCTTGCGTGCTGTTGTAGTGCTCTTGCATTACCTCAGCGACGACGTGATAGGCGTTATTTGCCTTAACGAAGTCGAACTCATTTGTATTGTCCACAAAAGTTTTAATCTCGTCAACAAAACGGCCATAGGTGTCTTGATATTTCTTCGCCTCTTCCTGCTTCACAAGCTCCGCTCGCTCCGCTTTCATGGCGTCAATCTCGTCTCGAAGGCGCTTCATCTCCCCCGCCATCTTTTGCTCAGGGGTAATTTCGCCATCTTGTAGGACTTGTCGGCTAAGAGCTTCGTAGTCTAGCCCTAGCTTCTGCATGACTTCGTAAGGGTTATCACGGGCAAGTCGCTGTAGGTCATCAAACGATGAGACCGTACTTTTGCGTGCATCTAGCTCTTGCTGAATACGCTTCATCTCGTCGCGCTCTTGGCGCAACTTCTTTTGCTCGCGGGCTAGTTGGGCAAATCGCCTGCTGAATGGGTCGGGCGCTGGTTCGGGCGGAGTTCCTGCATCGCTGCTCTCCACTCCATCGTTATTATCATCCGCTCCAGTTGTTTCATGTGAAACGTCATCTCCTCCAAAGGCTCCCCCATCAATTCCTCCAGAAGATTCTCCCATATCAGGAACTGGTTGAACTTCTGTTTCTGCAACTGCACCCTCTTCAGTCATATTCTCTCCTTAAACTGGCACACCTTCTTGCGCGGCACCAGTTACTTGTGGGGCTGGCAATTCTGCTTCTGCCAGCGCATCAATGGCTTCCTTCGGCGGTGTTGCCGTAGGCGTTAGTTCGGTAGGGGCGGGACCACCGGCGGCTGGGGTTCCTCCTGGCATGGCAGCGACAGGTGGGGCCGGTGGCTGGAGTAGCTGAAAGCAACTCTGCATATATTGACGCATCATAGCTAAACGATCTTCCGGGGCACCGTTTATCTTTGCTTCAATATAAGCCCGCTGAAAGAACTGTAGGTGAAGTTGGAGGTTACTGAAAGGCTCAGGTGGGTGATATTTGCCCTTCTCTAAAATCTCTTCTGCCAACATCTCAGCCTCATCAAGAGGCGCTGTAGCCAAGCGGTTGTATTGCTCAATGTCAGGGAAATCGAGAAGACTGCGAGTCTCCGCTTTATCAAGCAAACCTGCCTGAGACATTTCAATGACTGTCTGCAAGCGTGCGGCTGGCGTGGTCGGGAGAAGACTCGCCGGATAAACTTTCATCCGATACTGGTCTTCACGCAGTTTAATTTCCGACCACTTTATCTTCTCTATGTCTTTATCGCCATACGAAATAACTTCGTAGGTTTTACCTTGCTCAGATACATCTTTAGCCAGGTCAATCATCTGACGCGCAACCTCTAGGAACGCCGCCTCGTATGCTTGGCCGACAATGACAAAACGCTCGGTCTCAATGTCGCTGTACTCACGCAGAGCAACACCAGACTCTAGACCCGCAGGCTTGAGACTTGTCGCAGATAACTGACTGATACCGGAAATTTCATACGCTCGGTTGTAGAGTCGGTCGAGGTGGCTAAACACTTCGCCCGCCACAGTTTGCGGCACGAAGAAACGCGGTGGCTGACCTTCGTATTCGATGATGCCCCAAGTCTGGTTGTTAATCTGCTCTTTGGCTACCTGTGACCCGCGCTCCAAGAACACCTTTGGTGTCGCAAGATTCATCTGCTCTTGGATGTTGAGAAGCAGTTGATTAATCTCTGCTTGGATGCCACGGAGTTGCTCAGCCAGACCTTGACCGTAGTAACCCAGCATACGACGCGTCCAACGAAGAGTTACAAAGGGAAAGTAGTCTTTAGTATACTTCTCATCGAATAGCGTCGCATTGTCGATGCAGATAACATGTCGACCATCATCCGCGCCCTTTGCTGACGGAATATGCCACGCCTCGATGACCTCAATCATATCACCGGTGTTATAGCTACGGTCCTCTGGGTCGCATGGCGCTGCTGCAGCTACTTCTTCTTGATGGTTCGGAAACAGTCCTGCCACCACTTCGCGAGGCATGACCTTGCGCTGGAACATAGAGCGAGGATCACCATAGCGCGCCTCATACTCATCGACGATAATTTCGCTAGGGAAGACGCGCTCTACCTTGACCTGGTTGTCTTCAATGAACACCTTAAGAACACCGGTGCCGAAGACGCAGCTATCGAGAAATACTCGCTGCATGACGTTGTAAAGATCGACTTGGTAAAACATCCCGTCAACAAACTTAGTTAGCAGCTTAGCCTTACGCTTGAGACTGAAGTCCCCGCCGCTGGTCAGGAAGATTGGACGCGGTCTTGTTTTGGCAATCTTAGCCGTGACCGTGTTGCAGCACGATGCAATCACGTTAAAGGTAACGCGGTCATCATCGAAAAGTGTGCCTGTCTTGTATCCTGCGGGGTTTAGGGCGTTATTATAGTAGTTCTCAAATAGCGACAAGTGCAGAATATCATGGTCTGCGCGTGTCTCAATTCGATCCTTGAGGTTCTCCAGTAGAGAGTAAATTAACTCCTGCGGGTTGTCTTCTCCGGATTCCCACCAAAACTTTTGATCCATGTACGCGCTCTTGCCTATCATTGCAGCCTCTCAATCGATGTGCCTGCAGCCCACCATCTATCTGATTCGTTACGGTCGAGATTCTTTGCTGACTCAGCCCAATGCTTGTCCTCAATCATCTCCCAATACTCTGGAGTACCATACTTAGGAGGCTCTATTGGTGCCTCGTATCTATAGTGCCTGCACTCTCGCCAAGCGTAAAGCGCAGCATCTGCAAGGTGGTTCTCGAAACGTCCGTCTTCTTTGCGGTGGTCTTCATCCCATTGAAGATTCTGCCACTCGTCTAAAATGTCAGACCCCTGTACTACCTTGAGGATGCCATCAGCCAAGTCAGAGTTCATCATATCGATGTAGCTCATCTTCTTGGTTTTTTCCGCCGGGTAAATAGGGAGCCCGTAGCGAACCTTAAACTCTTCAACAATAGACTTACCCAATCCACCAGTGTCGGCGACGATTCTGGTGAAGTCGTACTCGTCGGCAAGATCACCGATTCGCTCTGCAATGTCGGTTGGCAGCATCTTGGATTGCTTTTGGCAGTCGACGATGAAGACATACGGTAGGTCTCGACTATAAGCCATGACGACGAAGGCAGTTGCATCGTGATATCCGAGGTCGACCCCAAGGATGTATTCGAAATCATGGTCGTCGGGGAGGCCATCGACAATGTTGTGGCTGTGATATCGGTACACAAGCGAATCGTCTGACCTAACCCACCTTCCGCACCACTCTCGCAGGTATACTGGATTGTCATCTCCCCAGCCTTTGGATTCGCGCTTCTTGTCGAGATACTCTCCAGCGTGTGGGATGTACTTGTTTTCGAGAATGGTCCAGTGATGCTGACTGAATCCGGGCCGAAGCCCTGTTGATGCTTCATAGAAAAACCCACTACACGCCGCAGTGGGCGTACCAATCATTGCCAAGGTGCCATCGCAGTCAATCAGCGCCGGTTCCAAGACTTCTTCAACCAGTGCATCAATGTGACGACCAAAAGACCCGGCCTCATCAAGAATAACCAACTGATATTTAAGGCCACGTAGCTTATCAATGTCAGCTTCATCATTGGCACCGGTGAGGATGATTTGACTGTGATTTGGAAAGGTCGCGGTCAATTCTGAGTTGTTGAAGTGGATATTCAGGTAATATTTGCGGTTTGCACGCTGCAATTCGGCCCACATGAGCTTCTTTGCGCTCGAACGGGTCAATGCAATGTATGCACACGTCGATTCCGCAAATTTCATGCATGTTTCGATGAGATAATAGCAAGAAGCATAGGTTTTACCCGCTCGACGACTGCAAAGGGCCGTTTTTAGGCGTGTTTCGTCCTGAATGTACTCCATTTGCTGCGGTAAGAGGTGCTTATGCCAAGCAAATGAGCGGTTTTCGGCATCTGGGTTCTCATCCCGTAGTTCGGACAGGTCACCATGCCGTTTTAGGTACTCTTTTAGTACCTGCCGCGCATCATACTGCTTGTTTTGCTGACTCATCGGCTACCGCCTTGATATTTGGTTTTCGACCCCTTTTTGGGGTCTCTTTTACCCCCATATCGGCAGAATTTAGCGGTCCCATCCATGAGATGTTAGCCACGGGCACAAAACGCGGGTCAGAATCGCCCATTTTTACCGAAATCCAGTTACCCATAAGCTCAATTTTAAACTGAGGGTTTGTGGTGACGTCGATAAAGCGTTGGTTGAACACCGGACGGGCATTATCGCTAATCATGATACATTTGAGCTTAACTGACTGCATTGAGTTCTCCATTGTAGAGTTTGTTGACCTGCTCTAGTCCGCCTTCATGGCAGAGATGCGGGACAAGGCTAATGTTGTGCCGCCGAAGGTCTTTACGGAGAACAAAATCATGACTAGCCAGCGTTGGCTCGCCGCGCTTGTAATCAAACGCATTAAGCATTGCTGTCATTACGCCAAAGGTTCTGTATTCACGCTTCACAT
>Ga0208795_1001076_pt1 | contig 12782 bp, 12 predicted proteins | sample CB_VirMetaG_6_FD_184541 | JGI IMG/M metagenome (GOLD analysis project Ga0208795, IMG submission 184541) | Freshwater to marine saline gradient viral communities from Chesapeake Bay - CB_1508_2 Viral MetaG (SPAdes) (version 4) | ecosystem: Environmental > Aquatic > Marine > Coastal | place: USA... | reverse complement strand
TATGACTTGGTGCGGTATATTCGAGTTCTGGCCCGTTTTCACCGACAATACGCCAACCTCCGGTATGGGTTCCCCCTTCGGCAAAGCCTGGAATACCTGTCGCAGAAGCCCATTCGGTTAACGCGTTAATATCGTCTTGGCGTCCTAACATCTCAAAACCAGATAAATTACTATTGATCTGATCTATTATCTGTTGTTGAGTCCAATCATTTCCAATATCTAATGCGACTGAGCCTGTTTTTGATATAACTACGGTTGAATCGCTTGTTGTTCTTCCTAAACTAAAACCGCTATCTCCCTCAGCAACATTTTTATAAACTCGACTCAACGATTCGTAAGTAGGGTTGCTTTTTACAGCCGTATTTGGAAATTGGATTTCAAAATTATTCAAAGCATCGGTCAAGGCGAATAATGCGTCTTGAATAGTCAACACAGCGTCTGTGTTTCCTGTTATTGCATCAATCTGAGATTGTGCGTTTTCGATAATTTGATCCAAACGCTCCATTTCAGCATCGTATGTTTTTTCTAAAATATCGAGTTGTTCTATCGCTACGTCCAGCTCACTTTTTTGTTTGCTATATTGATCGTCAGTAATATCGTATAGAGATTTTATGTTGTTTGATGTTTGATAAAAATCACGTTGATAATCTGTAAAATTGCTGAATAAATCTTCGCTGGGTTGACTCAATACGGATAATACATCTCTTAATGTTTCTTCTTCTGGAAATGTACCCGACCTTCTTGCAATTTCCAGCATATTGCGTAATTGAGCTTGAGCAACTTGACGTTGTGCAAAATTGTCCTGACCTACCGGATTTAAAGAATCTAACGTATTTTTTAATATATCGACTACATTTTTCATTTTATCGACAGATTCAGTTAATCTATCAATATTTGTTTTTGCTGATTCTATTTGTGAATCATATTGTGTTTGTAGTTTTTCTCTTTCTCTTTTCACCGCATTTTGTAAATTAGAAAAAGCATTGTCGATCAAAGACATTGCATCTTTGCGAGCATCCGCTAAATCCTGTTCTGCTTTAGTCGCATCTTCAGCCGCCCAAATTGCTAATTGAGTTGCGTGTAATTGTTCATCCATCGTCGCTAGCTGATCTTGCCTTTTCATATTAAGGGCTTCTTCTTCTTTACCCGTAACTTCGAGTAATTGAATATCTAACAAATGTTGATCACGGGCAACTTCTAGCGAATGTAACAAATCAAACAACGGACGATTGACTTCATATAAAGCGTTGCGTTGTTTTTCCAGCTTTTCGGTGTAAGACAGGGTTAGTTCATCGATTTGGTCTTGTAAACGAATACGTTCCTGTTCGATGTTGTTTAGTTCATCTAGTGAATCTTTTGTTTTTTCAGCGGCATCGTTTAATTCCCAAATAGCTTGTTGAGTATCTATGAGATTTTCATAAGAATCCTTAATATCTTTGGTGTCTTGATCAACAGAAAACCCACTTATACCAGCTTCTGTTAAAAAAGAAGCGGTTGTTTCAGCAGTTAAACCAAATGCTTTACCTACATCATAAGGATCGATATTAAATTCTTTGGCAGCTTCGTATATTTCTTTGATTGTTGCTAAATTATTATCAGCCACATATTGACGAATCAGTTCAGACAGGGCCGTATCTTCGGGTTGTAAATCGATCGCGGCAAACGAGGATTGTTGCGACTGAATTAAGTCGGTAATATCCTTGTCCATCTGATCCGTCATTTGTTTAACCCAATCCTGCCGTTCAAGGGTTGTCGCTTCGAGGGTTAAGCCTTTCGCTTTTAACAGTTCGATATCTAAACTTTTTTGTTGCTCGGCTACACGGGTTGCATTTTCTCTGACTTTGATTAAATCCTGTTCGGCATAAATTAAGGCTTGAATCGCTGCAATAACGGGGTCTAAGGCGTTTAATTCCCGTTCGCGTTCAATCGCTAAGGCTTCGAGTTCCTTGCCTTGCAATTTCATCAGTTCCAGTTCCTTATTAGCCCGTTCCAGTTCTTTGTCCGCTTGCAATTTTAACGACTCTAAACGTTTTTGGTCTTGGGCTTCTAAATACTGATAATAACCGTCAAATGCTTCCGATGATGAAATTAAAGTCCCGTAAGCATTGCGACCGGATTCGGTTAACAAATCTTGGGCTTCAACTAAGGCTTTAAATTCCTCACGAGTTTTTGGTAAGGCTAAACCTAAATTGGTAACCTGATTGGTTAGCGTTTGTTCTAATACAGTGAATTGTTCTGCTTCGCTGTAGAATCGGGTAAAAAAGGATTGAAAAACTTTTTCAAATTCTTCTAAACCGCCAAAGTTTTCCAAAAAGGTTAACGAACCTTTAACGGTATCTAATAAACCGACACCCAGTTCTTTAAATGACGTGCCTGTGATCTTTAACACACGATCCATAAACGTCACTTGATTCACGACATCTAAAATGGCATCTTCCGTAGCAATGCCTAGTTTCTCTAATTCGGTTCTGGCTTGTTCAACGGTGGGTTGATCGGCACTATATTCTGATGCTTGTTGGGCTAAGGCTTCGGCTTGAGCATTGTCTAAGTTTTTCTTAGCAATATCACCAACCAAATAAGAGATAGCGGTCAATTCATCTAAGGTGGTGTTTAAGCCCAGCGTTAACCCTAATGATGCAAAAGCACCAACGGTTGTAATGAAGTTGCTCATTTCCGCATTAGTAAACTCTTGCGCTTTAGCGTATTCCCACAGTTGAGTTAATCCGTCTGAGATGTCTAAGTTTAAGGCTTTTAAGACGTATGAATACTCGATCATGCTCTGTGCAGCATCTTCAACAGCAAAACCAATACTGTTCATGTACGACAGAAAATCAACCAGCGTTTGGTCGGTAAAATCTGTTTCGCCAAGTAACAACAATTGGGTTTTCAATATAGCGAAAGAACTTAATACGTTTCCTATTTCTTTAAATGCATCATCAGGTGTACCGCCTAAGTCAAATGCTTTAACACGGTCAGCTACTAAATCAGCTAAATCAGTTGGGAATAACAGTAAAGCATCAACGGATGCAGTTAAGACCTGAACCAGTGATAAGGTATTTTCTGGCCCAAACTTATCAGATAATGCGTCGTACCAAGTGTTTAAGACTGTACCGACTTCTGTACCCGATTCGCCTAATACGTCAAAGATTTTGTCGTATCTAAACTCTAAGGCTTTAGCGGATTCAAACTTTTCTGCTTTTTGTTTTTGATTAAAGAACTTACCTCTTTCTCTGGCAATACCTAACAACCATTGGTCGTAATAATCCATTGTTTCACCAACTTCCTGACTCCAATAATTGATAACTTTTCGACCTTGTGCAAAATCAATCTCATTGATTTTATCGGCTAATTCGGTATCAACCGCTTTAATCCCTAATAACAAATCACCAAAAGATTCCATCATATCTTTTTTAGACATATCAAAGTTTCTGGCTTGAAATCCGGTTCTACCAAACGGTGTTTGTACAGCTAACCGACCGCCTTTGTCTTTGTAATAAAAGTCTGTACCTTCGATTTGTTTGTATCTGAGTTCACCAGGATCAGTGACCTGATCTTCGCGTAAACCCAATGCTCGTTCAGAGAAAGTTGTGTCGATGTTGAGTTTAGGGGGTTTAGGTTTGCTGAACAATCCGCTGATTAATGATGCTGGGCCGACCGTTAAGGCATTTACAATTCCACCACCAACATTGCCAAACATACTTCTGTTCATACCGCCAAACCCGGCAGTAGTAAAATAATCTGTAGCCAGTCTTTGATTACCATCAAGTGCTGCTGTAATGCCCTGATACGCTGCCGCTAAACCTGCGACAACCCAGCCGACAACAGGTACTGTGCTTGCCAAACTTTGCGCTGCTGCTACGCCTGCTTGAGCTGCTACGGTAATGCCTGTCGTGATTGTAGAGGCTAACGTATTAATCGTATTTATGACTTTATTTGCTGTCGATAACTCTTTCCAGTTCGCGATTAGTGAGTAAACGCCATATGCTGCCCCTAGCACAGATACTATGCCGGACAGTTTGCCGCTTGATGCTCCATCAATATTTGATGATGCCCCGCTGGTATTGAATAAAGAACTAAAACTATCACCTATTACGTCTGAAATACCACTACTAATAGTGTCAGTCCAGCTAAAAAGAGTATCTTTGCTACTAAAAAGCGCATTACTAAAAGCCGAAACACTGGTTTTTAAATCCTGCTGCATTTGCCTAAAGGCTTCGATTTGCAAGGCATAATAATAATCTCGTGACGCAATATCTGAAGCCACTTGCTCCATGAAATATAACGCCCGATCATCGCCTGCTGTCGTGGTACGACTTTCTTTAATGTCTGATCGGGATTTACTACCGCCAAATAAGTAGGATGCACCGATTGCCAGACCGCCAATGGCTAAACCACTGATGGATTGCAGCCAGTTGCCACTGAATAAACCTTGAATGATTTGATTGCTGGCAAAATCCAGCGCGGATTGCAACATGCGCTGTAACATGCGATCAAACATGTCAGCTAAGGATTCGGTAAACGATTGACCGGAAAATAACAGTTCATCAAACGCATAGCTGAGTTCATAGCTTATGCTTTTGACTAATCGCTGCTGTTCACGTTCGGCATCTTCGCGGGCTTTTTGAATGGCTTTTGCTTGTTCGTCAGCGGCTTTTTTAGCAGCGTCTGCCGCATCTTCTTGCGCTTTTTTATTGGCTTCCAGGGCTTTATTGGTATCATAAATCGCTAACAAAGAGGCTTGCTGATCTTGATTAAAGCCTTGCAGGGTCAAGCTATAGGCATAGGCGGCCCGTTCGCCTTCGGTTAATGCTAAATATTGCTGGGTAAGCGATTCGGCTTGGGATTGAAAGGCATCCGCAGTTTTTTGCGCGGCTTTGCTCAGTGCGTCATCTGCACCGGCAATTTGTTTTTTTACGGTTGCATTATCACTTAACGCATCTGTCTGATCGTCTAACGATTGCTTATAATCCAGATGGCTTTGATATGCGGCGCGGATGTTTTTTTCTTCCGCATCAAGCTGTGTATTAAGCCGGGCAATACCCTGCTCAAGTTCAACACTGGCCGGCACGCCTGCGGATAAAGACACGGAAAAATTACGCAAACTATTGGCCATTTTATCCAGACCCACTGCACTGGCACCGCGTGCCAGTAAATCAGAAAATCCGGCCAGGCTATCCATTGCCGCTTGCACAATCGATTTAAAGGCGGCAGTCACTTGCAGAACGGCATAATTAAACGCATATTCGACATTGGCCCGGAATATATCCAATGAAGCAAAAATACTCACAAAAACGGTATCGATGCTTTTTAAACCACTGGCTAAACTGTTAACAAACCCCGTAATTGCGTTTTCAGATTCACTGTTGAGTAAATTATCTAAAAACTGACTCCAAGCATCGGATAAGTTAGACAATGCGCCGTCGATAGTTTGCATCTGACGCACCATGCCACCGGCAAAGTTAACTTCTCCGATTTGTTTTAAATAATTCTGGATTTCATCTGCTGATTTTTTAACTGTCGTGGATACGCCTTGAAAAGTAAAAGTAACCTGGTCGGCTTCAGAACTGGCTTTAATACCAAATTCTTTCAAGCGTTCAAATTCTCCGACGCTGGCATCGGCAACGGCTTCAATGATTTGATTTAAACTTTTACCCATAGCGCTGGCTGTATTGCCATAGGCGGTTAAGGCTTTGGCGCTGGGGTCTAAGCCTAATGCTTTTAGCTTGATGAATGAATCGGTGATCTGGTCAACGGTATAAGGTGTTGATGATGCAAATGACTGGATCCCTTTGAATGCTTTTTCTGCCGATTGAACCGAGCCGGTAACCGTGACTAATGAGGTTTTTAAAGTTTGAAATTGGCGATTAACATCTAAAACTTCTTTGGCAAACGCTGCAATCCCAATACCGCCTAATGCGTTTTTAAGTTGATTTAATCCTTGCGTGGCCAGATTGCTGCTTTGCTGAATCTTGCGCATTTGCTGATTAGCAGATTGCGCAAGTCTGGCCAATTCATCTTTAGTCAGCTTTGCCGCATTGACCGCCCCTTTTGCGTCGCCGGTAATTGCGACCGCCAATTCATATCGATTAGCCATGTTTACTTTTTTCCTGTTTTTCGTACACGATATTTAAATATTCCCGTTCACATACCTGTAACCCCGGAAATAATTGTTTAAAGTCCTGCTCTTGACAGGTCGCCACGATTTGACATCCGGCATAATCCAAGCCGCTTGGCCCTGAAAAACCTTGTCTAAATTGCGTCAGGCAATTTAAAAACAGGTTTAAAACGGCTTCGTTTTCTTCAAGAATATCCGGTTCAGGACAAAGATCACATTTGCTATCCGTACCGCGATTCCAGCGACAAGTATCGCGGCAGTATTTTGCATTTACACCATCTACGCCATCGCCATATAACCAACGGATGACGGTTATGAGTTTTTTGCAGCACCTCCGGCTTGCATAGCGATAAACCCGTTAAAAATAGCAGTGTGATAATCAGGATGATTCATAACCATCGCCAGATTTTCACGGTTAAATTCCAACGGATCGCCGTTTTCGTCGTCAATTTCCCAGCCTAAAATTAACGTATCGCAAAGCTCATCAATCATGCCCTGATAGGCTTCCATTTTTTCTTCCTGACTGACCGCATCTTCATCAACTTGATAACGAGCAAAAAAATTAGATAAGTCTTCTTTGCCTAAACGTTTGTATTTAATTTTGATGCGTTCTTCGTCAAATATTTCTTTTTCAACGGGTTTGCCTTTAACTTTGGTTGTTTCAAAACGACCGGTCGCTAAACGAACAGTGATTGGCCAAGACAAAGTTTGTATTTTTCTGAACTTTCCCATTATTTATTCCTTATAAAAAAAACAAGGGCCGGACGACCGGCCCGCTTAATTAAACCGTTGCAATCGCGTTTTTCAACGTGACTTGTACGCCATTAGAAACGCCTGATTTAAAGCCTCTAAATGGAACGGTAATTTCAATTCCACCCGGACCGTCAACGGAAGGCGTGGTCGGATCGTATTTCAGTTGTTGTACAAAAAATTCAATCGATTCATTACCCGCAGAACCCAAGCCATCGCCACGCGATAGCGTGATTTTTAAACTGGATTGAGTATCGCTTAAGGTTTTGTTCATTAACGTGGCACTATCAAAAATGGCTGTTAATGACCCTGAAACTGTAGAAAAACCTTCCGGCAATGCAGAACGAACGCCACCGCCTCCGATAACATAACTGTCTTGACTCAGCTCATTATCAATCGTCAAAGAGACTGATTTAACATTAGCGATTGACGCGCCACCTTCTTCGATACTGGCCGAAAATGAACTGAATGTGGTATGGCCATTGTCGGTTAAAGTGGCATCTAGTGCGGTTGATGCGGGAGTTCCTTGAGCGCCGACAATATCAAACGACGCAGTACAGGCACCTTCGGTTGGAAATTCAAATTGACCTGAATTGATTCGGCAGCCGTTGTATTTAATGTAACGCCCTGAACCTGAGATTTCAGATCCATAATCGACCTCAAACGTCAAACCAATTGGCAAGTCACCGGGTACCATTGTATGAGTGTAAGGGCCTGCACCGCTGTCGGCATTACTGCCCAACAAATGTTTAAGCAATGTGCCGATATTTTCCGCGCCTATTTCTGTTTGCAAAGAACCGGAAACCGAAACATTACCTAAAAAGGGTTCTACCCGTTCGCGGTCGCCAGTGATAACATTAGAATCAATGCGATTTTGTGACTTTGCCGGGCCAAATGATGTAAAGTAAACCAGTTGCCCATCAGGAACTGAGGGGTCTGATCCGTAAGTGTCTTCTTCAAACAAAGCGACGACGCTCTGTGATCCTCTTGCTTGTGCCATAAGTGTATCCTCATCATTTAAAATGCTTGGAGTTACTTTTGGCAAACGAGGCGAAGCGAGGTTTGCGGTGCGTCCGGGGTGTTGTTAAATCTGCTGTTCTTTCAGCCAGTTTTCCCATGCGCTAATCATGCCTTTTGCCAGACGGATTAGCGTTTCGTGAAGTTTAATCGTTGCTTTGCTCATTAGATTCCTGCTTGTTGACTACTTCAAAACCTTTAAACCGGACTAATCGCTCGGCTTCGGTTTCATCAACCTGATAAATCTGGCCGGCTTTATAATCACCGACTTTCATAACGCCAGGCTTGGCAATACGAACGCTGACTTTGGTTTTTTTACTCATGATAATGTCCAAGTTTCAAAAGTATCACGCCAGTATGTGACGCGGGCATTCATGTCGATCATTTCGCCTTCAACATGATTAATATAATCGTGACTGGCATCTGGCTGCCAGCCTTCCAATGCCGCTGCAATTTGCTCACGAACATCTTCTAAAAATTCCTGATTTGTGCTCGATGTCGTAGCGGCAACAATGACAGCAAAGCGCTTCATTTTCATTTGTGACGTGCTACCCATTAATTGACTGGGGCCGGATTGTTCTTTTAATGGCAAGACAAACGCTGTGGGCAGATCATATTGAATTTCGCTATCTGACAAGCCAATCAGACTCTTAGCCGGTTCTGCCCGGTTATCTAATAACGCGCACTGGTCTTTTAATCTTTGAATGACGGTTAAAATTCTCATTGTTTCTCCAACCGAATCGTTGACCATCCGGTATGATCGGTCTGTGCGGATAAAATTAAATAAAAATGCTCACCGATTATTAAAGTTTGACCGCGCCTCATGCCGGAAATGTCGGCATCGGTTTCGGCTTGATATGCCATATCAACCACCTGTACCGATTCTTCATTTTCAAACACCGGCAGTTCATCAAATACAATGTTAATTGTCTGACTGCCAGCGCCGGTAATCCATTGCGCGGATATATTACAAAACGTGTTAGAGATGGCTGAATTTAATGACGTGGTATCAAACATCAGCGCCGCGCTCCATTAACCAGTTTTTTTAACAAAATATCAGACATTGCTTGATTCATTACCGGTTCCCATTGGTTTTGTACGGTATATTTTACAACATCAAAGAACGGATAGCGCTCCTCATAATCAACCTTTTCAACCGATATAAACACGGGTTTAATCGCACTGCCGAACCCGGTTTTATAACGTCTGTAAATCCCTTGTTTTAAGTGCCTGGTTTTGCTTTTATTTGTGGCGGCAAAATAACCATCGACCCGGGTTCTTTTACTTTTACGTTTTTTATTGGCTTTGCTTTGGTTTGCTAACGGATCGGCCTGCGCTTTTAAAGCGGATAACACTTTATTTAATGTACCCCGGCTTAAATTACCGTATTGATCCGTTTTTTCTTCGCGCCCAGGTACTAAAAACCGATTACTATTTAATGCGCCGGCATACAGCAATAAAGCCTCTGAACGTTTAAATGGCCGTTTGCCGCCATACACTTGCGGATAAAGATAATGTCGTAATCCGGCTACCCCGGAAATTTGCCCACCAGTTCCTGAATAGCTTCGGTTCGTCCGGTCTTTAAACCAAACAATAGCTTGGGGTTGTTTTACCGTTGCCGGTTTTACAAACACCGAATTTAACGTAAATGGCGTAGGACGATCGAATACATCGCGCATTTCACGCTGCTGTTCTTGTTTGACCTGCACCGCCAAGCGGGTCAAACCGGTCGCTGCAACATACGGCGCCAACCCTTCCAAGCCTTGCATATTTTGCTGAAGGCTAAGATAGGATTTTTCATCAATGCCGATGTTTATTCTCATGCAATCGTTCCTTTTTTAAACACGGCTTTGATGTCTTTTTTCTCGCTGTTGGAAATATAAGTCACATTATCGCTCAACGTCTGCATTAAAATCTGATTCGGAAACGCATTAGCAAAGCCCATCAGATCACGCCTTTAAGCACAACCATCTGTGCAAAGTAAGTTTTAATTACACCGTTCTCTTCAATTTTAATCATCAACACAACCGGCCCGGTCACTTCTAAATCCGTCTGACCGCTGGTGAATTCAATCGCAATAATACCGGCCGCCCAATTTGCGTCATCGGCCGATGAATCACACGATATAAATGCCAGTTCTTCATCATGCGCTTGAGTAATAATCGACGCACTTACCGTTGCCGCTTCGGTGATCGCTTGACTGACAGTGACAACAATAGGCGCTGAATCACCCGTGACTAAAACATTCGCGTTTAATGTTGTCGTGCGAGTTTGGTTGTTAAATGTAATATCAGCCATGTTTATCTACGCAAAAAAGTTAGGTGCTTTGTTCAACGTCGCCAGTTCCGATCGTTGTCGTTGATTCTTTTGCCCCGTCGAATAATAACGCCATCTATAACTCCTTAATCGGGATGATTAACGTCTTTTGTCGCTTTTCTGTGCGACCGGTTGCGTAAGTAATATCAACCGTGTTCGTCAGTTCAAAGCTCGTTGCGCCCGCCGGTACGGTCGTGATCTTACACTTAGTCGCTATTGCATCAACGATAGACGCATCGGTGATTGTCACATCAACTGAATCGGCTTCCCACGTTGACGCGGTGATTTGATCACCGGCTTGCAGGCGAGTGGTCGCCGGTAGTGTTTTCCACGTTACATCGCCGTCGTCAAACGTCGAGCCTTCTTTCGTTAGCATCGTCGTGCCAGTTCCAGTAATGCCCCCGCTCACGCATTCATAGATACAACCGTTCGCAACCGATGGGCGTACAACATCGATGCCCTTCGTGTAAACCGTTGCATCTTGGCGCTCAGGTACACCGTAACTGATGCTGTACTCGACTTCAGAATCCGGGTCGTGTGCGCTATCTTTAGGCCACTTGATCTTAGCCTTGTCGGTTGCGTAGATGATCATCAGCTTAAGCGGATCAGTCCGGTTGTACCGTCGTTGGTAGGCATGTTAAGCGTGAAGTTCCCGCCATCGACAGTTGTCGATCCGAACGTAAAAACACCAATCGCCTTGTTCGTTTTGCTGCTGTTATATAACAGCACCGCATCAAACGCGGTTGTTAGTGTGACGCTGGCCCATGAAAGTGATGCACTCGGTGTCCAGTGCGCAACGTCGCCATCTAAAGCGGGTGATGTGCCGTTGGTTACCGTCGCTCCGCCTGCCGTGTAGCCTGTGCCAGATACTTCACCGGTTGCGCTGTAAACTGTCGTTGATTTATTGACAGTCGCGGTAGCTAAGTACAACGCGGCTTTAATCGTATCGCCGGTGCCTGTGGTTAAATCATGTGTGCCGGTTAACAGTTCATTTTTGAAGCTGTTGGCTAGTGCTTGAGTGTTCGCCATTTCATACGCCCTCGGTTACGCCCTGAATGTCAAGGCCGGTTAAAATATTCACGTTCACATCTCTGCGAACCATCTCATTGTTTAAATACCATTCTGTCGCGGTAACGCGAGCATTTTCGCGTTCTTCGATAATGTCTTTTACTTGCAATTCGGATCGGTCAATAAGGCCCGCTTTGGTCTGTACTTTCATCAGTTAATCACCTTGTTTCCATTGTCTTGAATAATAACTTTTGTGCTTGCATCGAGCACGACAACATAACCGCCGTTACCCATTGCGATGACGTTAACCAGTCTTGTATCTCTTACACCATCGACCAACACAATGCCTGCGCTGGTTTGTATTTGTAAGCCAGTCAACGTGGCTGACTTATCTAAGCTATCAAATACAATCGTGCCTTGCCCGCTGATGATGGTTTCACCGGCCAGCGTTTTTTCCAGCGTGACGGATGAACTGCCTTGCTCGATTGTGATTGTCTGCCCGGTCAGTAAGCTGCTTACTGCCGACTCGATGGTAGCTTGTGTTAGTGCAATCGCTTGCCCACTTAATGACGCTTCAATCGCACTCTGGACGCTGCCCGATGTTGCGCTAATCAATGCGCCAACGAGCTGCCTTGCTGTCTGTCCTTGTAGCGCTAAATCACCGATCGATAGGGCTATAACGCTGCCGGTTAAACCTTGATTGACACTGACTTCAACCACACCGGATGATGTCGTGACACTGCCGCCAAGCAGGTTTTGCGTTAAGTCGTAAGTTAAAGTTGTTTGAGCAACCGATAACGGCTCACCCGTTAATCCGCGAACTACGTTGCCAATCAGCTCAACGAACCCTGCAACCATGTTGATTGACTGGCCTGTTAAACTGTGTGCAATAGCTTCGCTTAACGCGCTGATGTTTGTGGTTGCCGATTGACCTGTTAGTGCTTGATCGATTGCATTTGTAATATTGTCTAAGTCTGAACTTATTGGCTGGCCGGTTAAGCTGTAAGCCGCAGTGCTTGTAACGGTATCCGCTTCCGCACTTATCAATTGACCCGTTAACGCTTGATTAATTGCGCTTTGCAGTAACCCACTTTGACCCGTCAGCGTTTGACCCGTTAACAACGCTTCAATAATCCCTTGAACCAACCCTTGTGCAAGAGCAATAGATTCACCAGATAAACTATGATCAATCGCTGATACCGAACTTCCAGCCGTTGCCATTAAACCTGCACCGGTGAGCTGCTCAGTAATAGATGCGCTTAGTGTGCCAGCAGATAAACTAACAGATGCGCCGGTGACGCTTGCGGTAACTCCGCTGCTTTGTGTTAGAACAAAGAAAGTTTTACGGGGTTTTAGAATTTGGTATGGATATTCAGAAAAACTGACAACCTCATCTTGAGATTTTGCAACATCCCAAATTAACACGAACGCGGTACTTGCGTTTGCATATTGAGCATTAGTTCCGTTTTTGTGGATATACCATTCTGTATTGGGTTGTTGAGTACCTCCAGCAGCGCCGCTGATGACTAGCTTACTATCAACATAAAGACGACTAAACGTACTACTGCATGATGCA
>Ga0208795_1001074_pt1 | contig 12788 bp, 21 predicted proteins | sample CB_VirMetaG_6_FD_184541 | JGI IMG/M metagenome (GOLD analysis project Ga0208795, IMG submission 184541) | Freshwater to marine saline gradient viral communities from Chesapeake Bay - CB_1508_2 Viral MetaG (SPAdes) (version 4) | ecosystem: Environmental > Aquatic > Marine > Coastal | place: USA... | reverse complement strand
TTTATAACCACATCGATTAATGCTATCACTGGCACCGGCACAACTAATACACTGCCATTATGGTCAGATGGGCCAAATGGTATTTTAGGTGATTCTATCGTTTCAGAATCTGGAACAACAATATTAAAAGTTGACGGCAGTGCATCAATTGGAACAAATAATATTACACATGTTCCATTTTATGAGTCAATGGCGGCGGGTAATGGTAATACTGTTTTATCTATTGCTAGTTTTGCTTTTGGGCTTGGTAATACGGCTAATGCTGTTTTAGCTTTTGCCGGTGGAGGTAGTTCACAAACAAACGGTATTGCAGCTATATCATATGGCAATAACAATCAAGCTAATGGAAGTAATTCTGTTGCGTTTGGATCATTTTCCACTGCTTCTGGTGATCAGTCTTTTGCAGCAGGTCAATCGGCTGAAGCACTTGGTCAAAACTCAATGGCGTTAGGTGGTAATGCTTTAGCGCAAGATTCACTTGCGGGTCCAGGCGTTACAGTTAATACAGCTGGTTATGCTGGATTCCAAAACTTATTACTAGCAGACTATGCTGGTTTAAATTATATAAGTGACGCACAAGCTGCAGCAGGTGGCGTGCCTTTAGGTGGTATATATCACAACGCTGGTGATGTAAAAATTAGATTAGTATAAAAAATTAATTATGATAACCTGGAATGTATTAGAATTAGATCACGACTCAAATCAAAGCAAACTTAAAGTTGTTTGTTCTGTTAACGCTGTTAATGGCATAGGTGTAGATAGAAGAGTTTTTATTAAAAATTTTGAAAATATAAATGAAAAACCTACAGATGACCAAGCTATTGATATGGTTAAATCTGAGTTAGGTAATGATGCTGTTATAGAGTCAGAACAGTCAGTTTACGATTCCGCAACAAAACATAAAAATTCAAAAGAAAAATATCATCAAGATAATTCAATACCACTATAAAAGTAAAAATTACTAAAACCAAGTGATATATAAAATATACAAATAAAAAATTAAACAATGTTACTATACATAACTGATTCCAAAAAAACAAAGCACGCTATTAGAGTAGAAGGAATAGAGTCTATCACTTTTACAAACAATCCTGCTATTATTACATTTAACTATTTAAACGGAAGTAAGAAAGAGCTACACATGGTTGAGCAGGACTTTAAAGTACCTAGTGATGCTTATGTAGTAGATAAATTATGGGCGTGGGTAGATTCTGGCTTATCCGGTAAATCAAAGCAGTTAACCAGCTTCTTAGGTGGAAAAGCTAAAGTAGATTTTGTTAGAGTAAGTGAAACTAATTTAGATCATAGTGAAAACAAAACTTACTTGAGAATTAGTAAATTTCACGATAGCTTTGTAGAAAAGAAAGTTATACCAGTTGATGACGTTACTGGCGTTTTAGCTGACGGCGTTGATTCTATAGTTATAACAACAAAAGGTAAGGATCACCGGATAGTACTTGTTTATGAATACAACAATATATATTCATCAGACGCAAATTCTGAAAAATCTGCAACAAACATTATAACCAATCAATTAAGTGAAGTTATTTCAAAAGCTAAAAAAAATAGTGTATCTACGTACAACCCAATAGAGTTTATATCTTTTGAATATGAAGATGAAAACTTAGCCGCTATTGTTAGCACTGTTGCTGCGGATGTTGCTGCGGATACAGATCAAGTTTCAACTGTTAACACTAAAAAACTTCATGATATTTCTTTGTATGGATTTGACATATGGGACACTTGTAGTCTTGACATGCCATTTAACTCAATACAAAAAACACTAACAAGTTCAGGTGTAAGAGTATTTGAAGATAATATTTATGATGAATATCACACTATAAGAAACTTTGTTTTAAACGTTGATAATTACGGCTCCACCAGCTCTTTTATAGGTAAGTTGCGAGTTATGTCAAATAAACTTAAAACTATTTTTTCAGAGCCAAATTATTTTCCTTTTGTAGCTGATGATATTTACGCTTATCCGTATGCATCTCCAAGCTTCCGAAGTTATGATACATCTACAAATCCAATGCCAGATAACAACATTACTGTTGTACAGCAGAATTTTAAAGATTCATCTGGAAACTTTGGATCAAATACAACCTTCGCAGATGTACACCCTCATAGCGCCTACTCCACAGCACCTTATTTTTCATTTGATTATTATACTAATCAAAACTTAAAAGGCACTAACAAATACACAGGCTCCTGGTCTCCAGTGCATACATCTATTTTTTATGACTCAAATGTTTTTGATGGAACTGAAAGCAGCGCGAGTTTTTTTCCAACTGTTACAGCGCTACATAATACTAGCCTTGGTTTAGATAAGTCTGTTAGATTTAACTGGATAGATATTCAAACTGGTTCTCAAAACATTGCCCTTGCGATGCCTGACCGTAATCTTGATAATTTACCAGGTCATTATATGTTGTGTAAAGAAGATGGTGTTTATAAAGTTAGAATATCTCTTTCTCATATAGCTCAAGCATTTTATAGAGTGGAAGATCCTAATTTTAATAACGGAAATCCAGCGTGGATAGCAGGAGCATTAAATGCTAAAACACCAGAGCAAGACTTTAATATGTATGTAGCTTGCAATACGTATTCTGCTACTATACATGACCCTACAAACCCCAACCAAATTATTGATCCTGAAGGCGAATCTACTTCCGTACGACAGCTATCTGAAAAAGCAAAAGAAATTCTATCAAACAATGGCGCTGATGAAGAAGATTATGTATTTATACAGCATGCAAACATGACTACCGCAAGCAAAATATTGGTTCATAGAAATATAATGGGTCCTTTTAAAGCTATGCCTAATACTGGAACGATTAGCGGTTATGCTGAGTTTATAATACCAGCTAAGAAAAACCAAACTTATTTTGAACTTGATTTTGTATTCCAAAACAACACGCACTATAGCGGTGATAATGATAATATAGGAGGAGAAGCTAAAGTTGTTATAAATGTAGATAAATTAAAAAACGACAGCGATAATGAAGTTTTTAAAGGTATTTGGAATAGATATAGAGCTGTTTCTCTTAAAGGTATAGAAGATACTAGGTTAGGTCTTTCTGACATCAACGAATTTACTGGTCTTACAGTAGAAGATAGTAGGTTAGGTAATGAAATTGTACAAGGCCATCACCCGTTAGCTGATTACCTATATCACCCTTACTCAGGAGGTACAAATACAGGTGCTTTTTCTTATGACACAAAATCATTTGAAACTACTTTAAGTGAAATAAATCCAGGTGCAGCTTATAATCTTTCTTACATGTCAATAGAGAAGATAAGTGATTTAGAATTGACTATTACCGATGCTTCCGCAGGAGCTGTTTTAAGTGATAATGTAGAAACAGTAAGAGGTGTAGTGCCATTAAAAGGTGTTGAAAGAATTATAGAAACAGAAGAAACTGCTTCAGAATACACTGCTTCAGGATACACTGCTTCAGGATACACTGCTTCAGGATATTACTATAGCGGTGACGGTATTGGAACTGGAAACCTATAATAAAAAATGAAATATATATTAAATCTAATTAAAAAAATAATAATGTTGTTTAAGAAAACAAATAAAAAACGTGTGATAAATATAACTAAGGGTGAAGACAAAAAAGTTATAGAATTTTACCATGAACCTATTGTTGGCTTAAGCAATATAATTGAATGAACAAAGTAGTTTACAGTCATTGGTCAAAACCTGCGAAAGATGAATTTGTAGGTTTCAACTCAAAAGAAGCTTTTGCTAACTGTGCAAAATTATCTGTTTTAAATAGTAAAAAGTGGTTTGATAAAGTAGAACTTGTAACTGATGAAAAAGGATATAAGTTTTTAATAGAGGATCTACAACTGCCTTTTACAGACGTTAAGGTAGAACTAGACAAAATAAACCATATAAGTAAAGTTCATTGGGCTTTAGGCAAGATTGAAGCTTGCGTAATGCAAAAAGAACCATTTATGCATCAAGATTTTGATGTGATATGGTTTAAAAAACCACCCGAAAGAATATTAAAATCTAAACTAGCTTTTCAAAACTGTGAAGCTAATTTCAACGGTATACACGGATTTTATAAACCTCTTTTAGATGAAGCTAAAAAATTATATAAATTACCATCGTGTGACAATATAGTTGATTGGGACAAAATAATAGCTGTTAACTGTGGATTTATGGTATTTAATACTGATAAACTTTTTAAGCAATGGAAAAAAATGGTTTATGAGTATATAGAACAATGGGATAAACACCACAAATATGGTGTTATGATGGATTGTCCTTCTTTAATATTTGAGCAAGTTTTCTTGTACTGTTTAGCCAAACACGAAAATATTAAATTAAACTTTTTAGATTATGAATGGGTTAATCCAGAGTTAGCATCAAAATATGGTTATACGCATTTAATATCAGGATCAAAAAGAGAAAAAGATATAGAAGAAAAAGTGGCTATTAAGTTAGCTAAAACCAAATCCCTGCTCGGGATATAGAGCAAAACCAATTAATAACATAAAACCAATAAAATGACTTATTTTTATTACAAGACTAATTCGTGGTCTAGTCAACCACAAGTATCCGAAGACCAAATTAAATTTTGGAAACATCTCTCAGAAAAAAAGAACTGGAGAATTACCCAACTACCAAATGGTTATTACCAAACGGAGTTTAAAGATCAAGACGATTCATGGCAAGATGTAACTAGACGTGAAACTCTTGATGGCGCTGAAGCTGCTATTGATGGTAGCATCGAGCATTACAACAAAAAACTGGACTACATTAAAGGTCCTAAAGTTGTAAAAACCTTTGAATAATATCTTATAATTAAATTAAATCAAATTAAATCATGGCAGATGCTATAGTAAAAAATCTCAACTTCGGTAACGAGGCTAGAGATCAAATATTTAAAGGAATAGAAAAACTCACTAAAGCTGTTAGCTCCACACTCGGAGCTAGCGGCAAGTGTGTAATACTTGAAGACAGACAAGGCAACCCATTAATTACAAAAGACGGTGTCACGGTAGCTGACTCAATATTTTTAAGAGATCCTGTTGAAAACATTGGTGCAACACTATTAAAAGAAGCAGCACGTAAAACAGTTAAAGAAGCTGGTGATGGTACTACAACTGCTACTATATTGGCTCATGCTATAATTAGTGAAGCTTATAATAGTGACAGTAAAGATATTAGAGCTGTAAAAGAACAAATACTAAATGGTGTTGATAAAGTTGTAAAACAATTAAAAAAACAAGCTGTACCTGTAAAAGATAAAATTGATGATATAGCTACTATATCTACTAACAACGACAAAGCATTAGGTGAAATTATTGCCGATGCGTTTAAGCAGGTTGGTGACACAGGTTTAGTTATAATGGAACCATCAGCTGTTGGTGAAACAAAAGTTGAGGTTGTTGAGGGTGTAGAGTACAACAAAGGTATTATAAACCCTAACTTTATAACAAATAAAGAAACTGGTACTGCTGAACTAGAAAATCCACTAGTACTAATTATTGACTCTAAGGTTGAATCAATTAGACAGATACAACCAGTGTTAGAGCATGTTATAAAACAAAAAGAGCCTTTACTTATTATTGGTGAAGTTGAAGACGGAGTAATGTCTGCTTTACTTATGAATAAAATGAAAGGTAATATAAAAATAAACGTTCTTGATCCACCAGCATATGGATTAAGACGTAAAGAAATATTAGATGATTTAGCTTTATTAACTGGCGCTGTAGTCGTTAATGAAGATCTTGGTGACGATTTAAATTCAATTGAAGTAAACTATTTAGGTAGATGTGTTAAAGTCGTAAGTGAAAAAGACAGATCTATAATCAGAGTAGATGAACCATCTGAAGAAGTTAAAGGTTTAATCGCCTCAACAAGAGTTAAATTAATGGATAACAATAAAGAGCATGTACGTGTAGGTTTAGAACAAAGACTTGCAAGACTTAGTGCTAAAGTTGCTATCATTAAAGTTGGTGCTAATTCAGCTATTGAATTAAAAGAAAAGCAAGATAGAGTTGAAGATGCTATCTGTGCTACTAAAGCAGCTATAAAAGAAGGCATTGTTCCTGGTGGTGGTATTGCTTTACTAAATGCTTCAAAGGTATTGAACAGTGAAATACCTGGTGAGCAGATATTACAAGAAGCTATTAAAGCACCATATAAAACGATTTTACACAACGCTGGCTTACCGGGCCTTGAGCCCTCTAGAAAAGGTGTGGGTGTAAATGTGGTTACAGGAGATATGGTAAATATGATTAAAGCAGGTATTATTGACCCACTGTTGGTTACTAAAAGTGCTTTAAGAAACGCTGCGTCAGTAGCAACAACAATATTGTCGACTGACTGTGTAATTAATAATATTAGAATTGATGAAAGCAGTAGGTAATTATTTGTTGATTAAACAAACAAAACAAGGTACAACAAAAACGGATGGTGGTTTATTGTTGTCTGAAAATGATCGCAAAGATTTTAGATATATTGAAGCTGAGATTTATGATCCAGGCGAACACAATATGCTAAAAAAAGGTGATAAGATATTTTATGACAGAGTTGCTGGACATAAAATAGAACATAGTGGTAAAGAATATCATGTTATAAAGATACAGGATATTGTCGTTGTTTTATGAAAAAACTAGAAGCGGGGGATATTAAAGATCTTAATCTGCTGAAACACTACCGTATAATACGCAAGTGGGTTTGTAGAAACAACGACTTAACTGATGCCGAGTTTGAATTACTCGTTTATCTTGATTGTATTGATATGTTTACCATTGATGATTTTAAAATGGGTACTTATTCTTATACGTGGAATAATAGGCGTTGGAATAAACTAATTCAAAACGACTGGATAGTTGTTTGGCGTAAAAGAAATAGGACAACTCAAAAATATAATATATATAAAGTTTCATTTAAAGGTAAACAAATGATTAAAAGAGTTTACCGTATAATGCTAGGTGAAGAAGATATACCAACTAGTGAAAAAAGAAACTCTATAATGAAAGGTAAAACGTATATGGATAAAGTATTACAAACTTCTATATACAACGTAAACAAAGATAAACACAGATAATATGGCAGCAGGAGCAGCGATAGCAGCTGGGGGTTTCGGCAAAATGTCAGATGAAGATTTAAGATCTAAATACGATAAGTTGTCGGCTAGCCCTTTAGCTAGTAGAGGCATAAACAAGAGTATGCTAGCAGCTTATGAAAAAGAAATATCAAGAAGACAATCTCTTGGCGATTTTGGTAAAGCTGCGCCAGCGGCAGCTGTAGGTTCTGCAGCTCCAGCGGTATCAGGTGGTGGGCCAGATATGTCTGCCAGTTTAGGTGCAATTGAAGAAAGAATTAGTGACTTAGAAGAAAGAGTTGGTAAACCTTCTGCTCCTACAAGTTCAGCACCAATTGGTGTTCCAGGTGGATCTGAAGTTGCTGCATCTAATGTAACAGCTGATAACGATTCAGTATCTGTAGAAGCACCAACAACATTTGCACCGGCGTCTCAATCTGCTGCAGGTGATATATTTGGAAAAGTCTTTATGAGACAAGCGGCAATGGGTGCTGCAAAAATGATTAAAAATAAAAAGATATAATTATGGACCACAAAAGTTATTCAATCATCAGTAAACCAGAACTATTAGGACAAGTTGGCGAAAACGCAGTATGGAGCGGACCACTCAATATGGACAACTTTCCAAAAGGTATGGGTAATTCAAGAGGTATTACAGGTATGAAACTTAATCATGCTGGTATACCTTATAAACCTTTAAACGCAGTTCTTTGCGCGCAAGGCAAAGAATATTAAAATATAAATTATGGCACAAAATCAACCAGTAAAAGCAATAGACGTTATACCTAGCGATACTATTAATATACCCGAACCAGGTAGTGTAGTTAGTGGTAATAGTTCTACTAATGGTATCACACTTACAGATGCGTCTGCTACGTTTCTAGCTGATTCAATATCAGGTGGAGATGTTGTATATACAGGTACTGAAATACATGAAATATTATCTGTAGACAACGGGCAAACAATAACATTGAAAACTGCTGTTGGGGTAGCAGCTCCTTATCCTTATAAAATATATAAAGGTAATGGTGGTGAATTAAAAGAAGGTCAAGATGGCTATAGCTTGTTTGTTGGTACTGCGGGTGATTTAGCCGTGTTGCCAGTAGGAACAGGTCAAGATAATGTAATACTTAAAAACGTAGCTAACAATTCATATGTACCATTACAAGTTCAAAGAGTTCTTGCTTCAGGTACAACAGCTGCAGATATTTTAGCTTTAGAATAATGGCACCAACTATATTAGGAGTAGCAAACGCTATACTAGCAATACCTAATGCACCTGGAACAGGAGGCGCTCCTGCTACTAATTTTATTATATTAGAAAATGGAGTAGACTTTATGTTAACAGAAAACAACGCTGATTTAATGATCAGAGAATAAAATAATAAAATGGCAAATATAAAATTTTCACAATTTACCGCAGAATCAGATATAGCAAACTTTGATGATATAGTAGGATATGCAGGAGTAGTTAACACTAGAATTTCACCAGCTAATCTAGCCTCTAGCTTAATAACATTATCAGGTGGTCCTTATCTACCTTTAACAGCTGGAGCAACAGCACCTTTAACAGGGGATTTATTTGTTAATTCAAGTACTTTAACAATTGGTGACGGTGTATCAAATTCACAAATAAATCTAGTTACAACTCCAGCATTAAGCGGTACGATTACTGGTGGTGGTACTCAAATACTTTCTCAAGTACCTGGTACTAATTTAGTAATTGGTCCAAATAATGATATAGATATAGAAGAGTTCTCTTTTATTGCAGGTGGTCCTTTAGTAAATTTTGACTCGGCGATACAGGTTTCTTCAGCGCTTATAGACCCTACCGGGTCAGGAGGCTCTGCTGGTTATGTGCTAACTTCAAATGGTCCTGGTTTAGGTATTTCATGGGAACAAAAAAATCCAGCTTGTCAAGTTAAAATATCAGGGACTGCAGGTTTAGCTAATACAAATGACATAACTGACTTTTTAGTGCCTTATAACACCGTGACAGTAAATGACGATGCTACAATATTTAACCCAGTCGTAACTGGTGGTTTGGGTAATCAAGGCGCAATACAAGTTTTAAAAGCTGGTAGATATGCTTTTCAAGCTAGATACTCATCTTTTGATTTAGCTCAATCTGCTTTACCAACCGTAAACGGCAATGTGTTTTTTAGAATAACAGCAGCAACAGACACAGTAGCATCAGGCATTGGAACCAAACAATGCGTGTTACAGGACTTAATTGTTGCTACATCTGGAAACGGAGAAGCTGTAGTAACTGGAGCTGGTTATATGGATTTAAATGCGAATGATTATTTTAAAATTATTGGTTTCCATAACGGCGCGACTGGTGGATCTGGAACACAAGGCTATCCAGTAAATAGTAACGCAAACTTTAACGAACCACAGCTTTGGCTAGTAAAAATACAATAATCATGGCAATAAACGAACAAGGACATTACGGAAAATATAGTGGTAACGCAAGATGCTGCATGGGTCACCCACATACTAGAGTTGATAGATATAACTATAAACCAACTGAAAGAGACGATGCAGCTCATATATCTTATTTAAAAAGAGATATTATGTATGATGCACATCATGGTCACGATGATGAAAAAATGGTGGCAGATGAAAAACATATATCTAAACTAGCTGGTGATATGAAGTATGATAAAGAACATCATGGACCCGCTAAAGCTTTAGTTGGTAATCAAGATGAATTACCTATTCACTTACAACAAGAGATATTAGATTCACCAGGTAAAAGATACTGTATAAAATAAACAGAGTAAACTGAAAATCAACAAACAATTATTAACGTTAAATTATAACAACATGGCAAAATTTATTTCAGTAGAAGTAAGCGGTAACGCTAATAACTTCTTAAACGGAGCACATTTAATTCCAGTAGATGAAATTGTTTCTGTAGAGCAAACTGCTGCACAGACTTTAAAGGTACACTTAAATACTCTTAAATCAAACTATGACGAAATTGAATTAACTTTTTCAACTGTAAATGATTCAGCTGCCCCTGCAAACCCAGTGTTTGCAACAGGTGGACCACTTAGAGATGCTTTTAATTATTCACTAACTGGTAATCCAGGCGGTGTAAAAGCTACTCCATACTTTGGAAAAGATGATAATGATGATCAAGTATTTTTAGTAGCCTTAGCTTACTCATAGTATTTGAAAAATGAAACCGAGGGGATTTGGGGACACTATAGCTGGGTTTACCAAGCGAACAGGAATTAAACACGTAGTTGATACTGTGTCAAAGGGTCTTAATATCCCCTGTGGTTGTAATAATAGACAAGAGTGGTTTAATAAAAAATTTCCTTATAAACAATGATTAAGTTAGGAGGTAAGTTTAGTATTAAACCTTTTTATCCAACATCTGTAACACCGGTTTACGAAAGAGATATGTCGCAAGATCCTGCAGTAGGTAGAACTCTTAAAAATGGTGTAATTATAATGGAAGAAGATTTATCTCCTTCTATGAAAAAAGAAACACACTCTCATGAGCAAACTCATGTAGATCAGATGATGCATGAGGGTTTTTATTGGGACGATAACAACATCTATTACAAAGGTAAAAAATATTCAAAAAAACATTTTGCAAAAGGCACTGGACCCTGGGAAGGACCTGCTTATGCAAACGAAATAAAAGCAAAATAAAAATGGCAAAAAAAGGAAAAGGCATGGACGGTTACAGTTATAAAGTTCCTGCAGAAAAACTAAAAAAAATCGAAGATAGCTCTGCAAAAATGGGTTATAAACAAAAATTTGGAGCAGAAAGAATGTCACCAGGAAAAATGGGTGATATGACAGCTGCTAAAATGGCTCATGAAGATTCAGCTTCTAAATATTATGATGGAGCTGGTATGTATATGAATGGCGCGCCTAAATATGAAGGTGCTTCTAAGTCATATGTAGGACCAATGGCGCATGGTCCAGGTGGATCACATCCAGATTTAAAAGAGTTCATAGGAACCGGCAATAAAACATCTTTTAAAAAAGATGATATTAAAAAAGTAATTGAAAGCCAAAAACAATACGATCAAAATACTACAAATATTACTAGGAATTTAGCTGAAATTGATTCTTTAAAAAGAGAAGAAACAGGAAGAGGTGACTCGGCAAAACACTTTTACGGATATAATTATACTTCAGATATGCCGGTGCCAACAGGCGAAAGGAATAGACCTTTAAAAAACAAGTCTGGGCAAAATGTAACTACTCCTAACCTAACAGAGTCGATTGAAAGTAGAAAGAAAAACCTTGAGAGATTACGCGAACAGGCTAGAAAAATGCAAGGTCCGCGCCCAACTATATAATGAAAAAACTTCTTCAACTTATAACTGGGGGTCTCATTAAAGATGTTGGTAAAGTTATAGACAACCTGACAACTACAGATGAAGAAAGACTTGCGGCTAAACAAAAAATTCAAGAGTTGTTAGAGCAAGCTGATAAAGAAGCGCAAGAGCAAGTTACTGAAAGATGGAAAGCAGATATGGCGTCTGACTCTAAACTGTCAAAAAATATACGCCCAGCTGTTTTAATTTTCTTAACTGTGATATTTGTTATATGTGCTTTTTTTGACGGTAATGTAGGTGAATTTCAAATAGCAGACGAATACATACCTATATTCCAAACTCTTTTAATTACGGTATACGGAGCTTATTTTGTAGGTCGTAGTTGGGAGAAAACAAATAAAATGAAAAACAATTAAATTATATTAAAATGTCTGAATTAAATAAAATTACACAAGAAGAGTTAACAGAAGTACAAGATCAACAAAAACAAATCCAAGAGTTACTTACTAACATTGGTGTTTTAGAAAGTCAAAAGCATAGTGCTCTTCATAAGATAGCAAGTGTAAATGAAGCTATTGAAAAAACAAAATTAAAGTTAGAAGAGAAATACGGACAAATAAATATTGACTTAAAAGACGGTACATATACTTTATTAGAAAAAGAAAAACAAGATTAATAATGGATAACGTCATTAGAAAAATCAGTATAGGATCTGATTACAAAAATGACGCCATGCATTATTCAGTTGGACAAGAAGTGTATGGTGGTCACGTAATTTCTCATATTTTATTTGAAGACAACGATACATCATATAACATTTTTATTAAGAAAAACGATGAGGTGTTGCCATGGAAGAAGTTTAATTCTAACATGGCTATATCTATCGAGTATGATTTACAGTACTAATGAAAAGTGTGTATGATTTTATCGTAAGACCAATCGGTGAAAGATACGCAAACACTAAAAAAATTGGTGATACAAATTTAGTTTTAAATACTAAAATAGAAAACTGGAAGTTTGTAAACAGGTTTGCAGAAGTTGTATCAACACCATTGGCTATAGCAACACCTGTAAGAACAGGTGACATTGTTGTGTTACATCAAAATGTTTTTAGACGGTTTTACAATATGAAAGGTAAGCAAGCAGACAGTAGATCATATTTTAAAGATGATTTATATTTTGCTTCTGTTGAACAAGTTTATTTATACAAACGTAAAAAATATTGGAAGTCTTTAAACGACAGATGTTTTATTATACCTATAAAGAATACAGACACTCTAACGACACAAAAAGAAGTTAGTAATGTTGGTATATTAAAAATAGGTAATAGCTTCTTAAAAGAGCTAGAAATAATGCCAGGTGACTTAGTTACATTTAAAACTGGGTCTGAATGGGAGTTTAATATAGA
>Ga0208795_1001072_pt1 | contig 12802 bp, 16 predicted proteins | sample CB_VirMetaG_6_FD_184541 | JGI IMG/M metagenome (GOLD analysis project Ga0208795, IMG submission 184541) | Freshwater to marine saline gradient viral communities from Chesapeake Bay - CB_1508_2 Viral MetaG (SPAdes) (version 4) | ecosystem: Environmental > Aquatic > Marine > Coastal | place: USA... | reverse complement strand
CGGGGAATGTAGTACAGCTTGACGGCTCAGCGCGTCTCCCTGCGGTCGATGGTAGTCAGTTGACCAACCTCCCCTCAGGAGCTTCAACGCTTGGCGCGCTCACAGATGTCACATTGACAAGCGCAGCTGATGGGCAGTTCTTAAAGTATGACTCAACCTCTGGGGATTGGGTCAATGGCAACTCAGGGCTGTATGAGGCCTACACATTCACAACCACAGGTACAGTTGCTACCCCAGATCAGCCCAAGACTATTGCCGCGCGTTTGAGCAGTTCTACTGCACAAACCCTGACCTTACCAACAGGGTCATCAGATTTGCTAGGCAGCACTATTAGCCTCACCAATATCAATGCTGGCACATGGACAATTTCAGCCGCAGCTGGTCAGTACATTCGTGGGTTAAGCAGTGCGCCTACATTGACGCAGGATCAAGCGCTGATCTTGACTCTCGTCTTTGATTCGGTGTGGTATGTGGTCGCATATGAGGAGCAGGGTCTTGGCTCGCTCGCAGACGTGAGCATCTCAACCCCATCAAATGGTGAGGCGCTGATCTATAACAGCACAACAGGCGACTGGGAGAATGGCACACCCTCAGCGAGCGTGGCGGCTCTTAATGACATTGGTGACGTAAGCGCTCCGACACCTGCTAACACTAACGTGATCAAGTACAACTCCACATCAGGAGACTGGGAATCAGGCGCGGTCGCTGCCTCTGAGGTATCAGGGCTCGCGACTGTAGCGACGACCGGTGCATATAGCGACCTATCAGGCACACCGACTCTCGCGACCGTCGCGACAACCGGTGCATATAGTGACTTGACCGGCACACCGACCCTCGGCACAGCAGCTGCTCTCGATGTCGGCACCTCAGCCAACAATGTGGTCCAACTCAACGGCTCAGCTCAGCTCCCAGCTGTTGATGGCTCACTACTTACAGGCATCACAGCTACAGTCGCAGCGCTCAATGACATTGGTGACGTGAGCGCGGCGGCTCCAACGAATGGGCAGGTGATCGCATACAACAGCACCTCAGGCGATTGGGAGGCGGCAGACCCAACCAGCGCCCCCGCAAGTGTCACAGTCTCCTCTCCATCGACTGACCAAACGCTGACTGCTCCGTCAGGCATTGAGGAGGTCTACGTCTACACACCGAGCACCACGATCACAGTCAATCTCGCTTCAGCTTCTAGCTGTGGTGTGGGCTTCAAGTATCAGATCAAGAACGCCAGCGCTAACACAATCACGATTGACCCCAACGGCACAGAGACGATTGACGGAGCCTCTACGTTTGCGCTCTCAACTCAATATGCCTCTGTCACCATCGTCACAGATGGCTCTAACTGGTTTATAATTTAAGGAGCTGTCAAGATGACATATAAGCTCTTTAATACATCGAGCTCAGGGACAAGGGTTCAAGATGTTGCGATTGTAGAGATTACGCGCTCATCAAGCTTGAGTATCATATCAGGCAATCAATGCATCTTTGACACCTTGCGCTCTACAGGGGGTCACACGCTGAGCCTAAACACAGGCACAGGTGAGATCACGCTTGACCCCTTCAAGCACTATTACATTCAAGCCTCTATCGACATCACTAGAGGATCTGTCACAAGCTCATTTAACTTCGCGTGGATTGATGAGACAGGCGCTGTCATATCAAACGCTGATGGTGGCTTTGATCAGAATTGGGACTTTCACAGCTCCACAAGCAGCACGAACATTCCTAATGCTACTATGACAGCCATGTATGTCACGCGCTCACCAACAGCCAAGATAAGGCTTAAAGCTATTAGCGTAGCGGCTGGGAGCTCTTTTGATGGGAATCTGTCTGTTATTATTTATGAGGTGACGCCATGAGCTACACGCCAACAGCACTCAACAATAGTGCAATCTTCAGCGCATACAATAGCACCAAGCAGACAGCGACAAGTACAGCAAATGTTATCTTAGCTGTGGATACTTATCAGGGGGTAAACGCTGATAGCATCTCAGCAGGTGGCGTCAGTCTGTTGGCTAAGACGCTCCTGTATGGTGAGCTAAGGACTGATGGAGTCGCTAGTTACTCTGACACTTATGCCACAGCGCTCTCAACTGATTTACAGAATGGTCAAAGAGGGTACCAAGGGGGGACTAACCTTGTGGCGACTGTTAGTCTAGAGGATGGTAATTATATCATCGCCAATACAGGGAACGCATATCTCAAGACTTATGCCTTCAACACCGACTCAAGGGCTGACTCAGAGATAAGTGAAACTAGGCTATTCGGCCTCCTGCTCAATAATTAAAGAGGTCAATCATGTCATACCTCCCAGAGACAACAGCGCTAGTTAAAACAAAGCTATTGGCAGATACCTTCTATCAAGATGATGGTGGAACAAGCGTAAACTCCTCGTTTGAATACATTGCACCTTCCCCATTGAACACAGGAGTAACATTAGGCGGCACGACTAATTTTACTGTTTATTCAGGCTCAAGCTGGTATTTGGAGTTCTCTCCTGGCGTGAGGTGTAGCGGTCGTAATGGGATTGCAGAGATTCAGCTTTATAATGTCACTGCTAGTCAATGGATCGGACAGAGCGCTTATATGTGCGTCCAAACCTCGCTTGGCTCTAGTGCGAGACAGGGGCGCAGGGTAGCTAGGGCGCTGATTTTAGATTCAGAGATCACCACCTCTGCAACCATTCAGCTTAGAATAAAGTCGATCTTTGGCACTTTGTGGTCTATGAGTCAAACAGGAACAGGAATGGCAAACATTGACTATGCTGGCGCGGCCTGTGCTCGCATTGTCGAGCTCCCAAGCTAGAGGAGATTAAAATGAACTGGGACAAGCTAAAGGACATCATCACGATCGCCCTCATTCCTGTGCTCGGTTGGGTAATGATTACGATGCGCGACATCGGCACCCTCCAAAACAGGGTCGAGCAACAAGCGAGCCAAATTATGAAACTCGAGGCTGAGGTCAAGAGTGTAAGTCAGCGCACGCAGGCGATCGAGGTGCAGTCGGCAAAGATCGAGGTTAAACTCGAGGCGCTCAGTGCTCAGCTCACGCGCATCGAGCGTATGCTGTCAGTGTATGAGACTGCTAAATGATCAAGCGACCGAGTGACATCAATCTGTCTCACGGTCTAGTGATCGTGATCGTGTGGAGCATCATCTTGCTCGGTGTCGGTGTGTATCTCGGTGCATCGTTGGTCGATGTAGAGTGCGAGACTTGCGAAGCTTCACTTGAGGACGCGATCGAGCAGCTGCACATCTGCGAGCAGAAACTCTTGATCCCTGATGCTGATCGGTGTGAAGATGAGCGCCTGTCAGAGCGCAAGCTTTGTGGGGATAAGCTCACAGAGTATAAGCGCCTGAGATGCAAGATCTGCGAGCTAACTCATGATTCATATCCTCCTGAGCCTAACGATCCTCGCGACACCGGCAGCGCCTCTCGCGATTGAGATAAGTGAGCCTCTCACCTTAACTACAGGCGAGACGCTCGAGGCGCGTTATCTCGAGCCAAGCGACGAGTTTTGCTTGAAGCTCGAGGACTTCGCTCAGCTTCAAGGTGATCAGCTACATGCGAAAGTGTATTGGGAGGGTCGGATTGATCGGCTCAAAGCTGACTTTGTCGTAAAGCTCGGTGATGTGCAGAGAGCTCATCGCGAGGTACACAAGGCGTTTCTCAAAGAGCAGGAGCTCTTAAAGGCAGAGCTTGCAGAGTCGATCAAGCAACGAGATCTTGCTCGAGCTGACATGTGGTGGTGGCGTGGTGCGACGCTCGCGCTCGCCCTCTCAACAGGCGTCACGGCTGTATATCTGATCAGTCGCTGACTTTAACCGGGGCCGATGGCCCATAGAAGGATGGTGATCCATGCAGAATGATCTGCTTGGCAAGGTGGCTTTCTCTGCTCAATACGCTCGCCCGCTAGTGGGTGGTGGTGGGCGTGAGCTTTGGGATCATGCAGTCAGTAGAGTCGAGGCGATGCACCTCAAGAGATACCCTCAAGTCGTCGGGCAGACGATGAGCGCGTTTAAGCTCGTGAGACAGCAACGAGTGTTCCCATCGCAACGATCGACACAGTTTGGAGGGCGAGCCATCGAGCGCAACAACATGCGCATTTATAACTGTACATACTCGCCTTGCGATCGCCCTCGATTCTTCTCAGAGGCTTTCTGGTTGCTGCTCTCAGGCTGTGGCACTGGCTTCTCGCTGAGACAGAAAGACATCGCGCGCCTGCCTCGTCTGCTGACACCGAGCGAGATGGTCAGGCGCGAGCGTCGTGTGCATATGATCAGCGACTCGATCGAGGGATGGGCAACGGCAGTCAACATGCTCATCGAGAGCTATCTACACCGAGGATATTATGAGGACTACATCGACTGGCGCTTTGACTTCTCTCTGATCCGAGCCAAGGGTGCACCGATCAGCTCAGGAGGCTTTGCACCTGGGAGCAAGCCACTAGCAAAGGCGCTCGAGCAGATCGACAAGATGCTAAGTCGACTCTGCCTCACCAAGATGCCTCGACTGCGCTCGATCGACTGCTTTGACATCATGATGCTCTTGAGCGAGGCGGTGCTGTCAGGTGGCGTGCGTCGCTCTGCCTCGATCGCGATCTTTGATGAGAACGATCATTTAATGCTTAATAGCAAGGTCGGTGACTGGTACATCGATCACCCACAGCGAGCCTATGCAAATATCAGCGCAGGGCTCTCGATCACCGATGCCGACCGATCAACAGTCGATCAGATCGTGGAGCTCGCGAAACAATGGGGCGAGCCCGGTGTGATGTGGTGCGCTAACGAGCATCACGGCACAAACCCTTGTGCAGAAATAGGTCTCTTTCCCTACGTCGTAACCGACCCAAAGGGCAACCAGGTGACCGAGATCACGCTTGACCTGCTCGAGCGTCGCGAGCACTTTGAGCGCCTTGGGTATGAATGGGTCTCTGGTTGGGCCGTCTGTAACTTGACCGAGATCAATGCAGCCAAGATCGAGACTCGTGAGCAGTTCCTCGAGGCGTGCGAGGCAGCTGCACATATAGGAACACTTCAAGCAGGGTATACTTATCAAGGTTATTTGCTTTTAGTGACTAAGGTCATCTTACAGCAAGAGGCGCTGCTCGGTGTCAGCATCACCGGCATGTGCGCAGCTCCTGAGCTCATGTTTAATCCTGAGCTCCTCGAGGAGGGCGCGCGCGTCTGCATCGAGACCAACGCTAAGACAGCAAAGGCAATCGGCATCAAGCCTGCCTCACGAGTGACGACCGTCAAGCCCTCGGGCAACACATCGACCGTCGCGGGCACATCTGCCGGTGTGCATCCTTTCCATGCGCGACGCTATATCAGGCGCATGAGGATTGCCAAGGTAAACCCAGTTTGGGCAGAGCTCGTGAGCAAGGTGCCAGAGGCTTGCAGTGACATCGATGAGCACACCGGTGTGATCGCCTTTGCCTGCTCAGCACCAGAGGGAGCGCTGACTCGTGAGGACGATACAGCGCTCGCACATCTCGAGCGCGTGCGCCTCGTGTATCAGCACTGGGTCTTGCCGGGCTCAAAGCAGACGAGGGTCGAGGGCTTAACGCACAACGTGAGCAACACCTGCACCGTTAAGCCTGATGAGTGGGGCGATGTCGCTGATTTTCTTTGGGAGGCACGAGGCGAGCTCAGAGGCGTCGCGCTCCTCGGTTGGTTTGGGGACTCGGCATATAATAACGCGCCTTACCAGACGGTCGAAGAGGGCACAGAGGCCGAGGCGCTTTGGTTAAAGCTTGCAGAGATAGACTGGTCAGGTGTAGACCTTCAACACCTTGACTCTGACTACTTTGACGCGCAGCTCGAGCCTGCTTGCTCATCGGGACAATGCACGATCACTCCGTAATGCACTCGACCCTGGTTCTGATGCTCGTCTGCCTGCTCAGCTACTTTGCAGACGAGATCGCGAACAGTATTGGCGATAACGCTTGGGCTTTCTCGCTCGTCGCTGTGATCGCATACGGTGCGCTCGCCTGCTAATAAGAAACCCTTAAGCGCTGAGCCCCCCACTGTTAAAATGAGTGTGCGCTTAAGGGTCATGTAGTTGCCTCGCCAAAGGCAGCTCCATTCAAGGAGGCTCTCTTTATGGCAGAGGTCGCGCGCCTCGTCAAGCCTTGCGTTTCTTGTAGCCTGCCTGAGCGAGCGCCTGCTCGATCTTAGGTTGCATCAGCCAAGCAGACCCGAGCACGCGAAACGCGAGCACCTGGTCGATCGCCTCGTTATTATCATACGCCTTAACCAGAGGTAGCTTGCCTTGTGCGACTCGATGCACCTCAAAGAGATCAAGATCGGTCGTGTAGTGCCTTTCGATTTGGTGCTGCACCTCTGCCTTTAATTGCACCTCTGAGCTCGACTCGTACATGCTCATGAGATGATCACGCAGCTGCACGAACATCGAGAAGCTCTTAAATGCTTTGATCTCTGTCCTGTTGGTGAGCGTTACGATAAAGGGCAACGTCACACCATCGCGCACAAACTCGGCCTCGTCGTCGATCCATTCAATGATTACCTCGCGCTCTGTCTTGCCTTGGCCTGCCTTGCCCTTGCGCCTTGGTCGTGCAGGCTCAGGCTTTGGCTCAGGTGGGAACAAAGGCACCCAGTCTGGATTTATCCTGAGCCCAGGTGCGTTGCTCATCGACAGATCGCCATCAATCGACGCGACGATGCCTGCACCCTTGGTCGAGCGCTTAGACTTGAACACCGGCATGTACTTGCTGCGCAGCTCTGTGGTGTCGACGCGCTCTTGCTCGTTGCTCGCGTATGCCTCCTCGAGCATCTGAGTTAGGCGCTCAGGGTGATGTGTTGCAAAGTATCGCTTGATCTCGCTCAGGTCGATCTCGCGATTATCTGTCACGATGCTCTCGTCATCCCACAGCAGCCGATCGCGTCGCTCGTTTGGGTAGCACCCTCTGATCACACCATCGCTCTGCACACCTCGATGAGGAGGGCGCACGATCAGCAGCACTTTCTTAATCACATCATCATGTGAGATTCCCCAGCTGCGCGCCTCGCGCTTGCCATACGTCACATGATAGAGCTCGCCTTTGTACTCGAGCGCGCTGTATCCCGACAAAGCTTTTGCAGAGAGAGCGCTTGTTGTTTTGGGGTCTGCCTTATTGTATGGGACGTCAACATAAAGAACATCGATCATGAAGCCTTGATGCTCGATCGTGTCGGTGTGCTTGACATAGCGATAGAGGACATCAAGCAAGCCTTTTGCCCTGTAAGCAGATGCTGTGCTTGATTCATTGCCGATCTTTTCACTTATTGATATTTGTGCATCTATCTTAATAAATCGACTTGAGATGTAGTGGGGTATCGACTTTCGAGACCAGCTTGCACCGACTGAGTCGGCATCACGATCAGCACCTAGCAGCATCACGATCGTGCCATGCTTATCAATCTTTGCAGCCTCTTTGCACTCCCACCATTTAACACCCTCATACCCATCAGGATACTCAAGGCGCAGGTCATCAAGCGAGACGACATTAGCTTGTGACCCATCAGGCATCCTCGTGCAGATCGTGTCGAGCTCGCCCTCTTCGTCGATGTACTCGATCGGCCTGAGCCCGACTCGATCGCCTGCCTCGTCGTAAGTGAACCAGATCATAGCGCCTTCTGGGTTCTCAGTTGACCAACTCAGGAACACGACGCCATAAGGATTTGCGAGCAGTGTGGTTGCTTTCACACCGATGCCGAAATTATCGTGATAGCTGCCCTCGGTCGTCTTGGAGCTGCTGTTGTACTGAGCGAGATATTCATACATCTCTCGCGCAGTCATACCCTTGCCATCATCTGCAAAGCAGATCTTGTTAATGCCGAGCATCTCATACTGAGGGTCGAAATAAACGCGCATAGTCGTCGCGCCTGCCTCAACTGCGTTGACGTAGATCTCGCGCACAAACTGCATTGGGGCGACCTCGCGCATAAAGCGCTTGAGCGTCGACGTGGGATTCTTATCCTTTAGGGCTTGGAAGGTCATGCTGTCTCCATTCGTTCGGGGTGATGTCGTATGCCCCACCACGATTTGAGGTTGCTTAGAAGATGCCTAGTCGAGCATCTGAAATGCCGAGCTTGAGCGCTCGCTTATGCAGCTCGTCGATCGCGTCTGGCGTTGCGTTGTTGGGCTTGTTCGCAAGAGCCCAGAGACCACAGACAAACACCTCGAGGTCGTCTTTCGTTTTGACGCTCTGCCCTCGCTTGATGATCTGTTGCACATCGTCTTGATTCTCCCACTCGTGCTCGCTTACCTCGCCTGTCTCTATATCCAGATCACCGATCTGTGAGATCTCATACAGCTCGCGAGCTGCTTGCTGATACTCTTGCGCCTGTGCATCCTCGACCGGTGGCGCGCTGTGCTCGATGGCCTTGTGCTGTTGAGGTGGCGCGCTCGGTGCTGCGCTCGGCCTCGGTGCTGCGCTTGGCTGCCTGGTCGGTGTGCGGAGCTCCTCGCCTAGTGAGTCGGCACTAATCTGCGCGCGCTCATCATCATTCATGCTCATGTTATCTGCGATCTCGTCTGGGCTGTACATGCCAGAGGTCGCGTCAGGATACACAGCGCGGAGCATGAGCGTGAGCGCTCGCGCTCTGAGCATCTGTTGAGGCATCTGCTGCCAGTTGCGGTTCCTCGTCAGACCCTGCGCCTTTGCCATGTCGAGCGTGTAGGTGAACACATGCTTGATCTCCTCGGGCTCATCGGTGCGCGCACACTCATATGTGCAGTGTGTATCATCCCAGCTCGTGATCACCATATAACGACAGAGACCCGAGCGACGCACGATGCCCGCCATCGCGTCGGCATTTAGCGACGCCTTACCTCTGAGCATAAAGCTGTTGTTTTGCGTGATCGCCATATCACCGGCAAAGTGAGCGCCAAAGGCAGCGTGCAGGCGCAGGCAGTCGCGAGGGTTGTCAGAGATGAGAGATGCGATCTCTTTTGCTTGGTCGAGGGTCTTTGGTGTGTAGATGCTCATGTGTCTTGCTCCATTCGTTGGGGTTGTTTAGCTGTTGAGGGCGAGGCGCTGCTTAAGGCTCTCGCAACGGTTGTGCAGGTCTTGGTCTCGTGTGACGTACCAGGCTCGAGCGATGTGGAACCAGTCCTTGCTTGACATCACAAAGCGTCGCCCGGTGCGCTCACTCACCCAGTGCTCGATGCTGTTCTGGGTCGAGTCGTGATAGTTGGCAGGGCTGATCGGATGAATCGCATCATGAATCGCGATCTGATGCACGAGGTGCGCGATCTCGTCGCTCTTAAATTGTCGACTCGTAAAAGGATCGGGCTTGCGCTCTGGCTCAGGTGCTCGGGTGAGTCGATCAGTCGCGAGACCAATAAGACCACAGAGTGCGAGTAAGAACACAAAGGCAAAGAGGATGAGTAGCACGTCGATCATTTGTCGAGCTCCTGTGCGATAGTAATGAACATATCAGGTGTGTAAGTGGTTGTGCCTGTAAGACGATTGGCTGCCATAGCGATTAAGGTTGCGACCTTAATTGATGGTGTGGTTGATCCGTTGAGAATCTGGCTCAAGTAAGATCGGTTGACATTGGCCTCCTCTGCTAGGTGACCAAAATTATATCGACCAACCTTGAGGTCTTTCTTTAGGCGCTCTTTCATGATGGCTCCTTGTGATGTGGTGATGATCCCTTGTGCCACACTCCATACACTAAGTCAACAAATATTTTCACACAGCCAACAAACTAAAGTTGACCAAGCCAAACAAAAGGTTTACATATAGAGCACCACCAACGAGAGGAGCTCTCATGAAAGAGTTTGATGTGCGTCGAGCGATCGGCCTCGATGAGACTTTAACCACTGCGCAGAAGTACACCCTAATCATGCTATGCACTCGCCTCGACTGGCACACTTGGACAGGGCAAGTCAGCGCTCGCGATATTGCCAAGGTCTCAAGCCAAGGCGAGCGACAGGTCAAGCGCCATCTGGCATCGCTCAAGAAAGCAGGGTGGCTCGAGCGCCTTGTTGAGCTGCGCTCTGACACACCTCGCCTGCATCACAAGGCAGACACCCGGCTGAATGTGGAGCTTGTCCAGAGCATACTCGACAACAGACCACAGACTGCACCACCGGCAGAGATCAGCCCTGTCTATGTCACAAGTGACACTAGTGGCGAAAGTGACACTAGTGGCGTTTATGACATGGGTGACAAGAGTGGAGATTTTACCAATTCTGTCACTAGTGGCGAAAGTGACACTAGTGGCGAAAGCGACACAGGTGGGGTGTCAGATGTGACACAGGTGGGGTGTCACAAACGACACTGGGGTAGTGTCATAAGTGACACAGGGGGGGTGTCACTTTCGCCACCCAATAACAATATAGATCAATATAATATCAATATAGATCAATCTTCTCTCAATACAGAGGCAGAGCAAGAGCCAGAGGCGCGCGAGGAGTCGAGCGAGGTCTATTGGGAGTATGAGAGGGGGAGTGTTTGGTGTGATCGATGCAAGCAGCATGTGCCAAACGATCAGCCTCACACCTACCCACACTCAAAACTAATCTGCTCAGATGTGGAGCCGACTGAGAAGGTGCTCGAGAAAGCTTGGGACGACGCTTGGTCAAAGCACGAGCTTGAGCCGATCACCGAGGAGCTGCGCGACGGTCTCTGGTATGTCTCGCGCATTGATGATCGGCTCGCGTACCGACAAGAGGTGCACCGGCAAGTAAAGCATCACAAGCGATACGATGTGCGCGACGCGCTATTGATCGGTGACGAGCTGTTTAATAAGATGGCTCAGGAGTTCATCGCTCCTCAAAGCGCGATCGATTGGGTAACACTCCAAGCCTCGGGACACCTCCCAAGCATCTCGACACCGGCAGCGCCTCCCAAGCCGAGCAACGTCTACACAGTGACGATCGAGCAACAGCAACGAATGAAAGAGATCGATCGAGCTTGGGCAACCGGGGCCGATCACACGACGAAAGCGACTAATGGATGGTAAACTATAGAGAGATCAATGCAGAGAACTTTCCTGCTAGTGAGTGGGTAAGCAGCTCGGGCGTGCTCACGACGACGCCTCTGCCATACTGTGACGAGTGCGAGCAGGGATGGATCAGCGTTGAAGGCGAGCCCGGTCAAGCGCGCATCGCCAAACGATGCCCGACTTGTCACCCTCTTCGACAAAAGCTCAAGCATCTCGAGCGCGCTCGTCTGCCGTTCGTTGCTCACAAGCATCTCTTGCGCGATTACGAGTGGGATACACCAGAGCAGGCAGAGCGCGTCGGTGCTGTGCTCGACTGGTTACATGGTCGCACTGATCCGATCGATCGCCCTTGCGTGATGATGTACGGCAAGCCGGGCAACGGTAAGAGCTACATGCTACATGTGCTCGGCAAGCACGCTTGTTTTAATGGCAAGCGCGCGCTGTTCCTCACTCACGAGGGATACATGCTTGACCTCAGAGCGAGCTTTAACAGAGACAGGCGCATAGATTTTCATGAGATGCTTGAGCGCGTTGACCTGCTCTGCCTCGATGAACTTGGAGGTATGGGAGGCGGTGGGAATTGGACAGCATGGTACAAGGCTCAAGTGCTCGAGATGATCTCAGCCATGTATGATCGTTGGGCAGCTAAGAAACTCTCGATCGTAATGACGAGCAATCTCGTGCCTAAACAGATCCTCGATGATCTATGCGAGCGCAACACAGCAGCCGAGAGCCGACTTGCTCAGATGTTCGGCAAGCCGGTGCGCATGATCGGCCCTGATCGTCGCGCGAGCTCCTCTGGTAATGGGTGGCGATGATGCCTGACAATACAAAGACAAGCCCAGAGATCATCGAGCGCGCTCGAGAGTTAAGAGCACAAGGTCTGACGGTGCGCGCCATCGAGCATCAGATGCTCAACGAGGGTCATAAAGTCACACATGTCACGATCCACAGGTATACAAAAGACATATACAGCCCACCAAAGCCCAAGACCAAAGCAGAGAAGAGATCAACGAGGCGCGCATGGTACAGACGCAACGCTGAGAAGATTAATGCACGCTTGCGACACGAGCGCGCAAACGAGAGCGCAGAAGAGAGAGCAGATCGCCTCGATTATGAGCGACTGATGCGATCTCTTAAGAAAGGCAGCTAAGTAGACAGCGCGATGCTCAACAGTCTGGGCATACCCTCTACAGTGAGCACCGAGTCGAGCACAGCTCTCGCATAAGCTCTGATCTCAGCCTGCGCATGATGGTCGAGCCTCAGCTTTAAAAAGTGGATCAGCGCGTGCAGGCTACAAGACCAGTAGCACTCGCTCATCAGCGACAGAGGCAGACAGGCGCGCGCCTGCTCTTTACAGACACCAGCGCTCAAGAGCTCCTCGTATGCCTGAAAGCTCGCCTCGATTGCTCGGTCATAGATCATCTGAGCTCGCAGCGCATCATCCTCAGCCATCGGCCCGGCACTGCCCTGCTTGACCTGATCAGCTTGGGCTCTCCATGCGTCCGGGCTCCAAGCCTCATGCTCAAATTGCACATACCTGCCCGAGATCTCATTCCACGCGCATCCGACCTGATGTTTCATCCATTGACGCAAAACAAACACCGGTGCCTTTATGTGAAACTGAAACTGCACATGACGAAAGGGCGATGTGTGCTCGTGCGACCATAGATAGTCGATCAAGCGCCAGTCTGCCTCGCTCATCTCATCTGCCTGCCGACCCATCGAGACTCGAGCGCTGTTCACCACCGACAAGGGCGAGCCCATTACGTCGATGAGCTGCACCGAGCCAGACTGCGTTGCAATTCTTTCGTGTATCATTTACGATCCTCTCGTGTTAATAAGGG
>Ga0208795_1001069_pt1 | contig 12807 bp, 10 predicted proteins | sample CB_VirMetaG_6_FD_184541 | JGI IMG/M metagenome (GOLD analysis project Ga0208795, IMG submission 184541) | Freshwater to marine saline gradient viral communities from Chesapeake Bay - CB_1508_2 Viral MetaG (SPAdes) (version 4) | ecosystem: Environmental > Aquatic > Marine > Coastal | place: USA... | reverse complement strand
AACGGAGGCATGAAAACCAATAGCGGTTGCAAATTCGTCCGAGGTAAGCTGGACTTCATTCAACCGCTTTAGTGTATCATTGACCAAGGTTAGAAAAGTTGTCGCCATTTAAGCAGCCTTTAACCAGCGAACAGGGAAATCATCCTGCAAAGAATAGGAATGTTTATTGATATTGTTTTGAATCAAACACTTTAGTAATGTGTCACCGTATAGATTAAACCTGATACCTTTTTGAGTATGTAGTATCTGGATAATCTTCATTGCTTCTTCTGCCATACCGATATATTCAGTTGTGGTATAGTAAAGATTATTAGTGATAGGGCAGGATACGGTTACTTCTTTATAGGTTTCGTCGTGCTTGTTTTCTCGGTTGACTCGGTAATCATCTACTGTTTTGTTATAACCGCAGTCAAATCCGAACAGGTTTATTTTCTTATATCCGAGCCATACAGATAAAAGAATAGCATGAACAGTGGAGTTAGATCCAGCAGACATACATTTATCAGAAGGTTGCCACGTCTTGGAAGTGACAGTATCTATCATATATGTTTTGTAATTCTTTAGCGCGTCAAATAGACTAGGGTCACACTGAGAGGAAATAATGTAGTTGGTTTTTTTGTTTAGTTGGGCTTTATTACCGGACTCTCTAGGATCAATAGACACGCTGTATCTTGGATCGCAACCGATAGAGGTTAGGTAATTAACAGTCTTAGACGCGAAGATATCGTTCTTAGAAATACGAAGGAACTTCTCAAACTGTCTAATACTTGGACCGGCAGCACAGATATTAATTTCTTCGCTACGTTTATGTGGGCTGTTCTTTAGTTTGGGAAGAGATGGTAGGTCGCGGTCCCTATTAATTTCGTAGTTAGACTTGAGAGTCTCTTCTGAAACTGAACAGTGTAACTGTACCATGCAATCTCCAAGTAGTCAAGGGGAGACCCCGAAGGATCTCCCCAAGTTTGTTAGGCGAAGTCGCGGCCAACCTCAGCCGGACCAGGGATCTCGGCAAGGTCAGACATGTAAGCAACAACACGGATAACACCGTTAGCCGGTACGACAGAACCGCCGACGTTTAGCTTTACGTCAATGGTGTCAGCCGAAGCGACAATAACAGAGTTAGCGCCGAAGGGAAGCAGACCGTTTGAACCGGCAGCAGCCCAACCGACAGTGTTGAAGTCACCGCCGTCGATAAAGTCGTCACCAGCGGCAACGTCGATATCAAAAGTAGCAGCGGTCGAGGAATCAACAGTCTCGACATAAGCAACCGCACCGTGGACTAGGGTGTTAGCCGGAACTGGGATAACCTCTAGAACATCGGCGTTAGCAAGGGCAGAACCCTTAACAGCAGTTGCGTCAACCATAGAGACAGTCTTCTCTACGGTGTAAGGTACGTTAGCACCAGTACGCGACTTATGGTTGGTAGTGGAACCATTAGTTAGATCGTAAGCCATGATTCATACCTCCCTTATTCGTACACGTTATAAACGGCGCGAGTGACTGCTTCTGGACGAAGTAGCTTACGGCCATAAAGGTGCAGACCACGAACAACATCGCTAAAGCTGTCATTGTCGCGGTAGGTCTCTACCTTCTCAATCTGAGAAGCGGTAGCAACGGCTGAGTCGTGACCGGCAATGATAACACCGAAGTTAGCGGCGGAACCACCGGTAGCGACAGTACCCGGACCAGTACCAATGATCGGCAGGTTGTTTGACATGTAGATGCGGAAACCGCGAACCATGCCATCGACGATACGACCGTTACGGAGGATATCGCCTGCATCCTGGCGACCGGCAAAGTCATTGCTTAGTAGCTTTGAGTTTTCGTCGTTAAGCTGCTCGGCAAAGACTGGATCGACAACTAGCCAACGACCGTCACGATCAACGTTCTGCTGGTCTAGCTTGCGAGCCATACGGTTGATAACAGCCAGTGGTGAGATAGCACTGGTGTTCTGACCGACCGGAATGGAGTTACCAGTAGAACCACCGAAGGAACCGAGGTCGAGCTTCATGGAAGCAAGAAGGCCATCAGCATCGGCTGACACTGGATCAGTACCAGACTTGTCAGCGGCAACACGAGCGGCACTAGCATTGGCGTGTAGAGCAGCCTGCTTGTAACCGGACATGTAACCGAAGATCTCCTGGTCAAACTGGTCACGAAGGCGATAACCAGCGCGATCAGTAGCAAGAGATTCGAAGTTCACATGGGAATGTGCAGCTTCAATGTCATCGATCTTGAACGCGAAGTAGTTTGCCTGATCGATAACAAGAGTGAAATCTTCGTCGTCCAGATCCTGTGGGACAACCTGTGTACCACGGGAATAAGCCTGAACAGAGACTTCTGGCTCTTTGATAATACGAACGGAATCACCAAAGTTGGAGATCTCGCCCATGTAGTCGTTGTTAGTAATGTCCTCAACTACTGAGGTTTTCCGAAAGGCAGTTTGTACCTTCTTAGAATAGATAACTGGACTAAAGTTACCATTAGGAAGGTTACCGTATCCTGCCGCACTCCTAAATGCCATGAGTTTTCTCCTTTCAAAAAGTGCGGAAAAGAGCTAACGTCGGTCATCCAAGGCTGACAAAGGATAGGGTGGGTAATTAAACCGGCCTAGTTTATCAGGTAGTTGAAAGCGAAGGTTAGCCGCTGTCGAATTGTAAGCAGTGGTCCCAACCGAGGGAGGCGCTTTGGTATTAATATGCACTATTATAGTCTAGTTCTAAAATGGTGTCAAGTAAAAAATTACCTAGCACCACCAGAAATATCATACTCAAAGTTACCGGAACGAATAGCGTTCTCAATATCCTTTTCAAACTTTTCGTATTCTTGGGCTGTTAGACGCTTAACCCGAGATTCTGACCAAGTGACTTTGCCATCACTTAGGTCTTCTCGACGGTTCCGGGTCGGTACTGACCGGGCTGCGTCGGTGTCCTTAGTGCGCTTCTTACGGCCATTCTCTGATTTATACAGGTCAATAGCCTTAGAGGCACCTAAGAAATCTGTATCGTTATCATACAGTGCGCTCTGAATCCACTTAGGCTGCTGTGCAACCCACTCATGGAAACCCCTGTCCTGGCGTATTTCATCAAAGTCTGGGTGAAGTCGGGCCAGTTCTTTCTCAGCTTTCTCTCGCACAATCTTAGTCTCTAGTTCCTCGACTCGCTTTAGTCGCTGGTCTACTTCGCCACGCGCTTCCATAGCCTTTTTAGTAGCGATAGTCTCAACGATCTTAGCAACGTCTGGATACTTCTTAGCCCACGCATCAAGTTCCTCGTCAGACTTAGGAAGTTTAACTTGTTTCTTAGTAAGAGATTCAACTTGTCCTTGTAGTAGTCGTAGTTGGCGATTGTTTTCCTCCTGAGTTCGCTGCATATGGCGTCGAAGGTCTCCATAACGCTTCTTAAATGTAGCTTCTTCCGCATCAAGGTTAGCATCCTCATCTTCCTCAGCGCGTTGTTCAGGGGATTTGTTTCGTTGAGCTTCTAGCTCTGCTAGTTCTCGTTCATCCTGTTCTACCCGGTTGTTCCGGTATTTCATAGTAGTATAGTTATTTTCTTCTACTTCTGCAACCACAGACATGGTAGTCTCCATTTGGGGGCCTCTAGTAGCCTCTCACCACGAGAGGGGTATAGGGTAGCCCACAGTCTTGACCCTTATAGTTCTTTGTTAGGGTCACTCATAAGCCCTATATTCTTTAGAAAACCGGGTGTAAAAATAGATGATAAAGCTAATGAAGCCGACTCAATAGGTTTATTGGAAGTCGCCCTACGTGATGTTGGTACGTAGCCGATACCCTTAACATAGGTATAGCCTTCATAGGGATCTGTTGGTTTTTCTTCTTCGACCTCTTCTGGTTCTAAGTCTTCCACGGGTTCGCGCGAGCCACCGCCATGCCCGTCTCCTACGTCAGAGCCTCTGCCACCCATGGCCCCGCCAAATGGATCGGAGACATCGGCCTGATCTCCAATGTCGTTATTCGCTGGATCGTCGCCCCCCATGGGGTCGCTACCGCCGCCGCCCATTTCCCCGCCAACACCGTTAAATGACATTAAACCTTTTGGCCCTAAATGTTGATATTGACCCTCGGATACTTCTTGACCGTTACCCTCTGAACTAAATCCCTGTTTCGCTTGGCGTAAGGAAGCGGCTTCCTCTGGTGTAATATAAGCGAGGTAAGCAGTTTTACCTGGAGCACTAGAAAACGCAACAGGGGCAGTAATTACTTTATCGCTTTCTACCACATTTTCGGAATCAACCGATCTATTAATGTCTGCTTGGGCGTATACTCCCTCCGAGAAAATATCAGAGGTTGGTAAAACTTGACCTTCTTCAATGGAAGAATCTGAATTAATCATGCCACCCTCTGAGTAACCTCTAGCCATGATACCATTACGGGTTACGTAACCGCCTCTTTTTGCTCCTGCGGCTTCTGCTTCTGCTGCTGCGGCTTCTGCCTCTGCGGCTGCGGCTTCTGCCTCTGTGGATCCTCCGCCCACAGCCGCATCGACGTCTGCGTGCTGCGCGGCTGCCGTAGACGTGCCGGTCTGGTCACCGGGAATACCATTTCTGTCGGGGTCATTACCGACAACCTCATGGTCCTTATTCGTGCTAAAACCAAGGTCTCCCTTTGTTGAGTATCCATCTGCCGCGTTAGCCACAGATCCCGCAGGGGCATTACCGGCAGCTACGGCATCAGCGTGGGCGTCTATCTGATTTTGAGTTGCACCAAATTCGTTAGAAACAGGCCCCGACCAAGCTTCTTGTGCCGCAGCTAAGTCAGCCGGTGACATAGCATACATCTCTTTAGCTTTAGCTATATCTAGATCTACGGATTTCATAGCTTGTTGAGCCGCAGTAGGAACATCTGTAGCTAAACTATAACCCCTCTCAACACCCAAAGGGGAAGCAAGACCGAAAGTACCTCCAACTACACCTTTTGATACTGATTCTATAGCCTCACCTAACGGTCCAGATAAAGCCTCCCCAAATGCGGCTTGTTCCATAGGAGACATTTCAGACATAGATTTGCCAGTATCTGTTCCTCCCCTACCAGACGGTCCTTCTCTAGTTTCCGCCCGCGTGTCTTCATCTGTTTTTTTCTGAGATGGTCGTGCCGCAGCCTGACTTTGAGGAACAAAACCTACACCCGGTACATATACCATAGCCTCTACAGGCCCGCCCTCGGCAAACCCCATAGCCATTAGACCTTTAGGATGATGCTCGGCAACTACGATCTCGACTACACCTGCTTCTTCAGGTTCCATGTAGTCCATCTCGTCATCATCTTCTTCAACATAGCCGTTCTCGTCTACGTTTTCGATGATATCAAGATCTTCCATCTGTTGTAGTTCGGCCAGGGCGCGTTGGTGCATACCCGTGATATTCTTAAGACCGATATACCGAACTACGTTAGCCGGTAGGACATACTCACCTGTGGATAGATAAGCAGGAATATCGTCTGCTACTTCTTCTGGTGTTGCTCCGGGAGGTGGGTCAGGTACATCGTCATCATCTTCTTCTTTGATAAACTCGACTTCCTTTTCGACTGAACCACCTTCTGCTTTCTTTAATGTACCAACAAAGTCTTCCACAGCGGAAAAGGCTTCCTCTGTCTGATCAGGACGTGGCTCAGGAACCGGGGGCTCATCAACCACTACAGGGCGGCGCTCAGGGGTAGGCGGGTTATCAACCGTAGTGCTTGACTGTTGTTCTTCTTCTGAACCTAATAGTCTGCGTAGTTTATCACCTACACTTTCGGCAACTCGCTCTAGAGTATCTACAGTTTCACCTACATACTCAGAAGCGGTATCATACGCATCCCCGGCATATTCAGAAACAGTATCGTAAGCATCTCCAACATACTCACCTACTGTATCTAGGAATCCAGGTTCTTCCTCAGCCTGACCGCCAGTAACAGTGCCGGTATCAGAAGGAACGGTGTCATCTTCGGGGCGAAAGATATCGTCACCGCCACTAGGGTCTTGCATACTAGAAAGCACCGCAGAGACACGATCAGAGGTAACACCTGTACGTTGACCCTTATAAGTACCTGTCTCTGTTCCAGGTTTGGGGATACTAGCGAACTGAGAAGATAGATTTGTCTGAAATTCCTCGGGGGTAATTAGTCCTGACAAAAGTTCCTGTAGACCCTTTTCTTCCATTAACGCATCGAATAGACGATCTTGCACCTCCGGACTAAACACATCAGTATCTTTATATCCTAAACGATTTTTAAGATTTGCTAAGGTCGGTCCTATAAATTGATAACGGCCTACCGCACTTGTCCCTAGATTTGTATTGTCAAAAGTTCCCTTAGTAGCGTTGACCTGCCTTCTCTGAAAATCCTCTAGTTCTTGAAAAGTCATCTGAGAAATAGGTTTACTAGGCTGTAGATACCGACCGTAACCAAAAGGGAGATCGTAACCAGAGGCAAAGTTTTCCTGGGCAGCCCTCTCGTCGGTTGTACCCTCAGCCTCTGCAACTAAATTTCTAAGGTCAACAATATCAACCATTACTTATCCCTCTCCGCAGAACTTTGAATTTCAGCCTTCATGCTCTTAAGCCGTCTTAGGATTGACGCAGCCCCTTGTGCTCGATAGATAACGTGCATATCTACAGACTGCTCCATAATCTTATATTGTTCTGAGATCTTCTCGTCCAAATAGATACCGATAAGTTCAGCAAAGTCAGGGTTGCTTACTAAAGGCAGAACATCTCGTGCGACTTTAGGGTTCATTACTGACCACCAGCCTGTAGCAGAGCCATTAGTTCAGGCGGGATGCCTTGACCACCGCCCTGTTGTGGCTGACCTTGTTGGGGCTGAGGACCACCACCGGTTGGGAAGCCCTGCTCACCAGGAACAGGAGCTTGACCCACACCGATATTACCCCCACCTGTACCCATAGCATCCTGGCCGACAGCCGCTTCAGGTTGATCAGCTTGCATACGTTGCTGCATCTGCTTAAGTAGTTCAGCCTGACGGAAAGCCTCTTCTGGGCTGTTAGCAACCTTGTCCACGTCAAGATCCATCGTAGCAGCAATCTCGCGCATGATGTAAGGGAACTTGGCAAACGGAGCAAGCACAGGGTTACTAGAGATCTGTAAGAAGCTGATAAGACGCTGTGACCGTACCTCATTCTGCATGAACGATTCAGTACCACGAGCGCGAACCTCTAGGTCACCCTTGATCTCAGGGTCGAAGTCGAACTGCATATTAAATGCAAACATTGCCTCACCCAAAGGACGAAGCAGATAATCATCAAAGTTCTTAATAACTGTACGGATCGAACCGGATGCCGCACCCATAAGCATAGAGATACCAGCCGCTGTTCGACCTGTACCACTTACACCGGTCTGACCATATGAGAAAGATGGTAGGCCAGAAGATTCGTCAGCAAGTACACGAGCCTTATCAAAGAGCATCATGTTTTCGCTGGACACGTTAGGGAACTTAGTACCGAAGATGGCCTGACCCGGTGCGCCACCCTGACGACGGAATACCTTACCAGGATACACAGTTAGATCCTGTCCAGGTGTCAGGTTCGACTCGTCCACCTCGATAAGCAGGTTACCGGATAGTACCGCGTTATCGACTGCCAGACGCATAAACCCGTTCATAAGAGTTTGAGTGTCGTCCATGTTCTCTGCTAGACCGACACCAAAGAATGAATAAGGATTAACCTCATACGGTGTAGCAAAGTACGGGATACGTTTAGGGGTAAACGGATTGATAACTAGGCGAAGTACCTCACCGTTACATACCCAACAGTTGACCTGTACTTCGTCATCATCTGCGTACTCATCTGGTAGTTCCAGGTTATTATCTTTAGCGATCTGGGCATCTACAGTACCCCAGAACTCTAGAACTTCATACCGCTCAATGTCAGAACCAGCATAAGCAGACCCACCATCTGACCCTTGGCTATCGTCAATATCGTTTTCCCACCACTCACGAACGTAGTTAGGACCGTCCTTAATAGCAGCCTCGATAGCGGACTTGCGGAAGTATGGGCGGTTCTTTAGGTTACGTAGTTGAGATCTGGTTAGTCTATGGCGCTCGACCACATAGTCGCAGTCGTACATGCTGTACGCATCCGGGTCCGGGTAAAAATTCCAGATAGAGGTGTATTCAACTTGGGGGACAGTCTTGATAATAGGATTGTACGTACCATCTTCATCCCAGTTAGGATATTCTTTATCAAAAGCAAACGGACCTTTCATAATACCGGTGCCAAAGGTGACACACTCGAAACAGCTAAACCGAAGATGTCTGGTGGCAGCGGATTCCTCTAGCTGATCCTTGATCTTCTTTTCCATCTTCTTAGCAGCTACATCTGCCGGATGGAATGTAATCGATGACGGGGTGACACCTGGACCTTCCTTAAGACCTTCGATGTCCTTAAGGTCATCTCTTAAAGCCCCTAAGTTTTCTTTCAAATCAACCGAAGTAGCACCCGGCTTTAGATCCTTACCGTCACCTGGGAACCCATAACGATCTTCAAATTGCTGGACAACCTCCGCATCCTGCTTCTCTTTAGGATCGAAGTGAGCAGTATCAGCAATTCCTTCAGGTAGCGTAGTACGGTCAATACCGATGGGGAATCTATTCTGGCTGAACAGCACGTCGATAAGCTGACCATACGCGGCAAGTACCTTGGTCTTGGTTACCTTGATAAATACACGAGACTTCTCAGTTTCGGTAAACTGTACGTCAGGACCGTAGATACCTCTGTAGTTTCTGTAAGACTGTAGCCAACGAGACTCATCAAAGTAGCGAGCATCTTTAGCCCGTTCAAACCGATCCTCGACATAGCTGACCATATTGGTATATTGGCCGCGAGCTTCCTCGTCCCTATCGTCATCAAGGACGTTAATCTTGTCATTGTCGTATTCAGCCATATATACCTCTTTTAATAACCAAACCGGTTATCACTCGGTCGCCAAGTAGACTTCGGAGTATTTTCGAAAGCGGTCCGAATGTTTGTGGGTCTTGAAGAAACCATATACCTTAGAGCATCATAAGCATGGTCTTCTGCTTTAGTATCTACGTCTTCCGGGTTGTTCTTATCCAACGGTAGAGAATTTAACTGGCGTATAAGGTTAGGGCAGTTTTCAAAGATCCTTAGCCTTGGTTCCTCAGTATCCTCATCAACCATAAGCCGCTTATGAATTTCGATCTTACCACTGATACGGGAACCCGGTGAACGGTCCGATGGTCTAAACCTGCACCCTTCGGCATTTAGCATTTCAGCGATAGAAGGACCTCGATCACCTCGTCTAGCCCAACAGCTACTATCTAGAACTGCATCGTAGATCTTGCCGTCGCCAGACTCTACTTCACGAATCATGCGACCTAACTGGTCTGCGGTTACCTTGCTGACATATAACTCACGATAGATCCAGATATTATTATCGTAGTCTACCGCACCCCATAGAATAGCCGAAGGTGAAGAAAACCCAAAGTCTGCTGCACGAATCCTAGTCCAACCATTAGGTACTTCAAACGGTTCAACAACATGGGTGGATCTATTGAACTCTGAAAAGGCTCCGTCTTCTACTACATCCCAGTCACCGTAGAGAAACTGCTTACGCTTGACTTCCGGTAGGGATGCCAGCATTGCGATATAGCTGGAATCTTGAGTGAGATAAGGGTTATCCCAGACCGAAGCAGGGATAAACTTTCTGGTGATCTCGGTAGAAAGTGTTCTACCTTCTAATTCGTATTCGACCTTTTCCGAGAACCGGGTATTTGGTTTACACGGTTCGATAAACAATTCTTTAACCCAGCGGCTACCTCTGTTGCCCGGATTTCCTGTATTTCCAGACAGATAGACAACACCTTTCTGGCGTAAGATAAAGTTTTCAGTATCTTGAACAGAGATACAATATACCTTACCTTTGTAGTCTACCTCTACAACATCGTTACGCTTGTTAGGGTTTCTATCTACTTTTGTGTGTTTCTTGTTGAATACAAAAGCGACAGTCCACGAATCACGCTGGTTTGGATCAGGGTAAACCCTCTTACGAGTATGTGTTCTAGCACCGATCTTAAAGGCAATTTCCTGTAGGTCGTCACGAAGTTGTTCGCTGGTAGTATAACACTCCACAGAATTTTCAGACTGCCAGTGACCATCACCAAGTGCATATGCCTTAAAGGCTAATTCTAGTTGTTGCTTAGTGGCTGTCTTCAAGAACTCTCTAGGAAAATGTTTTTGGTGTGCTTTGCCTAAAGGTAGGAGGTGTTCTCGTAGTGCAGTATCAGAGATTGTAAAATCCCCACAACTATAATAAACTTTTAAGCCGCTGGACCCCATAACACGACGAACAAAGTCGTGATTCTGTTCTTTACTTTGTGTAATGATAACACGATTACGTGTAGTTGTGCAACCCTCAGCAATAAATAATCCTAGAAATTCACAGTAGTCTTCTACAGAACCTTCCCAGAAATCTGGTTTAGTAAACCCTGGTGCATTGTAACCGTTACTAGCCCGAATAAGATTGATACTTTTTCCCTTGTACTCGTTCCATCGGGATATTTCAATTTTATCTTCTACGTTATGCCTTCTATATGCAATACGATGATCTTTAGTCATCGAAGCATAGAAACCTTTTTTGAAGATACGCACTAGCGGTTCGTCAATATCATATACATAACTACCTGTAACAGGTTTGGTAATTAGTTCGCCTGTCTCTAGATCCATACTATATACAGTTTCACCAAACCGTACATCCTTAATATCTTTCCAGCCGTCTACTGTAAGAACCTCACCCTCGTCTACACAAGCTCGCATATGTAACGGAATACTTGGATCAGCAGACCGGAGAGAGGATCTTAAGAAGTGCCAAACATCCGGCGAGTCATACTGAGGTAACTCGTCAACCCCGATCCATGAGTATGATTGACCCTGGTATCGTAGCACATCTTGTAGGTTTTCGCAATACCCAAATTCAATACGTGCGCCACCTGGAAAGTGCCAAGTATTCTCCTGAGTCTTGAACTTAGCACCGGGAACAGCTTTAGGGTATAACTGTTGAGTCTGGAAAATCACATCCCGTAGTTCAGGCATAGACCTACGAATCAGTAGAGCACGAGATGTTGACTTATCTACAAACCGTAAAGGAGCGATCAAAAGACTATATGTCTTACCACCACCCCTAGCACCGCCATAGAATACTTCACGCTCATTGGCAGCTAAGAAGTCAGTCTGTGGGCCGGGGTTAGGTCGGAATGCTACATCTCTTTCCAGAGGTTGACCAGCGTCAGAAAAACTTTCCGGTTCTGATCCGGTCTGAATACCTGACCCAGTCCTTGCCCGTTCTAGCCTACGCTTGGCCTGTTCAGCCTTGATACGGGTTTGCTTCTCCGTATTCTTAAGATCCTCGATCTTCCGCTGTTTAGGGGTTAGCTTCTTTCGACGATCTTTCCTACGCTCGGCTAGTTCTTCCTCGGTCCAGGCCAGTTTATGTAGACGAGTAGCAGATAGCTTACGTTTAGTCTTATCCTCTAACCATGCTGCTACTGTACGTACAGATCTACCAGACCTGATATGTTCGATAGCCTCAGCAAGAAACTCTATAGTCTCTTTGTGAGGGACAAACCAAGCCTGACCTTCTTTATCCCTATAACTATCAAAACCATAGGGGCGTTTCCCTATGGCTTTATATTTCTCAGTCTTCAGATGAGGTATCTTCGGATGAGCCATCAATATCCTCTAGTGGAGGCAAAAGAATAATCGAAGCACCGGTTGTCTTGTGTTCGATCTTCTCTGTCTTAACCAGACCGGCCCGGTCTAGGATCTCCTTAGCGGCGGCTAGACGATCCCGGTTACCGAGAGCACTAGGATCGTCTAGGATACCAGCCATAGACAGAACTGCCTTGGGGGCATTAGCAGCAAGCATATACTCGGCACGCTCGATGATCTCATTCTTCATCTGACGAATCAGACGAGCCGGGTATTCTGTAGACGCGTATCCAGCAATACTCATAGCCTCACGGAAATTACCCTGAGCCTCACCGAATAGTGCGTTTAGGAATTTCTCTTGCTGCTCAGTCATCATTAACCCTTTGAACAACCGCGTCGGGTAAATCCAGCCTTCATATTAACCTTGCGAGCTGACCCGCCCTGCTTCTTCTTGACCATACCACCGTAAGCCTTTTTGACCGGGGCTTTCTTTTTCTTAGCCATGCCACCCTTCTTACGACCGGCTACGTTCATCTCCCTTTCCATCTCCATCTCTTTTGTTACCCTCGCGTCCTCGGATGCCTGTTCCATAGTACGCTTATCACCTAGTGCCTCCATGATACGTTTGGCAATCGGCTTCTTGGATTTGGTGTCTACGGTTGATGGACGCTTCTCGGGAACCGGAGGCGTAGAACGGGCAGGGCCTTGGTCTTTTAGTTTTGAACCGGGGGCTGGATTTACCCAGCCACGATACTTACTGGCTGGACGATTCTCTGGTGTGGGGGCAGAAACATACCCTCTCAGGTCTTTTAATTGTTGCTTTACCTCATTAATTTTCAATAAAAGTCGTTCAGCACCTGTCGTACGAGAGCGGGTCGCGTCGCCTTCTTCCTCTACAACTTTCAGGGCATTATCATATCGAGACTGCAAGTTATCCAGTTTCTCTTGAAGTTTCTGTTCTTTTGCCGCAAAACCTCGGATTCTTGAATTATCGGCCATAACTATTTCTTCCCTTTCTTTGCCTTACCGGCTTGACTATAAGCAATAGCAACTGCTTGCTTCTGAGGCTTACCCTCTTTAACAAGGGTGCTGATATTCTTTGATATAGTCTTCTTAGACTTACCCT